>Ga0308391_1000211_pt1 | contig 25329 bp, 28 predicted proteins | sample Hotspr20Samplet1_FD_202363 | JGI IMG/M metagenome (GOLD analysis project Ga0308391, IMG submission 202363) | Hot spring phototrophic mat microbial communities from Octopus Spring, Yellowstone National Park, Wyoming, United States - 20050623_t1 ... | reverse complement strand
CCCGGTGGGGGACAGCCGCTCGCCCGCGAGGAGGTAGCCCGCGAGCGCCACGAGCGGCGGGGCGATGCCGCGGGCGACCGGGTAGGCGAGGCTCAGGTCACCGCGCCGATAGGCGAGGCAGAGGAAGCTGTCGTAGGCGATGTGGATCGTGACCGAGCCCAAGAGCCAGGGCCAAGCGGCCGCGGGCGGCGGTGCCACCAAGGGGAGGAGCGGCAGGCAGACGAGGGATCCCGTGAGGATCACCACGGCCAAGCGCAGGAACGGGTCGCCGCCCTGCTTGACGAGCGCGTTCCAGGCGGCGTGCAGGCCGGCGGCGGCGAGCACGACCGCGAAGACGAGCGGGCTCACCGGCGTCCGGCCGATCGGTCGCGGGGCCGGGGCCGCCGGCCCGCTGGTCGGCGGGCCTGGGCGGGCCTATCTCGGGACGGGGTCGTCATGGGCAGCGGAGGGACGATGTTCGTCGCCATGAACCGGTTCAAGATCCAGCCCGGCCGCGAGGCCGAGTTCGAGGAGGTGTGGCGGCAACGCGAGAGCCACCTCGACGGCGTGCCCGGGTTCGTCTCCTTCCACCTCCTGCGCGGGCCGTCCAGCGCCGAGCACACGCTCTACGCCTCGCATTCGGTGTGGGAGTCGCGCGCCGCGTTCGAGGCCTGGACCCGCTCGGAAGCCTTCCGTGCGGCGCACCGGGGTGCCGGCGAGCATCGGGGGCTCTACCTCGCCCCGCCGCAGCTCGAGACCTTCGAGGCGGTCGAAGGAGTGCGCTGAGCTGCGGCCGCTGGACGGAGGGGCCGACGGTCATTATAATTCTCATAGCAATGAGGGGCCGTCCCTCGGGAGCAGATCCATGGTCCGCCTCAAGGTCCGCCGCATCGGCACCTCGCTCGGGGTGATCCTGCCCAAGGAGGTCCTCGCCCGCCTCAAGGTCGGCGAGGGGGAGGAGCTCGTGCTCGCCGAGAGCCCCGACGGGTTCACCTTGACCCCCTACGACCCCGAGGTGCTCGCCCAGCTGGATACCGCCGAGGAGATCATGCGTCGGCGGCGGCATCTCCTGCGGGCTCTCGCCCGTTGAGCGACCCGCGCTGGCTGCGCCTCGAGGTCGTCCTCGCCGTCCACGAGCAGCAGATCGCCGAGCACGGCGGCGCGCCCGGTCTGCGCGACCGGGGCATGCTCGAGTCCGCCCTCGCCCGGCCGCAACAGAAGGCGGCTTACGGCGAGCCCGATCTCGCCAACCTCGCCGCCGCCTACGCCTTCGGCATCGCCCGCAACCACCCGTTCGTCGACGGCAACAAGCGGGTGGCGTTCGTGGCGCTCGAGCTGTTCTTGCGGATCAACGGCTTCGAGCTCGTGGCCGACGATCGGGCCTGCTTGGCCGTGATGCTCGACCTGGCGGCGGGCGAGCTCGAGGAGGAGGCGCTCGCCGCCTGGGTCCGCGCCCGGCTCGAGCGGCGCTCGCCTCAACCCTGACGGGCGAGACGCTCGGCCACTTCGAGGGCGGCGTAGGTGAGGATCCCGTCCGCCCCGGCGCGCTTGAAGGCCAACAAGCACTCTTCCATGCAGCGCGCCCCGTCGAGCCAGCCGCGCTCGGCCGCGGCCTTGACCATCGCGTACTCGCCCGAGACGTGGTAGGCGAAGGTCGGCACGCCGAACGCCTCCTTCACCCGGGCGACGACGTCGAGATAGGGCAGGCCCGGCTTGACCATGACGAGGTCGGCGCCTTCGGCGATGTCGAGGGCCACCTCGCGCAACGCCTCGCGCAGGTTGGCCGGATCCATCTGGTAGGTCTTCTTGTCGGCCTTGCCCAGGGCGGAGGCCGAGCCGACCGCGTCGCGGAACGGGCCGTAGAAGGCCGAGGCATATTTGGCAGCGTAGGCCATGATGATCGCCTGGGCGTGGCCGGCCTCGTCGAGGGCCTTGCGGATCGCACCCACCCGCCCGTCCATCATGTCGGAAGGCGCGATCACGTCGCAGCCCGCCGCGGCTTGGCAGAGCGCCTGGCGGACGAGGGCCTCGATCGTCTCGTCGTTCAAGATCACCCCGTCCGCGACGATCCCGTCCTGGCCGGTCGTCGTGTAGGGGTCGAGGGCCACGTCGCCCATCACGCCGATCTCCGGCACCGCCTTCTTGATCGCCCGGATCGCCCGGCAGAGGAGATTGTCCGGGTTCCAGGCCTCCCGCCCATCCACCGTCTTGCGCTCGGCGGGGGTGCACGGGAACAGGGCCACGAGCGGGATGCCGAGCCGGGCGCAGCGCTCGACCTGCGGCAAAAGGAGGTCGATCGACAGCCGCTCGATGCCGGGCAGCGACGGCACCGGCTCGCGCCGGCCGTGACCCTCGAGGACGAAGAAGGGTTGGACGAGGTCGGCCGGGCGCAGGGCGTGCTCGGCCACGAGCGCGCGCGACCAGCCCGCCTGGCGCAGCCGACGCAGGCGGGTCCTCGGGAAGGGCGGCTGGCTCGCCAGATGCCTCGGCATGCTCATGGGCGACTTCGACGCGTGACGACCGTGTGACGACCCGTTCGACTTTCTCTAAAACCGGTTCGAGGCGCTGGCAACCGATCGCCGAGCTCGGCGATTGACCCGCCCGGCGGGGCTGGCTAGGCGGGTCGGGCGAGGGCGGAGGACGCTTTGCCGATCGGGTTCGAACCGAGCGAGGAGCAGCGGGCGATCGCCGAGCTCGCCCGCGACTTCGCGCGGGAGGAGCTCGCGCCGTTCGCCGACGTCTGGGACCGCGACCACATCTTCCCGGCCGAGACGCTCCGCAAGGCCGCGAGCCTCGGCTTCGCCGGGATCTACGTGGCCGAGGAGGTGGGCGGGGCCGGGCTCGGCCGGCTCGAAGCGGCGATGGTGTTCGAGGAGCTCGCGCGCGCCTGCCCCTCGACCGCCGCCTACCTCTCGATCCACAACATGGTCGCCTGGATGATCGACGCCCACGGCGACCTCGAGCAGCGCCGCGCCTTCGTGCCCGAGCTCTGCACGATGGCCCGCTTCGGCGCCTACTGCCTGACCGAGCCCGGCAGCGGCTCGGACGCGGCCTCGCTGCGCACGACCGCGCGGCGCGACGGCGAGGATTACGTCCTCGACGGGGCCAAGGCCTTCATCAGCGGGGCCGGTGCCGCCGACCTCTATCTCGTGATGTGCCGCACGGGCGGTCAGGGGCCGGGCGGGATCAGCGCCATCCTGGTCGAGAAGGGGACCCGCGGCCTCTCCTTCGGCAAGCAGGAAGAGAAGCTCGGCTGGCACAGCCAGCCCACCGCCATGGTGATCTTCGAGGCCTGCCGGGTGCCGGTACGCAACCGCATCGGGCGCGAGGGCGAAGGGTTCAAGATCGCCATGCGCGGGCTCGACGGCGGGCGGGTCAACATCGCCGCCTGCTCGCTCGGCGCGGCGGCCGAGTGCCTCGACAAGGCCCTCGCCTACACCAAGGAGCGCCGGCAGTTCGGCAAGGCGATCGCCGAATTCCAGCACACCCAGTTCACCTTGGCCGACATGGTGAGCGAGCTCGAGGCGGCCCGGCTCATGGTCCATCGCGCCGCCTGGAAGCTCGATCACGGGGCGGCGGATGCGACCGTGGCGGCGGCGATGGCCAAGCGGCTCGCGACCGACCTCGGCTTCTCGATCGTCGATCGGGCGCTGCAGCTCTTCGGCGGGTACGGCTACATCCGCGACTATGCGATCGAGCGCTACCTGCGCGACACCCGTGTCCACCGGATCCTCGAGGGGACGAACGAGATCATGCGCTTGATCATCGCCCGCCGCCTGCTCGCGGAGGCTTCGTGAGCGCCGCGGGGCCGATCCGCTTCTTGCGCGAGGGCCGGCTCGCCGTGGTCGTGCTCGACCGCCAAGAGGCGCTCAACGCGCTGACCCGCGCGATGGTCCGCGAGCTCTCGGATCACCTGCGGCGCTGGAAGGACGATCCCGAGGTCGAGGCGGTGCTCGTCAAGGCGGCACCGGGCCGGGCGTTCTGCGCCGGCGGCGACGTGCGCGCGGTGGTCGAGACGGTCCGCCGCGAGGGCGTGGCCGCGGCGCTCCCCTTCTTCCGCGACGAGTACCGGATGAACTGGCGGATCGCCCGCTTCCCCAAGCCTTGGATCGCTCTGCTGAACGGCGTGACGATGGGCGGGGGGTGCGGGATCTCGATCCACGGCTCGCATCGGATCGCCACCGAGCACACGCTCTTGGCGATGCCGGAGACCGGCATCGGCTTCTTCCCCGACATCGGCGCCACCTTCTTCTTGAACGCCTGCCCACCGGGCTTCGGGATGTATCTCGGGCTCACCGGCGCCCGGCTCGGCGCGGCCGACGCGCTCCTCGCCGGCCTCGCGACCCACTTCGTCCCCGCCGCCCGGCTGCTCGAGCTCGAAGCGCGGCTGGTCGCCGCCGGCCCGGGTGAGGTGCCGGCGGCTCTGGGCGCGGCCTTGCGCGAGCTCGGCGCGGCGCCGCGCGCCCCCGGCACGCTTTCCGCGCGGGTGAGCACGATCCGGGCGATCTTCGCAGCCGAGAGCTTCGCCGAGCTCGTCGACCGGCTGGAGCGCGAGCCCACCGGCTGGGGCCGCGAGCAGCTCGCGCTCCTGCGCGAAAAGTCGCCGCTCGCGGTACGGCTCACCTTCGCCCAGCTCCGGCGCGGTGCGGGTGCCACGCTCGAAGAGTGCCTGCGCCTCGAATATCGGATGGTGCGGCACGTTCTCGAATCGGGCGAGTTCGCCGAAGGCGTGCGGGCCCTTTTGATCGACAAGGACAAGCGGCCGCGCTGGCGGCATCCGTCGCTCGAGGCGGTCGACGAGGCCGAGGTCGAGCGGTTCTTCGCGCCGATCCCGGAAGGCGATCTCGCCCTCGACTGGGAGGGGATCTGAGCGGTCGCATCGGGCGGCCGGGGAGGGGAGGATGGCCCGGATCGGCTTCCTGGGACTCGGCAACATGGGTGCCCCGATGGCCGCGAATTTGGTCAAGGCGGGACACGCGGTTTCGGGCTTCGATCCGGTCGCGGCGGCCCGCGAGCGCCTCGCCGCGGCGGGTGGTGCGCCCGCGGGCTCGATCGCCGAGGCGGTCCGCCAAGCCGAGGTCGTGATCTCGATGCTGCCCGAGGGACGGCACGTGCGGGCGGCCTATCTGGAGCCGGCCGGGGTTCTGGAATCGGCCCCGCCCGGGGCCCTCTTGATCGACTGCTCGACGATCGACGTCGCGACCGCCCGGGCGGTGGCCGAGGCCGCGTCGGCGAGGGGCTTCGCCATGCTCGACGCACCCGTCTCGGGCGGGGTCGGCGGGGCCACGGCGGGGACGCTCACCTTCATGGTGGGGGGCGACCCGGCCGCCTTCGACCGGGGGCGACCGATCCTCGAGGCCATGGGCAAGGCGGTGATCCATGCCGGTCCCTCCGGCAACGGCCAGGCCGCCAAGATCTGCAACAACATGATGCTCGGTATCCAGATGATCTCGGTGTGCGAAGCCATGGCGCTCGCCGAGAAGCTGGGTCTCTCCCATCAGACCTTGTTCGAGATCGCTTCGAAGAGCTCGGGCCAATGCTGGTCCTTGACGAGCTACTGCCCGGTGCCGGGCCCGGTGCCCTCCTCGCCCGCCAACCGCGGCTATACCCCCGGTTTCACGGTGGCGATGATGCGCAAGGACCTGAAACTCGCCCAGGAAGCGGCGCAAGCCGTGGGTGCCCGCACGCCCCTGGGCGCCGGAGCGTATCAGCTTTACAACTTGTTCGCCTCGCAAGCGACAGAGGGGCTGGATTTTTCTGCAATCATGACGATGATCGGTGCAAAGGCCAACTAAACGCACGCGCTAGGTCGGACGCGGCCCCCGCCCGGCCGGCCGCCTCGCCGAGGGCGACCCGTGAAAGAGCATTACGTCCAGACCACGAGGCTCATCGAACGCCTCCACCGCCGCTTCCTCGACGTGATCAAGGCCGAGCTCGACCGGCTCGGCATCGAAGACATCAACAACGTCCAGACCTTGATCCTGTTCAACATCAACGTCGATCAGCTGACCGTGGGCGAGCTCACCGCTCGCGGCTATTATCTGGGCTCGAACGTCTCCTACAACGTCAAGAAACTGGTCGAGAACGGTTATCTCTTGCAGGAGCGCTCGGCGCACGATCGGCGGATGACCCGGGTCAGGCTCTCGCAGAAGGGGCTCGAGCTCACCGCCAAGATCGACAAGCTCTACGCCCGCAACGCCGCGGAGATCGAGGGGCGGATCGCCACGGAAGAGGAACTCAAGCAGCTCAACCGTACCCTGCAGAGCCTCGAGCGGTACTGGAGCAACCTCGTGAGCTTCGCCCTCTGAGGGAGGGCCGCGGGCGCGCGGCGACCCGGCCTCAGGAGCCCTCGGAGCCGCCCTTGGCGGCGGCGCGGGCGAGCGCCTCGAGCTGGCGCTGCATCGCCTCGAGCCGGTTCTCGAGCTCCTTCATCTGCTCGCCGAGATCGGGTCGCGGCGGGGTGGGTGGCGCCGGAGCGCGGTCCGGCGCGTCGGTGCGGGCCCCTTCGCCGGGCGGGCCGAACGGGCCGAACATCGAGGCGGCGCGCTGGAACATGGCGAGGTTCTGCCGGGCCATCTCCTCGAGCGGGCCGAACGGGAAGAACCGACCGAAGGTCTGTTCCATGTAGGCGCGGATCTGGTCCTGGTGCCGCGCGAAGTTCTCCATGCTCATCTCGAGGTAGCGCGGCAAGAAGGCGTGCAGCTGATCGTCGTAGAAGCTGATGAGCTGACGCAAGAAGCCGATCGGCAGGAGGTTCCTGCCTTTGGCGTCCTCCTCGAGGATGATCTGGGTCAAGACCGAGCGGGTGATGTCGTCGCCGCTCTTGGCATCGTAGACGACGAAGTCGTGCCCGGCACGGACCATCTGGGCGAGCTCGTCGAGGGTGACGTAGGAACTCGTCGCCGTGTTGTAGAGTCGCCGGTTGGCGTACTTCTTGACGACCGCGACGGGCTTGCCGCCCTTCTCCTCCTCGTTCGGACGCGCCTCGGCCATGCGATCCCCCGCGCGCGGGCGGCTCACGCCGCCTCGCCCTCCTCGAGCCCCTCGCCCTCGCCGGGGCCGGAAGGCGGCAGCCTACCGGCCTGGATGTCGGCCTCCTCGGGCGAACGGGCGACATTGACCGTCACCGTCACCTCGACCTCGGGATGCAGCGCGACGATCACCGAATGCAGCCCGAGCGTCTTGATCGGCTGGTCGAGCCGCACCTGCTGGCGGTCGAGCTTGATACCGGCGGCACCGAACGCCTCGGCGATGTCGCGCGCGGTGACCGAGCCGTAGAGCTGGCCGGTCTCGCTCGCTTGGCGGAGCACGGTCACACTCTGGCCGTCGACCCGCACCGCCATGGCCTGCGCCTCCTGCTTGCGTTGCAGGTTGCGCGCCTCGAGCTCCACGCGGCGCTTGGCGAACTCGGCGAGCGCCTGCTCCGTCGCCCGCACCGCCTTGCCCTTGGGGATCAGGAAGTTGCGGGCGTAGCCGTCCTTCACCTTCACGACGTCGCCCATCTGGCCGAGCTTCGGCACCCGCTCGAGAAGGATGATCTGCATGGTTCCGGTCCTCCGATTCAGGCGAGCCGGCGCCGTAGGCCCACGAGCTCCTCGGCGAGGCCGAGGGCCGCGACGACCAGCACGAGCGGCCAGCTGAACAGCAGCAACAACAGATAGAGCACGACGAGGGGCGCCCGGCCGAGTCGGCGCGCGGCCACCACCGCGTGCAGGACCGCGAGCCCGGCGAGGAACAGCAGGGCACCACCCAACAGCAGCACGACGGTCGCGGCGAAGCCCGCGCCGCCGCCGAGCAGCCGGCTCGCCACGAGCGCGCCGACCGTCACCGGCACGACCCAGCGCGGCAGGACGAGCTCGGCCAGCGCCGGGCTCGGCCGGCGGGCCCGCCCGGAGCGGACCAGCAGCGCCTGGGCGAGGGCCGCGTTGGTCCAGATCATCGCGAGCCAGGAAAGGGCGACGATCCCGGGCAACCAGACGAGCCAGCGGGCGAGCCATCCTTCGAGGGCGGCGGTGGCCGCCGCCCCGCCGAGCCCGGCCGCCAGATGCGCCGCGAGCAGCCGCGCCAGTGTCTCGACACCCGAGCCGGCGGTCTCGAGCCAGGCGAGTGCGGCGAGCGTGGCGGCGCCCACGTAGAGCGCCGTGTCCGCCGCGAGCCGGCCGAGCGGGTACCATTCGATGCGCTGCCCCTCGGCGCGCCAGAGGAGGGCCCGGCGGCTCAGCAGCACCGCCGGGGCGAGCTGTACGACCACGAGCACCGCGGCCGCCACGAGGCCGGAGGCGAGCAAGGTCGTGCCGAGCGCGCCGGCCGAGGCGAGGGCCGCGGACAAGGGCCCCGCCCCCAGGCCGCAGAGCAGGATCGGCAGCTGGACGAAGTAGCCCGCGATCGGCAGCAACCCGCCGCCCTGGATCATCGAAAGGAAGAGGAGGCCGCTGGCGACCCCGGCCAGCGCCGTGATCGCCACGGCACGCCCGTCCATCGCGTTCGGCCTCGTTCCTCTCAGCGCGCCACGAAGGGCAAGAGCGCGAGCTCGCGCGCCCGTTTGATCGCCAGCGCGAGCGCCCGCTGCTCCTTCGCGGTCACCGCGGTGATCCGCCGCGGGACGATCTTGCCGCGCTCCGAGATGAAGCGCTGGAGGAGCTTGACGTCCTTGTAGTCGATCTTCGGCGCCTCGGCGTGGGCGAACGGGCTCGCCTTGCGCCGCCGGAAGAACGGCCGGCGGATGGTGATGTTCGGCGGCTCGACGGACCGCCGGCGCTCGCCTTGCCCCTCGCCGCCCTCGAACTGCTCGTTCATCCCCGTGCTCCTACGACCTCAGATCCGGTCCTCGCGCGCCTCGCGCTCACCCTTGGGCTGCTCCTCTCGCTCGCCCCGGAGCTCCCGCTCACCGCGCCCCTCCCGGTCGCGGCGCGAGCGCTCGTCGCGGCTCGCCTTGGCGAGCATGACGGGCGAGGGTCCGTCGTCGAGCTTGTCGACCCGAACGGTCAGGTAACGCAGAATGTCTTCGTTGATCCGCTCGGTCCGTTCGAGCTCGATCACCGCCGCGGCCGGCGCGTCGATGTTGAAGTGGAGATAGTGGCCCTTGCGGTTCTTCTTGATCCGATAGGCGAGGTTGCGCAGCCCCCAATACTCGGTCTTGGTGACCTTGCCGCCCCGCTCGGTGACGAGTTGGGCGATCGTCTCGCCGAGGCTCTGGGCCTGCTGGGAGGTGAGGTCGGGGCGCGCGATCAGCGTGTGCTCGTAGAAGGGCATGAAGGCTCCAGCTGGTCTCGAAATGCACGAACGGAGCGCCGACCGCGTCGCCGCTCCGTCCGATCGGAGCACCGCGCCTCGAGGCCGTGGCAGGTCGTCCCGCCCCGCGCGGTGGCCGCGGTACTATACAGAGCGCGATCGGGCGCGCAAGGCTCGTGCCGCTCTGTGACCACCGTGTGCTTGACAGGCGACGGCCGCGACCGCATGAGCCCGGCCGGCGCCGCAGCGCTTGGAATCTTTCCGTGACCCGACCCGCCGCCGTGTTCCCCGGCCAGGGCTCGCAGACCGCGGGCATGGGCCGGGCCCTGGCCGATGTTTCGCCGGCCGCCCGCGCCGTCTTCGAGGAGGTCGACGAGGCCCTCGGCGAACGGCTTTCGGCGGTGATCTTCGAGGGACCCCAGGAGAGACTCACGCTCACCGAGAACGCCCAGCCGGCGCTCTTGGCGACCTCGATCGCGGCGCTGCGCGCGCTCGAGGAACGGCTCGGTCGGCCGCTCGCCGAACGGCTCGTCTGCGTGGCCGGGCATTCGCTCGGCGAGTACAGCGCGCTGGTCGCGGCCGGTGCGCTCGGCCTCGCCGACGCCGCCCGGCTGTTGCGGCTGCGGGGCGCGGCGATGCAGCGCGCGACCCCGCCGGGCACCGGGGCGATGGCCGCGATCCTCGGGCTCGAGGCGGCGGTGGTGGTGGCGATCGCGGCCGAAGCGGCGGGGGACGAGGTCTGCCAGCTCGCCAACGACAATGCCGACGGCCAGGCGGTGGTCAGCGGCCACGTGGCAGCGGTCGAGCGGGCGGTGGCGCTCGCCAAGGAGCGCGGTGCCAAACGCGCCGTCGTGCTGCAGGTCTCGGCTCCGTTCCATTGCGCGCTGATGGCCCCGGCCGCCGCCGAACTCGCCCCGGCCTTGGCCGCGACCCGCTTCGCCGAGCCCGCGGTGCCGCTCGTCGCCAACGTCACGGCGGAACCGGTGCGCGACCCGGCGTTGCTCGCCGAGCTGCTCGTTCGCCAGGTGACCGGCCGGGTGCGCTGGCGCGAGAGCATGGCGACGATGGCCCGCATGGGGGTCGACCTCGTCCTCGAACTCGGACCCGGCAAGGTGCTCTCCGGGCTCGCCAAACGCGGTGTACCGGGCGCCCGCGTCCTCTCCGTCGGCGAGCCGGGCGAGCTCGACGCCGCCGTGGCGGCGCTCGCCGGCTGAGGTGCCCTCGATGTTCGAGCTTTCCGGCAGGACGGCGCTCGTGACCGGTGCCTCGGGCGGGATCGGCGGGGCGATCGCCCGGACCCTTCACCGCGCCGGGGCCGCCGTGGTGCTCGCCGGCCGGCGGCGCGAGGCGCTCGATGGGCTCGCCCGCGAACTCGGCGAGCGGGCGCTCGTGGCGGTGGGCGATCTTTCCGAGCCGGGGGCGGCGGACGCCCTCGTGGCGGTGGCCGAGCGGGCTGGCGGGCTCGACATCCTGGTCAACAACGCGGGCGTGACCCGCGATCAACTCGCCGTGCGGATGAAGGACGAGGATTGGCAGACCGTGATCGACACCGATCTCGGGGCCTGTTTCCGGCTCGCCCGCGCGGCCCTGAAGGGCATGATGCGGCGGCGCTACGGGCGGATCGTCAACATCGGCTCGATCGTCGGGGCGACCGGCAATCCCGGCCAGGCCAACTATGCCGCCGCCAAGGCCGGGCTCGTGGGCCTGACCAAGGCGCTCGCGGCCGAAGTCGCGAGCCGCGGCATCACCGTCAATTGCGTGGCCCCGGGCTTCGTCGTCACCGCGATGACCGATGCTCTGGGCGAGAAGCAGCGCGCGGCATTGATCGAGCGGATCCCGACCGGCCGGCTCGGGACGCCCGAGGACGTGGCCGCCGCGGTCCTGTACCTGGCCTCGAGCGAGGCCGGCTGGGTCACCGGCCAGACCCTCCACGTCAACGGTGGGATGGCGATGATCTGAGCGGCGGGTCCGGGCCGCGGGCCGGCCGCGCGCTGGCCAAGCCCCCCCCGCCTCGTGTACAAGCCCGGCCGTCTCGAACGGCCCGGCCCGAGAGCCACCAGCGGAAGCGCTTCCACGGAGAGCCCCTCATGAGCGACATCGCCGAGCGCGTGAAGAAGATCGTGGTCGAGCATCTGGGAGTCGACGAGGCCAAGGTCGTCGAGAACGCCAAGTTCGTCGACGATCTGGGCGCCGACAGCCTCGACACGGTCGAGCTCGTGATGGCCTTCGAAGAGGAGTTCGGGGTCGAGATCCCGGACGATGCCGCCGAGAAGATCCAAACCGTCAAGGACGCGATCGCCTACATCCAAGAGCACGCCAACACCTGAGCGGGACCCGCCGGTCCGGGGAGAGGGACGCCGTGCTGCGCAGGGTCGTGGTCACCGGTCTCGGCCTCGTGACACCGTTGGGCAACGGGGTCGAGACGAGCTGGCGGCGGCTCCTCGCCGGCGAGAGCGGGATCCGCCGGATCGACCAGTTCGACACGTCCGATCTGCCGGCCAAGATCGCGGGGCTCGTGCCCACGGGCGACGGGCCCGGCCTGTTCCGGGCGACCGACTACGTCGAACCCAAGGACCTGCGGAAGAACGACCTCTTCATCGTCTACGGGATCGCCGCGGCCAAGGAAGCCCTCACCGATTCGGGCTGGCAGCCGGCGAGCGAGCAGGAGCGCGAGCGGGCCGGGGTGCTGATCGGCTCGGGCATCGGCGGGCTCAAGACGATCGCCGAGACGGCGGTCGAGCTCGAGGCCAAGGGGCCGCGGCGGGTGAGCCCGTTCTTCATCCCCGCCTGCCTCATCAACCTGGTCTCCGGGCAGGTCTCGATCCGCTTCGGCCTCAAGGGGCCGAACCATTCGGTCGTGACCGCCTGCTCGACCGGCGCGCACGCGATCGGCGACGCTGCCCGGCTGATCGCGTTCGGCGATGCCGATCTCATGGTCGCGGGCGGATCGGAAGCGGCGGTCTGCCGGCTCGGCATCGCCGGCTTCGCCGCCGCCCGGGCGCTCTCGACCCGGTTCAACGACACCCCGGAGAAGGCCTCGCGGCCCTGGGACCGCGACCGCGACGGCTTCGTCATGGCCGAGGGGGCGGGGATCGTCGTGCTCGAGGAGCTCGAGCGGGCCAAGGCGCGCGGCGCCAAGATCTACGCCGAGGTCAAGGGCTACGGGCTGTCGGGCGACGCGCACCACGTGACCGCCCCGGCCCCCGACGGCGACGGCGGCTTCCGCTCGATGCGGGCGGCCCTCGCCAACGCCGGGCTCGAGCCCGAGGACATCGACTACATCAACGCCCACGGCACGAGCACGCCCTTGGGCGACGAGATCGAGCTCGGTGCGGTCCGCCGGCTGTTCGGTCCGGCCGCCGAAAAGCTTTCCATGTCCTCGACGAAATCGGCGATCGGCCACCTTCTCGGGGCGGCCGGCGCGGTCGAGGCGATCTTTTCGATCCTGGCGATCCGCGACCAGGTCGTGCCGCCGACGCTCAACCTCGACAATCCCTGCGAGGGGGCCGAGGGCATGGACCTCGTCCCGCACCGCGCGCGCCGGCGCGAGGTCCGCGCCGCGCTCTCGAACTCCTTCGGCTTCGGCGGCACCAACGCCACCTTGATCGTCACCCGGCCGGAGCTCGGCTGAACGGCCATGCGGCTCGTCGCCCGGTTCGCGGGCGGCCTCGGCGTCCTCGCCCTCCTGCTCGCGAGCGCCACGTTCGCGGGCTGGCGCTGGCTCGAGGGTTGGCTCGACCGGCCCGGGCCGCTCCCGGCCGAGACCGTGCTCGTCGTCCCGCGCGGCGGGCTCGAGAAGGTCGCCGCCCGGCTCGAGGAGAGCGGGGTGGTCGACCGCGCCTGGGCGTTCGTGCTCGCCGCCCGGTTGCAGGGGCGGGAGCGGGCGCTGAAAGCGGGCGAGTACCGCTTCGCGGCCGGGATCGCGCCGCGCGCGGTGCTGGATCTTCTGGAGAGCGGACGGGTCGTCCTGCACCGGATCACCATCCCCGAGGGGCTGACCACGGCCGAGGTGCACGCGCTGCTCGAGGCCGCCGAGGTCCTCGAGGGGCCGCTTCCCGAGCCGGGGCCGGAGGGCACGCTCCTTCCCGAGACTTGGCTCGTGCCGCGGGGCGAGCCGCGGGCGCGGCTGCTCGAGCGGATGCGAGCGGCGATGCGGGAGAGCCTCGCCGAGCTCTGGGCGCGGCGTGCGCCCGATCTGCCCTACACGCGGCCGGAGGAGGCGGTGATCCTCGCCTCGCTGGTCGAGCGCGAGACGCCCAAGAAGGAGGAGCAGCCGCTGGTCGCCGCGGTGTTCGTCAACCGCCTGAAACGCGGCATGCGGCTGCAGAGCGACCCGACCGTGATCTTCGCCTTGACCGGTGGCCGCAACAGCCTCGATCGGCCCCTGACCCGCAAGGACCTCGAGCTCGACCATCCGTTCAACACCTACCGGATCGACGGGCTGCCGCCGGCGCCGATCGCCAATCCCGGCCGCGGCGCGCTCGAAGCGGCCCTCGCGCCGGCCGCGGTCGACTATCTCTACTTCGTGGCGGACGGCACGGGCGGCCACGCCTTCGCCCGCACGCTCGCCGAGCACAACCGCAACGTCGCCCGCTGGCGGCGGATCCGCGATTCCGCCGACCGACCCGGCGGCTGAGCGACCCGCGCGATCGCGCCTTGGTAGAGGCTTCGAGCCGGGCTACAACGCGGCCGCGCCGTGCCCGGAGCCCCACGACGATGCTCGAACCCGCCGGTTCGCCGCGCCCGAAGCGGCGCGGGTTGATGCTGGTCCTCTCCTCGCCCTCGGGTGCCGGCAAGACCTCGATCTCGCGGCGCGTGCTCGAGCTCGAGCCCGAGGTCACCATGTCGGTCTCGGTCACCACCCGGCCGAAGCGGCCGGGCGAGCGCGACGGGATCGACTATTACTTCGTCGACGAGGCGCGCTTCCGGGCGATGGTCGAGGCGGGCGAGCTGCTCGAGCACGCGCTCGTCTACGGGTACCATTACGGCACCCCGCGCAAGGCCGTGGAGGAGGCCCTCGCCGCCGGGCGCGACGTGCTGTTCGACATCGACTGGCAGGGTGCCCAGCAGCTCCGCGAGGCGGCCGCCGACGACGTGGTCGGCGTGTTCATCCTCGCCCCCTCGCTCGAGGCGCTCGAGCAGCGCCTGCGCACCCGCGCCCAAGACAGCGAGGAGGTGGTCCGCTACCGGCTCGCGCGGGTCGCAGCCGACGTCACCCATTGGGCCGAGTACGAATACGTCATCATCAACGAAGAGCTCCACAGAAGCGTCGCCGCGGTCCGCGCGATCCTCGCCGCGGAGCGGCTCAAGCGGCGGCGTCAGCCGTTCCTCTCGGAGTTCGTGCAGCAGTTCCGCACCGGCCCGGGCGCGGTCGGCGGCTGATCGGCGGCCGCCGGTAGCCGCTCGGCGAGGCGGCGGAAGGTTTCGGGCGCGAGCTCCTCGGCGCGGGCGGTGGGCGGGATGCCGAGCGACCTCAGGACCGATCCGGAATCCGCCCAGAGCGGGGCCAAGCTCCGGCGCAGCATCTTGCGACGGTGGCCGAAGGCGGCGGCGGTCAGCCGCTCGACCCGGGCGAGCAGCTCGGGGGGCGGGCGATCGGGGCGGGGGACGAGCCGGACCAGGCTCGAGCGGACCTCGGGTGGCGGCACGAAGGCGCCGGGCTCGAGGTCGAACAGGCGCTCGACCCGGCAGACGAGTTGCGCCAGCACCGAAAGCCGACCATAGTCCGGCCCACCCGGCGCCGCCACGAGCCGGAGTGCCACCTCTCGCTGGAAGAGCAGCACCATCCGGGCGATCGCCTCGGCCCGCCGCAGCCAGCCGATCAGCAGCTCGGTGCCGATGTTGTAGGGGAGGTTGGCGACGATCACGAGAGCGCCGGGCGGTGCCAACCCCTCGATCGGGAAGGCGAGGGCGTCGGCCTCGACGAGCTCGAGCCGGCCCGCGCCCGCGGCGACGAGCTCGGCGAGTGCGGCGATGCAGCGCGGGTCGCGCTCGACCGCCACCACCCGGACGGCCCCTGCGGCCAGGAGTGCCCGGGTGAGCCCGCCGGGGCCCGGGCCGACTTCGAGCACGGTCGCCCCCTCGAGCGGGCCCGCGGCCTCGGCGATCCGCCGGAGGATCGCGGGATCCAAAAGGAAATGCTGGCCGAGCCACTTGTCGGCCACGAGCCCCGCCCGGCGGATGACCTCGCGCAAGGGCGGCAGCCGGTCGAGCGCGACGCCGGGCGCCTCGGCCGCCGCGTCGGGCTCGGGCTCAGGCGCGGATATCGATGAACGCCCGCCGGCGCAGCTCGCGCAGCCGGCGATCGGCCAGCCGCTGGAGCTGCTCGGCCTCGAGCCGGCGGCGGACCTCGGCCTCGCGTGCCGCGGCGTCGCCGCCCACGGCTCCCGGTCGGCGGTCGCGGACCAGGAGGATGTGCACGCCCTGCGGGCCGCGGACCGGCGGGGCCACCTGCCCCTTGGCGACGCCCGCGAGGGCCGCGCGGAGCTCGGGTCGGAGCGTGCCGAGCCGGACCCAGCCGAGATCGCCCCCCTCGGCGGCCGAGGGTGCGGCGGAGATCTGCCGGGCGAGCGCGGCGAAATCGACGTCGCCCCGGATCGACTGGACGAGGCCCCGGGCCTCGGCCAACACTTCGGATTCCTGCTCGCGGGCGTAGACCGGCAGGAGGATCTCGCTCAACAAGAGCTCCTCGCCCTCCGCCTCGAACGCCGCCAGCGCCTGCTCCACCTGCTCCCGGCCGATCGCGACCCGCGGCCTGAGCTCGCGCTCGACGAGCTTGCTCCAGGCGATCTGGGCGGCGATCTGCTGGCGGAAGGTCGCCGGATCGACGCCCAGGCTGCGCAAGGTGCGGGCGAGCCCCTCCGGGTCGAGCCGGTTGCGCTCGGCCACGCTCGCGAAGGCCCGGTCGATCTCCGCCTCGCTCGCCGCCAGGCGCAGCCGGCGCGCCTCTTGGAGCTGCAGCCGCTCGTCGATCAGCCCGCGCAGGACCTGCGGGGCGAGCCGCCGCTGCGTCTCGGGGGTGTCCGGCAGGCCGGCCGCGACGATCGACAGCCGGACCCGCTCGGCGACGTCCTGGCTCGTGATCGCCTCGTTGTTGACCACCGCCACGATGCGACTGCCGCCCACCGGCTCTGCCCGGAGCGCGCCCGGCAGTGCGGCGAGCCCGAGGCCCAGGAGCAAGGCGCGTCGCGTGGGACGAGCGAAGCCCAACTCGTTCTCCCCCTCACTCCTCGACCGCGGCCGTGCTCGCCGGCCCGCCGAGATTGGTGAGGCTCAAGCGGATCTTGAAGCTGGTCTCCTCGTCCAGGTCGCCGGTCGTGGTGAAACGCTGCTCGAGCCCGGCCACCAGGACGAAGCAGGGGTGCGTATAGAGCAGGCCGAACAAGTTGGACACCGTCCGCCCCTCGTTGAGGTCGCGCCGGGTGCGCGCGGCGATCGCCAAGCTCTCGGTCATCTGCAGCCGGACCCCGGCCCTGAGCTCCTCGCGCGAGCGCGGGGCGAGCCCGGTCGGCTCGTCGGAGAGCCGGAGCCAGCCGACCTCGAAGCGCAACCGCGACGGGCCGAAGCTCGCGAACAAATCGCTGCGGCGGAACTCGAAGTCCTGACGGTCGAGTCGGAAACGGTAGGACAGGTCCAAGAACTCGCTCGGCCGCAGGTCGATCCGCCCCACGTAGTCGGAGAAGTTCTTGTTCACCCCCGAATCGGCCGGCACGGCGTCGTTGCGGCGGACCTGGAAGCTCTGGCCCACGACCCCGCTGAGCTCGATCGCGTCGGCGCCACGGGAATCGAAGCGGAGCCCGTAGGCGAGCCGGGTCCCGCCGTCGACCCGGTCGAGCCCGGTGAAGCGCGACGGCTCGAACAGGTTGGTCTCGTCGAATTCGAAGACCTGGCTGTCCTCGTTCGGGATGTCGTCGTCGTCACCACGGTCCGGGCTCACCTTCAACGCCCACGCGGGCTCGAGCACGTGGACCCACTCGCCGCTCGCCCCGACCAAAGGCCAGCTGCCGTCGAGGATCGCCCGCGGCACGACGCGGCCCTTGCCGCGGCTGCCGCCCTCGCTGCCGAAGCTCGCCGGATCGCCGTCGTAGAGGTAGCCGTCGACGCGCCCGTCGAGCCGCAGCCGCCAGAGATCGCCGACCGGTCCGACCCGCGGCAGCTCCCAGCCGAGCGTGGTCGAGAAGCGGCGGGTGTCGAGCCCGCTCCGGCGGGTCAAGGCGACGAAGCTCGAATCCAAGGTCCAGATCGAGCCCCCGCGTTGCGGCGAGCTCACGAGCCGCGCCTCGGCGAGCGGCAGGACGAAGGGGATCGTGGCCTGCCGATCCTCCTCCCGGAGGCTCCGGAAGGCGTAGCCCGAAAGGGCCAGATAGTCGCGCCCCACGACCTTCTGCAGAAAGACCCGGTTCTCGAGCACGTCGTCGGAGCCGAAGCCGTAGCGCTTGCGGTAGGTGTTGTCGGATGCGAGCCGCAGGTCGAAGCCGGCATCCCAGAGCTCGGCCGGGCGGTAGCGGCCGCGCGCGTCGAGATGGCCCCTGAGCTCCTTGCCCCGGGCGGGCTCGCCCGCGCGCGCATAGGCGTCGCCCCAGGTGACGCTGCCGCTCGCCCGGCTCTCGCCGATCGGCCGGAGCTCGCGGTACTCGCCGGCCAGCACGACCCCCTGCCGGGTCGTGAAGATCGGCGAGAAGGTGAGGTCGCGGTCCGGCCCGAGCACCCAGTGATAGGGCACTTCGAGGGTGAGGCCGAGGCTCGAGCTCGTCCCGGCGGTCGGCACGAGGAACCCCGAGCGGCGCTCCACCGTGGGGTCGGGGTGGCGGAACCAGGGTACCCAGAGGACCGGCACACCCATGACCTCGAGCCGGGCATCCTCGTAGGTGACGTCGCGGGTCGCCCGGTCGTGACGCACCGTGCGGGCGCGGATCTGCCAGGCGGGCGGGCTCTTGCCGTCGGCGCACAAGGGGCAGGGGCTGTAGACCGCGTCCTCGAGCGTGGTGAGCGTGCCGCCCTCGCGCGTGCCGCGCCGGCTCGCGATCCGCGCCCCGCCGCGCAACAGCGCGCGGAACCGCTCGACCGCACCCGTTGCCAGATCGCCCGTGACCTCGAAGGCGTCGCCGAAGAAGGCGTCGCCGGTGGGTTCGATCAGCACCACCTCGCCACGGGCCCGGACCTTCCCCTCGCGCTCGCTCCAGCTCACCTCGCGGGCGAGCAGCCGGCGGCGGCCGCGCGACAGTTCGACCTCGCCGCGGGCGGTGATCACGCCGGTGCCCGGGTCGTAGAGGATCTCGTCGGCGGTGAGCAGCACCGGCTCGGGCGCCGGCGCCTTCGGCTCGGCCCCGGCGCCGCCCGCGGCGAACAGGAGCGCCACGAGGAGCGGGCCCACGGCACCGCGCTTCGAGCCCGCGCGGTGGCGTGCGGCGGACGCGGGCGCGGGCGGGCGCATGGCGCGGGCTCGTCTCCCGGCTCGTGGTGGGCCGCCTTCTAGCGAGCCCCGCCCGGCCCGTCCACGCGGCCGCGTCCGCCGCTGCGGCGGTTGACAAGCCGGTGCCGCGGTCGACAGGTGAAGGGTGGTCGCCGCGTTCGAGGAGCCGCGCATGCGTGTCGAGATCACCACGGGCCCCCTGCCGGAATCGGGCCTGCTCGTCGTGCCGGTCGGTCGGGAGGGGGCCCTCTCGACCGCCGCGGTGGCACTCGACGCGCGCTCGGGTGGTCTCTTGCGCCGGGCCTTCGCCGCCGCGGGCGGCCCACCCAAGCACGGCGAGCTCGTCGAGCTCCTCTTGCCGGCCGGCCTGCCGCAGGAGCGGATCCTCCTTTTGGCCCTGGGCAAGCCCGAGGGCACCCGGCTGCTCGACCTCGAGGAAGCGGGCGGCGCCCTCGCCCAGCGGCTCGCGGCGCTCCGGGTCACGCGCGCGCACCTCGCCTCGCCCGCCGGGCTCGATCTGCCCGAGCCGCCCGCCCGCGTGGCGCTGGCGCTGGCCACGGGCTGCCGGCTGCGCGCCTGGCGCTTCACCAAGTACCAGCACGAGCGGCCCGACGAGCCGCGCGGGCGGGTCGAGGAGCTCGTTCTCCACCTCGAGGAGGAGGCGGCCGAGGCGGCCCGCGCGCTGTTGCCCGGCGAGGCGGCGCGGGTCGCGGGCGTGCTCGAGGCACGCGAGCTCGTGAGCGAGCCCGCCAACGTGCTCGACCCGCCGACCTTTGCGCAAGCCTGCCGGCGGCTCGAGCGGCTCGGCGTCGAGGTCGAGATCCTCGACAAGGACCGGCTCGAAGCGCTCGGCATGCGCGCCCTCCTCGCGGTCGCCCAGGGCAGTGCGAAGCCGCCCTTCGTCGTCGTCATGCGCTGGCGGGGTGCCGCGCGCGAGAAGCCCTTGGCGCTGGTCGGCAAAGGTGTGTGCTTCGATACCGGCGGAATCTCGATCAAGCCCGCCCAGGGCATGGAGGAGATGAAGTTCGACATGGCCGGGGCGGCGGCCGTGGTCGGCACGCTCCACGCGCTCGCCGCGCGCAAGGCGCGGGCCGACGTGGTGGGCGTCGTGGGCCTGGTCGAGAACATGCCCTCGGGCACCGCCCAGCGGCCGGGCGACATCGTCCGCGCCATGTCGGGCAAGACCATCGAGGTGATCAACACGGACGCGGAGGGCCGGCTCGTCTTGGCCGATGTCTGTTGGTACACGCAGGACCGCTTCGCACCCGAGGCGATGATCGACCTCGCGACCTTGACCGGGGCGTGCATCGTGGCACTCGGCCACGAGCGGGCCGGGCTCTTCACGAGCGACGAGCGGCTCGCCGAGCGACTCTTGGCAGCCGGTGAGGCCACGGGCGAGCTGCTCTGGCGGCTGCCGCTCGGCAAGGCCTACGAGCAGCACATCAAGTCGGAGGTGGCCGACTTCAAGAACGTCGGCCGGGCGCGCGAGGCCGGGGCCACGGCGGGGGCGGTGTTCATCCAGCAGTTCACGAACGGGGTGCCCTGGGCGCATCTCGACATCGCCGGCACGGCCTGGACGAGCCGCGATCTCCCGCTCTGTGCCAAGGGGGCCACGGGCTTCGGGGTGCGCCTGCTCGATCGGCTGGTGGCCGAGCATCACGAGGAGCCCGGGCCGGTCGGGTGAGCGAGATCGCCTTTTATCATTTGACCCGCGGTGCGCTCGAGCAGGTTCTGCCGCGGCTGCTCGAGAAGGTTTTGGAGAGTGGCCGGCGGGCGGTGGTCCGCTGTCCGACGCCCGAGCGGGTCGAGGCGCTCGACCGGGCGCTTTGGACCTATGCGCCGGATTCGTTCCTGCCGCACGGCACCGCCGCGGACGGTTTCGCCGACCGCCAGCCGATCTTCTTGACCCACGGGACCGAGCGGCCGAACGGGGCGGAGGTGCTCGTGCTGGTCGAGGACGCGCCGGAAGCCGGGCTCGAGGTGTACGAGCGGGTGCTCGTGCCGTTCGACGGCGGCGATCCGGGGGCGGTCGAGCGGGCGCGGGGGCGTTGGCGGGCTTGGCGGGCGGCCGGGCATCGGCTCGTTTATTGGCAGCAGGACGAGCAGGGTCGTTGGGTGAGGGCGCGCGAGGGTTGAGCGGGCTTGCTTGCGCGGCGGGTGGGCATAGAATGTCGAACGAGCCAGGCGGCCTCGCGGGAGGGTTGCGTGAGGGGTCAACTTTCTCGCCCGCTGTGGATTTTGGCATCGTGTATCGGAACCCTTTGTCCCGCCTCGTTTTTTCGAGGGGGGTCCCCCCCCTCTAGCTCTCTGCCCTGACGAAGAAGGGATTCCTCGGGCGCTGCAAATAAACAAAAGGGCGCCGCACCCCCCCTCTAGCTCTCTGCCCTGACGAAGAAGGGATTCGCATGGTCCCAGCGGCAACGGACAGGGCCGCTCACCCCCTCTAGCTCTCTGCCCTGACGAAGAAGGGATTCAAATATGACGCGGCGGCATCGTAAAACACGACGCCCCCCTCTAGCTCTCTGCCCTGACGAAGAAGGGATTCCGAAAGGTCCCGTATCGCTTAGCAGCAATCGGGCGCCCCCTCTAGCTCTCTGCCCTGACGAAGAAGGGATTCCGAAAGGTCCCGTATCGCTTAGCAGCAATCGGGCGCCCCCTCTAGCTCTCTGCCCTGACGAAGAAGGGATTAAGTCCCATTCGCGGCGCGGAGGAAAAACGCTCCACCGGCCCTCTAGCTCTCTGCCCTGACGAAGAAGGGATTAAGACGCATAGGTGTAATCCAGTGTACGGTCACGGACGACTCTAGCTCTCTGCCCTGACGAAGAAGGGATTAAGACCCCGCCGCCGAGGTCGATGTTGCGCTCCATGGTTCCTCTAGCTCTCTGCCCTGACGAAGAAGGGATTAAGACTCCGCCAGGACGATCGACTTGCCTGCCCCGGTGGGCTCTAGCTCTCTGCCCTGACGAAGAAGGGATTAAGACCATGGACGCGCTCCGTTGCTGCTGACGGCACTACGCTCTAGCTCTCTGCCCTGACGAAGAAGGGATTAAGACCCTTTGTCTGGGAGATGAAAGAAGCTTCGCCTTGCTCTAGCTCTCTGCCCTGACGAAGAAGGGATTAAGACCTTTTATGTAGACGATTGCCTGCATGGCCACCTCTCTAGCTCTCTGCCCTGACGAAGAAGGGATTAAGACCGCCGCCGCCGAAAGCGTTCGGCCAGCGGCGGGACTCTAGCTCTCTGCCCTGACGAAGAAGGGATTAAGACGCGCGGGTGACCCGAATACGGGTCAGATCCCCAGCTCTAGCTCTCTGCCCTGACGAAGAAGGGATTAAGACCGAGAACGTCACACGCCTCGTAATCAGGTGTCCAATCTCTAGCTCTCTGCCCTGACGAAGAAGGGATTAAGACGATGCTTCGCCGGAGCGTCAGCCGCCCCGTCAGGCTCTAGCTCTCTGCCCTGACGAAGAAGGGATTAAGACGTTGCGCTTCGAGCGCCAGATCAACACCCCGATGAACGCTCTAGCTCTCTGCCCTGACGAAGAAGGGATTAAGACGCATGCGCTCCGCGAATTCGCGGAGGCATGCCTCTAGCTCTCTGCCCTGACGAAGAAGGGATTAAGACGCAGCCGCGCGAACGAATTCACGCGGATGCTCTCCCTCTAGCTCTCTGCCCTGACGAAGAAGGGATTAAGACTTCTCCGTGTCGGAGAAGCCGACCGAGACGCCGCTCTAGCTCTCTGCCCTGACGAAGAAGGGATTAAGACTTGGGCAGTGCCTCAGAAAGGCGTTTGACGTTGCTCTCTAGCTGTCTGCCCCGATGAAAAGACGAGCGCCACGCGGCAGGCCACCCACCAGGCCGAGGCCGAACCGGATCGTGGGACCGCCCGTGTGCCGGATGGCCGGGCAGCCGTCGGGGGCCATCCGTGGTGCGGGTGCGGGGCGACAAAGCGGCCCGATCGGCAGGCGCGAATGCGAGCGAGCCACGCGACGGCGCGTCGGTTGCGGTGGCGATCGGGCGTCGGGCGCGGAGGACGGCGGATCAGCGGAACCCGGGAAGCGACGCGGCGACCTGTCCTGTCTCACATCGTGCCGGCGCGTCCCCGATCGCGTCGGTCACTGGTGCGGTCCGGTCGAAGCGGGCTTTCCCGGGGCGACCGCTGAGGACTCCTCGTAGGCTCGCTTGGCCGCTTCCCAGGCCGTGCCCTCCTCGGGCGAGGCGAGCCGCAGCGGCTTCATCCACACCACCACCTTGTCCGGATAGCGTTGCGCGGCGCCGGACGCGGCGTCGACGAAGATCCCGATCGCACCACCCAGAACGATGTTGCCGAGGGTGGCAGGGGCGAACTCCTCATCCACGGAACGGTGACGCTGCCTGGCGTGCTCGGGAGATACCAAGTACCTTGTTGGCTGTCCGACAGCCTGCAGGCGGCGCCGGTCACGCGTGGAGTCTCGACGAAAAGCGTCTGAGACGTGCCGCTCACGACCGTGGCGCAGGCGGCGAGCGGGATCACTCCTGCGAGCGGCACGCAGACTTTCCGAAGCCGCCGTACAAAACGCTTCGACGAAGAGCCGCCGTGGTTGCCCACTATCCGAGCCTCCTCTGTATTTTTTTTATTTTACCAAACGCGTCTCCCACACGTCAAATCAATGTCCACGTTGCGCGCGGCGCGACACCGCTCCCCGTTCACGAACGGGCTGGTAGGAGAGTGGCGACGAACCGCCCGGTTCTTCGAGAGCCCGGCCGGACGATCGCGGCCGGCCCCTCAGCCGGTGCGGCGCGTCGGCGAGGCCGGGGCGAGGCTGCCCTTGTGGTCGGGGTCGCAGCGGGCGTGCACGGCGCGGAAGCCGGCCGGGGTCTCGGCGGCGACGACGTTGGCGCCGCCATAGAAGCAGGCCTGGGCGTCGACCCGCTTCTGGCGCACCTCGCATTGGTCGGGCGCACTCACGAGACACAGAACGAGGGTGAGGGTAGCCTGCATCGCACGCGGTCCGTTCTCTATTCCAGGTTGATCGAGACCGACCAACCTTCGCTAAGATACACGCAGCAACAACGATGCCAAGTGCCCCGCGCGGCTCCCCCGCGTCAGGGGGCGAACTCGAGGCGCGCCCCGTCCGCGGCCAGCAGGAAGAGCCCACCCTCCGGTGAGAGCGCGAACCCGCGGACCTTCTCGAGCGCCTCGACGTAGTGCCGTTCGGCCGCCATCAGCGGCTCCGGGCAGGCCATCATCGTGCTGGCAACGGGCCCGAGCCGCAGCTCCTCGCCCGAGAGCCGATAGCCGCCCAGGAGCCGGTTGCAGGGACCCTGGCCAGCGAACCGGCCTTCGGTCCCGAACAGGAGCTCGAGCGGCCGGTCCGAGGGGAGGGGGCGCCGTCGAGGGCGCGCAGGAGCCAAGCGCTCCGGCGGGGCAGCGCGCCGGGATCGCCGCCGCAGCCAGAAAGCCCCTCTGCGCCGTGCTCGAGCGTCACGGTCGCGGGATGCGGCATCCCGGTCATGCTGTCGACACACGGGCCGGGCTCGATGCGCACCCGGAGGGACCGGGAATCGAGCTCCGCCTCGAAGATGTGCACACCGCCCACGATCCGGGCAGCGGGGGGCGGGGCGAGGACGAGCGGGGCCCGGCCGAGCCGCTCGAGCCGCAGCGCCGAGGTGTCGAGCGCCAGCGACCAGAACGGCTCGTTCCCGCTCGCCCGGAACGGGCCCGCGGGCACGCATTCCGGCAGGACCTCCCCGGAAAGGCTCGCGAGGCCGCGCTCGCCCTTGCTCCAGAACCAGGTCGAAGGATCACCCGGCATCTCGTAGCGGGCGCCCGAGGCGGTCGGGACGGGCTCGAGCCGGTGGCGGTCGAAACCCGCGAGGAGTGCCAAGCCGCCCTCCCGGGGCGTGATCTCGATCATGCGCTCGCCGCAGCGGAGGAGCTGTGGCAGCCCCTGCGCGTGGGCGGGAAGGGCGATCGAGAGGGCCGAGAGGGCGAGGAGAGGGACGAGCGCGCGCATGGCCGGGCTCCCAACGGTGGCTCGGACCCGGGCGGGACCGCTCAGCTCACGAAGCCGAACCGGCGCGGCAGCCAGAGGACGAGCTCGGGGACGAAGGTCACGAGGAAAAGTGTGGCGACCATGATCGCGAGCAAGGGCAGCATGGGCTTGATCACCGCGGTGATCGGCAAGCCGGCGATCCGGCAACCCACGAAGAGCGAGGTGCCCACGGGCGGGGTGACGAGGCCGAAGGCCAAGTTGATCACCATGATCACGCCCAGGTGCACGAGGTCGATGCCGAGCTTCTGGGCCAAGGGCAGGATGATCGGCACGATCATGATCAAGGCCGGGGTCATGTCGATGACCATGCCGGTGAGCAGGAGCAGGACGTTGAGCAGAAGGAGGAGGACCCAGCGATCCTCGGCGAGCGACAGGAAATTCTCGGCGATCCAGGCGGGGACCTTCTCGTAGGCCAAGATGAAGCTGAAGACCGAGGTCGTGGCGATGAGGAACAGGACGACCGAGGTGGTGAGGCAGGTCTCCCACAGGATCCGCGGCAGATCGCGCAACCCGATCTCCCGGTAGACCACGATCGTGAGGAACAGCGCGTAGAGGGCGGCGATCGCCCCGGCCTCGGTCGCGGTGGTGAAGCCGAAGGTGATGCCGCCCAGGATGATGAGCAGCGTCGCCATGCCGGCGAGCCCGGCGCCGATCCGCCGGAGCTTCTCGGCCG
>Ga0308391_1000208_pt1 | contig 25426 bp, 25 predicted proteins | sample Hotspr20Samplet1_FD_202363 | JGI IMG/M metagenome (GOLD analysis project Ga0308391, IMG submission 202363) | Hot spring phototrophic mat microbial communities from Octopus Spring, Yellowstone National Park, Wyoming, United States - 20050623_t1 ... | reverse complement strand
GGAGGCTGCTGAGAAGGCTCTCTGGGAGAGAACGGCGCTACCAGACATGGCTGAACCACAACATCAGCAAAACCTTGGTCAGGGATGCCCAGGCTATTGGTGCGGCACTGGCTTTTGAGGACTTGACAGGCATTCGAGAGCGTCTGAATCAGAAGCCTCGCGGCAAGGCTGAGCGGCGCAGGACTAACAACTGGGCGTTCTACCAGCTCAGGATGTTTGTAGCCTACAAGGCTGCCATTGCTGGGGTGCCTGTGGTGCTGGTGCCGCCTGCCTACACCAGTCAGACCTGCCACAAATGCCTGCACATCCACCCTGAGCGGGGTAAGTCCTACCGCAATGGTAAGTCGTTCAAGTGTGGACACTGCGGGTGGGAAGGGGATGCTGACCATAACGCTGCTCAAGTAATCTCTCTCCTTGGGGCGACTGTAAACTCGCCTGAAATTCCGAAACTTAGCTGTCCTCTGGGGCCGCTAGGGATTGGGATAAAGCCTGCACTCTGCGCGTAGCGCGGGTGTCGGGTAGTTTACCTTGGAAGCCAATCCCCTGCTCACGGTTCTGGAAAATCTGCTCAAGGCGGGGGTGCGCCATGTCCATGCCTGCGGGGGCAATGCCGCCTGCTCCACCTGTCGCATCCTGATTTTGGAAGGCAGCCAAAACTGCCGCAGCATGACTCCTGCCGAGAAGAAGTTAGCTCAACGGCTGGATCTTCCCGTGCATATTCGTCTGGCCTGTCAAACCCGCATCACTGGAGATGTCACCCTGCAACGGCTGGTGATCGATAAAGCAGATGTGGAAGTGGCCCAACATCAATTGCAGGCCCATTCGGTCGGCAGCCAAGTCACCGCCGCCATTCTCAGCGCTTCCCTGCGGGGGACGGCCAACTTCGACGAGGAGAACTTTCCCTACGATGTTGTCTACACCTTGGGTCGCTACTTCGCCCAAATGGGGGCCTTGGTGCAGCAATATGGGGGAGTACTGGCCAACCGGAGCGGGCTGAGAAGTTTGGCCTTGTTTGGCTTAAAACAACCCGAGCTGGCCGTACAGCAGGCACTGCAGGCGGGATTGGCGCTTGGACAGTCGGTGGCGGAGTTGAATAGGTCTCTGCGGCAACTCTCCTACCCCCAGGTTAAGCTCACCCTCGGGATCCACCACGGCCCGGTTCTTCTGCTCCCCATTGATCCCCAAGATCCGCAGCGGCTGTCCGCCTTCGGGAAGTCGGTTCAGTTTGCCACCTGGCTGGAGTCGGTTGAGGATGTTTCGCAAGGGGGGGAACAGACTGAGGAACAGAGCTTTCGGTTGCTCATCTCGGCAGCTGTGTATCGAGCCGTGGAAGGGCAACTCCTGCAGGTGGAGCCTCTTTCGGTGAAACCTTTTCCCAACGCCAAACCCATCCGAGTTTACAGGGTGCACCCTGACCAAGTTAGCTTGCCGGCTGGCGAGGAGCAAGCTCCAGAAGCAACCAAGCCTGAACCGCTTGGATGGCTGGAAGCGCTCCGGGAATGGCTACAGGCTTGGTCTCGTTTTTGAGGGATCCCTTCAGGCAAAAACGCCATCCCTTTGCTGAACTTGGGCCTGCAAATAGGGGATCCCCACCCGATGGCAGTAATCTCCAAAGCTCTCGCCAGGACGGCGCTCCTGCTTGTAGGCCTGCAGGAGAACTCTCATGAGCGGCACGATCTGGCTGATGTGTACCCGATCCTGAAACACTTGCGCCAGGCGATCCCCCTGCGGGCTGGCTCCCAGCCAAATCTGGTAGTAGCCATCGGGGGCGGATCCCACCAATCCCAGTTCGGCCAGGTAGGGTCGGGCACAGCCGTTGGGGCAGCCGGTCATGCGCACCAAAAAGGGCGAATCCTGCAGATCCAGCTCCTGCAACAGCCGATCCAACTGGCGAACCAGCCCCGGCAAAGCCCGCTCCGACTCGGTAATCGCCAACCCACAGGTGGGCAGGGCAGGGCAGGCCATCGACAGCCGCACCAGTTGGGGGATCTCTTCTTTGGAGAGCACCCCGTGGGATTTGAGGATCTGGTTGATGGCATCCCGCTGCTGCTCCGCAATGTCGATGAAAAGTAAATCCTGAGTGGGGGTCAGCCGCACGTGCAGAGAAAAGGCTTCCACAATCCGGCGCAGTGCCGTTTTGAGCTGCCGCTCTGGGGTGTCCTGGATACGGCCATTTTCGATGGAAATGCCCAAAAACCAACGGCCATCCCCCTGCTCGTGCCAGCCCAGGTAGTCGTCGCTGTTGGGAACAAACTTGGGTAGGGGGCGAAACCGGGGCAATTTTTCCCCCACATACTCCTCGACAACGCGGCGAAACTTGCGGATCCCCCAGTCTCTCACCAAGTATTTCAACCGCGCCTGCTTGCGGTCGTACCGGTTGCCGTAGTCTCGCTGCACGGCCAAAACCGCTTGGCAAACCCGATACACCGCCTCCGGAGGGGCAAAGCAGAGCTTTTGGGCCAAAAGGGGCTGGGTTTCTTCCTTGCCGTGAGTGCGTCCCATCCCGCCACCTACCACGATGTTGAAGCCCTTGAGGTTGCCCTTGCGGTCGGTGAGCACAATCAAGCCCAGGTCCTGGGAGTACACATCTACCGTGTTTTCCCCGGCTACGGTGATGGCTGTCTTGAACTTGCGGGGCAAATATACGGGGCCATACAGAGGTTCTGGCCCCTCCAGGCGCACCCCGTTGCCGACAAACTTCTCGGCTTCCACCACTTCCTCATCCACCGGCGGGATGGGAACGGGCTCGCCATCCACCCAGATCTCGTAGTAGGCAGAGGTTTTTGGAGCCAACAGATCCGCCAGCTTGCGGGCATACTCTTGGGCATAGCGATAGGCAGGGCGATTTTTGTAGGGGGCCACCGGTGCCATCACGTTGCGGTTGACATCGCCGCAGGCGGCCAGGGTGGATCCCATCTGTTTGAGAATGCTGGCTATGGTGGCCTTGAGGTTTTTCTTGAGGATCCCATGCAACTGAAAGGTTTGCCGCGTTGTGGCTCGCAGGGTGCCATTGCCGTACTCATCGGCCAGCCGATCCAAGGTCAAGTAAAGCTGGGGGGGCACGTGTCCCCCTGGGATGCGGGTGCGCAACATCATCGAATAGGCCCGCTCCAGCCCCTCCTGCTTTCGCTGCTGCCGCCGATCCCGGTCGTCCTGCTGGTAAGCCCCGTGAAACTTCAGCACCTGCACCGCTGCTTCGCTGAAGTGGGTGGTGTCTTGGGCCAGCTCCTGCTGAAGGGGATCCCGTAGAAAGTGGCTGTCTGCCTTGATCTGCTCCACCTTGGAACGCTTGGCCTCGGATGGGATCATGGGGGGCATTGGTGATCTCCGGTAAACCGGTCGGAATACTTGTGAATAACAGGCTATCACCTCCTTTGAAGAGCGTCCAGTTGGAAAAGTCAGCCTCCTATCCGGGTTTTGTTCCAAACCCGCAAAGCTTGTCATTTGAGTCAGCTGGAGATGTCGGCGCTGCTAGCTGGCCAGGGCTAGGCGGGCACCGTACTCCTGCACCGACCACAGTTGCCAGGCACAATTCCCCTGCAGCTCCAAGACCAAGTCGTGGTAGGCCAGGAGGGTGGGGCGATGCCCAACGCTGATGTAGGTGGTGTTCAGGTGTTGCAGCTGCAGGTAGAGCAGTTTTTCGTTGGCCACATCCAGGGCGCTGGTGGCCTCGTCCAAAATGGCGTAGCGGGGCTGGGTGATCAAAATGCGGGCAAAGGCAAGGCGCTGCTGCTCCCCTAGGGAGAGAGTGCTGGCCCAGTCTTTCTCCACATCAAAGCCGCCCACCCGCTCCGGCAAGTCTCCCAGGTTCACCTGGGCCAAGACTCGGATGAGATCTTCATCGGTGAGGTCTCGGCGGCGTTTGGGATAGAGCAGTTGATCCCGCAGGGATCCCAGCAGCATATAGGGTTTCTGGGGCAAAAAGAGCATCTCCTGAGTATCTGGGCGGGCGATGGATCCCTGGCCGTTGGTCCATAGGCCGGCAATGGCCCGCAACAGGGAACTTTTGCCGCTGCCGCTAACACCGACAATCAAAAGCCGCTGGCCGGCTTCCAAGGCGAAGGAGAGATCCCGCACCAGGGTTCGTTCTGAATTGGGGGTGAGCAAAGTGACGTGGTTTAGCGCCAATTGCTGGGCAATGCGAGTTTGAATGTTGCTTTCCCGAGCGCCGGTGTGGCGCAGCGCCGGATCTTCCAGAGACTCGTGAAAGGAGCCTAAGCGGTTGATCCCAGCGGCAAAACTGGAAATGCTTTGAATCTGGTTGGCCACAATGGAGAGGGCGCTCAACACCTGGCTGAAGGCAATGGTGGCTTGGGTAATGGTGCCGAAATCTCGCACGCCGCTGAAGTAAAGGGGGGCGACGATGACATAGGGCACAATGCGGGTGAAATAGTTGTAGGCGTATTGGAAAATATCGATGATGGCCTGCCAGATGATCAGCAAATTAAAATTGCGCAAGGCCGCACCAAAGCGATGCAAAATTTGCCTGAGTTCTTGATCCTCTCCCTGGTAGAAGGCAATGGACTCGGCATTATCCCGCACGTGCACTAAGCTGTAGCGAAAATCGGCTTCGTAGCGCAGTTGATCGAAGTTAATTTTGATCAGCTTGCGACCAGCCAAAATGGCGATGGCGGTACCAATGGTGGCATAGACCACCAGACCCAACGCCAACGGACGAGAAATGCCATAGAGAATGCCAGTAAAAGCATAGAGGGTGAGAATCGAGTCGAGAATGTCCAACAGGAAGGAGAGGGTGGTGCCGGTAAAGGAGCGAACATCCTCGGAAATACGCTGGTCGGGGTTGTCGATTTCGGTGTTGGCGGCGTTGGAATCCAGCTCGTAGTAAGCCCGCTGATTGAAGTAGCGATCCAGAAAATGATCGGTCAGCCATTCTCGCCAAAACAGCCCTAGCTTGAGGCGAGTGTAGCGGTAGATCACCAAAATGGGAATAGCTGAGATAATCAGCACTCCATAAATAATCAAAAATTGCCAGAAAGTGGGCTCTTCTTTTTGCTGCAGAGCTGTGTCGATAAACCGAAAGATAAAGCTAATCATCACGTTCAGCCGGTTTACCGTCAGCGACAGAAACAGCAAAAAGGTGAGCAGCGCCCACTGCAACCAGCGCTGGCGAAGCTGCCGCCACACTGCCCCAAAACAAAGGCTGCTCAAAGCCAAGCTGATCGCGGCTACCCACAGCACCGGCGAGGACAAGTTTCTCTCCGTTTGGGCCACCAATCCGGCTGCCACATTGGTAAAAAACTCTGGGAACAGGGCCTGACCGACCAAAGTTACCCCAATCTCCACAAAGAACATCAGGGCAACCACAAACACCATGGCCGCTGCCAGCAAGCCCAAAAAGATCCAGCCCCCATAGCGCACTCTGGGGTAAAAGTAGGGCTGGGCCACGGTGATAAACCGATCCCACAGTTTGCGGTCGAAGTTAAATTGAGAGGCTTGGGATTCCATTGTTGTGGTCGGCGGAGAGAGCAAGATCGACATCTCCCAGGCTAGCAGGCCATGGGTGCCAATCTGTGTTCAACAGGAGCGGATTCATTGGGAGTGAAACGCGGATCCCCCTTGTCCCATCCAAACCGTCTTGGCTCTGGGTCTTGCTCACCCACACACCCCTTGCTTAAAGCCAGTGTCCCTTCAACCTTGCAACCGGCTTTGCCAAGCCGATTGGGCCGCCAGCCACACCGTCTGAACCGGCACGTGAAACTCCTGGGCGCGGGCCACACAATCGCGAAACTCCGGCTGAGCGTTGACGATGCGGCCATGGTGGCGGGCTACCTTGATGTCTACCAGGCCGTAAGGGGTTTCCACCCGCTCAATGACCCGCTCCAGTAGGGTGCGCTGCTGTTGGAAGTGGCGAATGCCCAGGGTGGTGGTCTCCCGGAAGATGAGATCTTGACACTCCGGCACCCGATCCGGCGGACAGATGACGGTAAGCAGGATCCCCGGCCGCCCCTGTTTCATGGTGATCGGCTGGGTAAACACGTCCCAGGCCCCCAGGGCCAACAACTGCTCGCAGGTGTAGGCAATCACTTGGGGGTTGAGATCGTCAATTTGGGTCTGCAACACCGATACCGTTTCCGTTAGCTCTCCCCCATCGGCTTCCCCAATCCAGAGACGAAACACGTTGGGAATGGGCAGCTCTTGGGCACCGGCCCCACGCCCCACTTTTTCCACCCGCATCGGCGGACAGGGGCCAAACTCTTCCGCCAACGCCACAGCCAAGGCTGCTCCTGTGGGGGTCACCAGCTCGGCTTCCACCCCGTTGCTGAACACCGGCACGCGGCCCATTTCCCACAACTCGATCACCGCCGGCACCGGCACGGCCAATTTGCCATGCTCTGTGCTCACCCAGCCGCCCCCAACAGGATGGGGGGATGACAACACCCGCTCCACCTGCAGCCAATCCAGGCCAATGCAAGTGCCGACAATATCCACCAAAGCATCCACTGCCCCCACTTCGTGAAAGTGCACTTTTTCCACAGGCATCTGATGGACTTTTGCTTCCGCCTGCGCCAACTTTTCAAACACCGCCAAGCTGCGGGCCTTAATGGCTGGGGAAAGCTGGGATCCCGCGATCAAAGCCTGAATCTCTGCCCAATGCCGAGCAAGGGATCCCCCACTCTGGGATCCCAGCACCTCCACCACAGCTTGCAGAGCAGGCTGCCCACACCGCTGCACCCGGCTCACCTGCAGGCTATATTCCCCCTCGATGCCCAACGCCTGGAGCTGACGGTTGAGGTACTCCAAAGGCACCCCGCAATCCAGCAGGGCTCCTAGACACATATCGCCGGCAATGCCCGCCGCACAGTCGAAGTAGGCTATTTTCATGCTGGAGAACTGGGGGTAGCCGCTGCCGCCAGAATGGACTTGGATCCCTCTTGATTGTAGGCAGCAACCGGCCTGGAAAAGGCGACGGGAGAGCAGTTAGGCTTCCCTAGAGTCAGAAGATTCAGAAGATCGAGCAGCAGATTCCCGCCACTGTTGGATGATGTTGCCCAAATTGCGCCGGAATTCTCCAATTCCCAGCAGGGATCCCGGCTCGGGATCCCAGGAAGCCGAGAACACACCGTAGCTGATGCCCAAAAAACCAAGGCCAAACAAAGTTAGCGACTCCGCCAAGGTGAAGTAAGGGGGCAGAGGAACCACGTGGTTGGTCAAGAGATAGTAATTCACAAAAAAGCTGCTCAGACCTAGCCCCGAAGGGATCCCAGAAAACACCAGAATCCGCCGCACCATCCGCCGGCTGACCTCAGGGGGAATCACGGCAACAGGCTCCTTCTTGGCCGGCTTCTTCTCCACCTCAACAGAGGCGGAGGGGGAGCGACGGCGAAAGGTTTTGGACTGGCGGCTGGATTTGCCCACGAAGACAGATCTCCGATAGCGTTTTGGATGGGCTGCCTACTTTTTCACCCGGATGTTCAGCCGTTCGGCCAGCTCCCGGAAGCGGTCAGGAGAATGCTTGGCGATGTAGTTGAGCAAACGCTTGCGACGACCGATCATCATCAGCAGGCCGCGGCGGGAGTTGAAATCCTTCGGGTTTCTCTGAAGGTGCTGAGAGAGCTGGTTGATGCGACTGGTGAGCAGAGCCACCTGAACCTCGGCAGAACCGGTGTCGGTGTCGTGCAGTCGATAGCTCTCAATGATCTGCTGCTTCTCTTGTTGCAATAAGGCCATAAGATCAAGGGACTGGATGCACTGCTTCAAGATAATAACATCGGCTTTTCCTCCCTCGCTATGGCCGAGGAGGGTTATGGAGAGAATGGGATATGACAACAACCTCTGGGGATCCTCCGGCACTGCCCGCTTTGCTGGAGCTGTTGAACTCACAAGACTTGGGAAATCGGCTGCGCGCTGTCAACAAAGCCAGAGAACTGCCTGGGCCAGAAGCCCTGACATTGCTGCAGCGAGCGATTCACGACGAGAATGCCCGCGTCCGTTATGCTGCCATCAGCCAGATGGGCACCCTGTCTGGCGTCGATCCGAACCTACTGTTGCCCATTTTGCAGCGCTCTTTGCGAGAGGATCCGGAGTTCGATGTGCGGGCTGCTGCCGCCGCTGCCCTGGGGGATCTCAAGCAGCCACAGGCCCTGGCCGATCTCCTGGAAGCTTATCGGCGAGAAACGGAGTGGCTGGTACGGTTTAGCATCATCGCTGCCCTGGGAGAGCTGGGGAACCCTGCCGCCTTCGACACTCTGGTGGAAGCTTTGCAGGACAAGAGCGAGCTGATCACCACAGCCGCTGCCGCTGCCTTGGGCGATCTGGGGGATCCGCGGGCCATCCCCTACCTGGATCCCCTCATTGATTCCGACGACTGGCAACTGCGCTACCGCGTCTGCATTGCCCTGGCCAAGTTGGGAACAGAAGCCGCTCGCGCCGGACTGACCCGGCTGGCCCAGGATTCCCAAGAACAGGTGGCCGTACATGCCCGGGCTGCCTTGGGATCCCTGTAGTTCCCTAGCTCATGGCATTGATGATGTAGTCAAAGTAAGGGGCGGCTTCAGCGGCTGCCGCCGGCTCCAACAAGCTGAGGGCAGCTTCCTTCAAAAAGACAATCGCATCGATCATGCCGGCGATGGGTACGTTGAGGGCATTGTACATTTCCCGCACCCCTATCAGGCCGATAGACTCAATCGGCTCTTTGCTGCCGGCAATAATGCCATAGGTCACCAGACGCAGATACCAGTCGTAATCTCGCAAACATTGGTTGTAGCGCTTGTCACCGTAGGCATTGCCACCGGGTTGCACGTACTCGGGCCGCTTGGCGAATAGCTGCTTCTGGGCCTGGTCAATGATGCGCTTTTTGTTTTCTGCTAACACCTGAGCGATTTGCAAGCGCCTCTCGCCGGTGGTCATGTAATTCCTGATGGCTTCCAGTTCGCTAACTGAGAGGTAACGCAGCTGGTCATCCGCGGTCTCGATGATCTGGTTGATCACGCTCACGGTAGGGATTCTCCTGTTTTCTAACTTGCTTTCAATTCGGTTCATCAATTCGCAACCCATCCCCCCAGCCCAAGGTCGGCCCAAGAGATGAGCAGGTAGCTCGGCAAGCCAGCGCCGCCGGCTGCTCCCAGTTTAGGATAGGGCAAACCTTCCCTCAAGCACTTTGGCATGACTCCATCTCGAGACTGGCCCTAGATCCGGCCTCGCAGCCATTGGGCCATCTCATTGCGGCGTGGGGCAGCCTCCAGACACACCTCTTCGGTAATCCGCCCCTCTTGGTAAAGCCTAAACAGGGATTGATTCATGGTACACATGCCCTCATAGGAGCCGTCGGCGATCAGTTCCTCAATTTCGTCCACCGCCCCCCGCTTGATGTAGTCGCGAATGGCATCGGTGTTGCGCATGATCTCGTGGGCCGCAGCTCGCTTGCCATCGGTGGTGCGCACCAGGGTTTGAGCGATGATCGCCACCAGGGTTTCTGCCAGTTGCAGACGCATCGGCTCCTGTTCTTCCGGCTTGTAAATCCCCAGCAGACGCTCGATGGTGCGGACGGCACTGTTGGTGTGCAGGGTTCCAAAGACCAAGTGGCCCGTCTGGCCGGCCTTCAGGGCAATATCCACTGTCTCTCGATCCCGCATCTCCCCAATCAAGATGATGTCCGGATCTTCCCGCAGAGAGGCTTTCAGGGCATTGGCAAATTCCAGGGTGTGGATTCCGACCTCCCGCTGCCGCACCATCGATTTCTTGCTCTGGTGGACGAACTCGATGGGATCCTCAATGGAAATGATGTGTTTGGGAAAGTTGGAATTGATGTAGTCCACCATCGCTGCCAAGGTTGTGGACTTACCGGATCCGGTGGGGCCGGTCACCAAAACCAAGCCTTTGTGCTCTTCGGCAATGCGCTTCAAGACTTCCGGCGCCCGCAACTGCTCCAGCGTCAAAATTTTCAACGGGATCAGACGCATCACCATAGCCGGGCCAAGCAGGGAAACAAAGCAGTTGACCCGACACCGCACCAAACCCTCGTACTGGATGGCAGTATCCAGTTCCAAACATTCCTCAAACTGGCGAATTTGGCTCTCCGGCAGGCTTTCCCGCAGCCAGCCATAGAACATCTCGGTGGTGGTGACCGGGTAGTTGGTCAAAAGCATTTGCCCCCGATCCCGAAAGCGGGGCACTTCTCCTACCCCCAAATGAATATCGGAGTAGCCTTTGTCATAGGCTTCCTGCACCAGTTGGCGCAGGGTCAGGCCCGCAGGAGCAGCTGGAGCCACTGGGATCCGACCGGCAGCCGTTGGGCGAGCTGGTGGCGCAAAAGGCGGGGCAGCAGGAGTGGGGACAGGTGGCGACACTGGAGGCCGAGCAGCAGCAGCCGGAGCCGGAGTGGGCGGGGGCATCTGAGGAGAAGCGGCAGAGCCCGGCACAGGCACAGGCACCTGAGGGGGAGCGACAGCCACACCAGGAGGAAGGGGCCGACCCAGAATGGGGTTGGGGGGGTTTTTGGCATTGGCAGGCCGGGATCCCATCCCTTGGGAAGCTGAACCGAGCACTGGATCCAGTTGCGTTGGAGGCTCCACCGGGGGCACCGGAGCAGCCGGACGAGACGGACGCTGCATGACCGGCGGAGCCGGGGGCTGCCAATTGGAGTCCAAATCGGTGGGAAACTGGTTTTCGGGGCTGACCTCGCTCATGACGGGCCTCGCTTCTGGCAGGGTTTGCGTCGATCTTAGGCTAGCATTCCCCGCCTGAGCAGAGGCTTAACCCACTCACCGACAAAGCTCCGGGAAGCTCCCTAAAAATTGGACGGATGGCGAATGAGACTCAGAAACTCTTCGCGGGTACGGGGATCCTCCTGAAACACCCCCACCATCGAGCTGGTGACCGTCCAGGAGCCGGCCTTTTGTACCCCCCGCATCACCATGCACATGTGGGTAGCCTCGATAACCACCCCCACCCCGTAGGGATCCAGCACCTCCATCAAGGCCTCAGCAATTTGCCGTGTCAGGCGTTCCTGAACCTGCAGGCGGCGGGAGTACATCTCGACGATACGGGCAATTTTGCTTAGGCCCACCACCTTTTGCCTGGGGATGTAGGCCACATGGGCTTTGCCGATAAAGGGCAGCAGATGGTGCTCGCACAGGCTAAACAGAGACACATCCCGCAACAGCACCATCTCGTCATGGCCCTCATCAAAGATGGCACTGTTCAGTAGCTCCTCCAAAGACTGCCGATACCCACTGGTCAAAAACTTCAAAGCCGCAACCACTCGTTGCGGGGTTTTTCGCAGCCCCTCCCGTTGGGGATCCTCCCCGATCCCCCGCAGCAGCGTCTCCACCGCCGCCACCATAGCCGGATCTGAGACATCCGAGCTACCCAATTCTTCTTCCGCAAAAGTGGCTCGATCTCGAATCACCCGAGACTTGAAATGGGCTTTGTCATCCATTCGAGATTGCGAGCCAGATCCGGGTTTCGCAAGGGTCATAGCAGGATATTCCTTGGTTAACGAAAGGCTAAGAGAACTCGGTGCATGCAACTCAGCTCAGGTGGCATCCAGTCAAAGGCTGCGATAGCCAAAACCCTCCCAAGTCACGGGCAACCCCAAACCAGCCAGGTCTAAAAGGCTCCCACCGCAGGCATGAAGGTGAGATCTTCCACCACCGCACCTGTGGGCAACCGAACAATATAGGTGATCAAATCGGCTACCCATTCCGGCGAGAGCATTTTGGAACGGTCGAAGTTGACCCCTACCGTGCCCGTATCCCAGAGGGACGTGTCCACGGCACCAGGGCACAGGCTGGTGACCCGAATGCCATGCTGTCGTTCCTCTTCGGCCAAAGCTTGAGAAAAGCCCATTAGGCCGAACTTGCTGGCACAGTAAGCTCCCCAGTTGGGAAAAGCTCGCTTGCCCGCAATCGAGATGACGTTGACAATCGTGCCGCAGCGCTGCCGGCGCATTCCGGGAAGTACGGCTTGGGCACACAGAAAAGCTGCCGTCAAGTTCAAGTCGATCACTCGCTGCCAATCCGACAAAGGTAAGGTGGCCAAAGGGCCAACGTGGGCCATGCCCGCATTATTGACCAAGACATCGCAGACGCCAAATCGATCCAGGAGAGCCTGCAACTGCTGGGGCAGAGCTGCTAAGTCGGCCAAGTCCATGGGAAAAACCGCTGCCTTACCCCCCTGGTCTTGGATTTGGGCCTGCACCGCTAGCAGATCAGGTTGGGAGCGGGCCACCAGAGCCACCGCTATCCCTTGTCGGGCTAGGGCTAGGGCTACCGCTCTGCCGATCCCTCGACTGGCCCCTGTAATCAGAGCACGTTCGGGAAACTTTGTCTCAAAACTCATTTACAACAAGCCTCTGGAGTGCGCCACACAAGCAAGCGCCGCCCAGGCCTGAGAAACTTCCTTAACTAAGTTTAACACTGATTTTCCGCTGCTTCGCTTGGAATCAGGGCGAGGCGTAGAAACCTTATTCTGTCCTGCTCAAGATCTGGCTGCTGGCTGTTGGATCTCGATCCGGTTGGACGGGATCCGGGGACATGGTAGTGTGGTAAAAATAGTGAAAATCTTTTGCAACAACAACCGTCATGGCTGAGTTCTTGTTTTCTCCAAGTCCCACTGCCGCGCGGGAGGATCCCTCCTACATCCTTCAGCTTGAGGGCATCAGCAAGGGGTTTCCCGGCCAGCGGCAGTTGGTTTTGCGGGAAGTCGAGTTTCGCCTGCCCCAAGGAGACATCCTCAGCATTGTGGGCCCATCAGGTTGTGGGAAAACCACCTTATTGCGCACCATTGCCGGATTTGAGCAGCCGGATAGCGGGCGGATCCTGCTGGGGGGGCAGGTTGTGGCTGGGGAGGGGCAGTGGATCCCACCGGAGCGACGGGGAGTGGGGCTGGTGTTTCAGGATTTTGCCCTGTTTCCCCACTTGAACGTGTTGGCCAATGTGATGTTTGGCCTCCGACCCACTACCCCGTTTGCGTCGGCGGCAGGGGGTGGCAATCGCTCCTCCTCAACTGAGTTGCGAGCTGAGTTGCGAGGCGCTGCCCAACAGGCGCGGGAACGCGCTTACGAGGTGTTGCGGTTGGTGGGCCTGGAAGACTACACCCATCGTTATCCCCACGAGCTTTCGGGCGGGCAACAGCAGCGAGTGGCTTTGGCGCGGGCTTTGGCCCCCAAGCCCAGCTTAATTCTGTTGGATGAGCCGCTGAGCAATTTGGATGTGCAGGTGCGCTACTACCTGCGGGAAGAAATCCGCAAAATCCTCAAGCAAACCCAGACCTCGGCCATTTTTGTCACCCACGACCAAGAGGAGGCTCTCTGCCTCTCCGACTGGGTGGCGGTGATGCGGGAAGGCCGTATTGAGCAATGGGGATCCCCGGAGGAGGTCTATCGGGAGCCGGCTACCCGCTTTGTGGCAGAGTTCATTACCCAAGCCAACTTTCTGCGCTGTGAGCGGCGGGAGTTTGGTTGGCAGGCTGAAGAGCTGCTGCACATCCCATTCCAGGCTTTGAGGGATCAGCCCGACCCCAGCTTGCGCTGCGCAGAGTTGATGGTTCGACAGGAGGAGTTGCATTTGCATCCTGATCCTCAGGGCGGCATTGTCATTCGGGATCGACAGTTTTTGGGGCGAGAGTACCGCTATTCCCTGATCACAGCAGCCGGCAAAGAATTGCACGCCCTAGCCCGGGAAGCCCTGCCTGTGGGCGCGCGGGTTCACATTGCTGTTGGGCAAGGTCGGCTGTTCCCCCTCGCTGAGGGGTCCTCCGTGGCTGAAAAAGAGCCAAATCGCGCAAAAAGTAAAAGTGTTGCCTGAGTCGGGGTTCTTTTGCACACCCTCGGCAACGCATCTTCCCCCCAGAACACGCAAGCCCTTGCCCCAGACAAGGCTTAGACCGGCAAGACGGTGGTTCATGCCGGCGGCTCCCTCTGGAGCGACAAACTGGGTAGGCTGTTGGTGGAGGATTCAGTGCCAAGCTATGCAGGGATCCCGCATCGTGGCAGGCCCATCGGAGAACCGGATCGCCTTGGCGGAGTTCCGGGTGGGCGTGGATGCGGTCATTTTCTCCATCGACACTGAGCAGAATCGCCTCCTGGTGCTGCTGGTGCGGCGGCGGGAGGATCCCTTCCGCGGTTGCTGGGCCCTGCCAGGAACACTGGTGCGGCGCTCAGAATCCCTAGAAGCAGCGGCCTACCGCATCTTGGCGGAGAAAATTCGTGTTAAAAACCTCTATCTGGAGCAGCTCTACACCTTCGGGGGGCCGGAGCGGGATCCCCGCGAGGCCGAGGATGGCTATGGAGTGCGCTACCTGTCGGTCAGCTACTTTGCCCTGGTGCGGTTCCAGGATGCTGAATTGCTGGCGGACGGAGTGGAGGGCATTGCCTGGTATCCCGCCGACCAAATTCCCTCTTTAGCCTTTGACCACGAAGAGATTTGCCGCTATGCCCGCCGTCGCCTCTGCGCCAAGTTGGAGTACAGCCCGATTGCCTTTGACATTTTGCCCGCCACCTTCACGCTAGGGGAGGTCTATCAGCTCTACGGCACCGTTTTGGGCGAGGGGTTCTCCGACTACTCCAATTTTCGCGCCCGCCTACTGAAACTGGGTATCTTGCAAGATACCGGCCAGAAAAGTTCCCAAGGAACAGGCAGACCGGCAACCCTCTACCGTTTTGATGCGGCTGCTTTCGAGAAAATCCGTCATAAGCCGATGGTATTTGTCTAAGGGATCCCAGCTCACCAATGCTAATCCGGCCAGTCCAGCCAGATCGTTAACGTTCTCCCCACGGCTAAAGCCGGGGGATTTTTTCCATCGCTCCACGCTCCTCGCGCTTCGTTGCAATGGGCTACACGAGGGCCTATATCCTCGTGGGGGACGCCATCTCCTCAACTACTGAGATGCCAAAACACCCCAGATACTTCTACTTCACCTTTAACGCTGCACCCTTCCATAAGCGGGTGGAGCGAGTCTCCCGTCCTGTCATGAGACGGTGACTTATCCCCAGGCATGAATGCCGGGGCCTGCGACGCCGAGTTTTCGGTCAGCAGCAGCCAGAGAGCTGTGCTAAGATTAGAAACCATGATAGGTATTGTTTCAGGAGTTCTCCAAGCATGTCTGCAGCAATAGATATCGCTGATTCCACCTTTGAGGCAGAGGTGCTGCGCAGCGATATTCCAGTTCTGGTTGATTTTTGGGCACCTTGGTGTGGCCCCTGTCGGATGGTGGCTCCTGTGGTTCAGGAGATAGCTGAGCAGTATGTTGGCAAAGTTAAGGTTGTAAAAATCAACACCGACGAGAACCCTCAAACTGCCAGCCAGTACGGTATTCGCAGCATTCCCACCCTGATGTTGTTCAAGGGCGGCCAGAAGGTGGATGTGGTGGTCGGCGCCGTACCCAAGGCAACTCTGACCACGATCCTGGAAAAGCACTTCGACACACCTGCCGAAGCCTGAGGGCTATGCCTTGGGTGTTTCAGAATGTAACTTTTGGGTTCTGGATTAGAACCCAGCTGCCATTTTGTGCCGAGAACTGATTAAAGTAATTCCAGAGAACTTTAGGATCCCAGCTTGACCGATTCCGTTTCTTCCCTTCTGCAAGAAGTTTTTTCCAACGCTGAGACCCGCCTAAAGCAGTTGGAGTATCATCCCAACCGGACGGCCTGGCTGCGTATTGTGCAGTCGCTGCAGCGCATGGGATCCCTAGAGCTGAGCCGTTTAGATGCCAAGATCTTGGCGGCTACTCTTGAGGATCTGGAGCAGGGGTTTGCCGCCTTCCAAAACTATGCCCACCAACGCAAGATCACCGTTTTCGGGTCGGCACGACTGGGGCCAGAAAGTCCCGAATATCGCCAGGCCCAGTTGTTCGCCTACTGCATCAGTCAACGGGGATTCATGGTCATGACGGGGGGCGGCGGCGGCATCATGGAAGCCGGCAATCGAGGGGCAGGGCTGGAGAACTCTTTTGGGCTCAACATCCAGCTTCCCTTCGAGCAAATGGCCAATCCCGTTATTGCTGCCAGCGATCGGGTCATCAACTTCAAGTATTTCTTTTCGCGCAAGCTCTTTTTTGTTAAAGAAACCGACGCGCTGGTGCTTTTTCCCGGCGGTTTCGGCACTCAGGATGAAGCCTTTGAATGCCTAACCCTGATGCAAACCGGCAAAACCAAGCTCATGCCCTTGGTGCTGGTGGACAGAACAGGTGGCTGCTACTGGAAAGAATGGGACGAATACGTGCGGGAGCACCTGCTTGGTCGCGGCTTGATCAGCCCAGAAGATCTCTTCCTCTACACCCTAACCGACGACGTGGAAGATGCCTGCCAGCAGATTGTCGATTTTTATCGCGTCTTTCACAGCAATCGCTACGTGCGAGAGCTCCTGGTTTTGCGCTTGAACACCAGACTCTCACCGGAAGCCCTAGACATCTTAAACGAAGAGTTTGCCGATATTCTCGATTCGGGCCGGATCGAGCAAACTGGGGCCTTGCCGGAGGAAGCCGAGGAAGATATTGCCCATCTGCCACGGCTGGTGATGCACTTCAACCAGCGCAACTTTGGACGGCTATGGCAAATGGTGCGCCGGATCAACAAGCTTCACCCGGAACAGCCGGATCCTCTGCAAATGCGCCCTGAACAAAAGTAGATGTATCAGCGCTCTCAGAACCATCCAAGAACCAGCAGCCAATTGTTTTGGTGGTGCTCCCAATGGGCCGGTTGTTTGTCAAAATCTGCGGCATCACCCGTCAGGATCAGGCGGAGGCCATCGCCGCGCTGGGGGTGAGTGCCCTTGGGTTCATCGCGGTGCCCAATACCCCCCGCTATTTGCCCCTCTCGGAAATGGCCCGTTGGGTGGGATCCCTGCCCGACCACGTGGAAAAAGTAGGGGTCTTTCTGGATCAGGATCCCCGCGCCATCGCCGCCTGGGTGGAAACGGTGGGCCTCACGGCTGTCCAGTTGCATGGCCAAGAATCCCCGCAAGATTGTCAGCAATTGGGGGAATGGCTTCCCGGGATCCGCCGCATCAAGGCCCTGCGCGTCCGCCAGCCGCAAGATCTGGAAGTGGCCAATCTCTACCGAGACTGTGTGGAGATGCTGCTTTTGGATGCCTATCACCCCCAACAGGCGGGTGGAACGGGGCGAACCCTGAATTGGCCAGAACTTGCTCGCCTTTCGCGTGAGCGGGCTCTGCCCTTGCCTTGGCTACTGGCCGGTGGGCTGAACCCGGACAATGTTCTGCAGGCGCTCAGCCACCTGCAGCCAAGCGGCATCGACCTCTCCAGTGGTGTGGAACGTCGGCCAGGCGATAAAGACATCGACAAAGTCCGGCACCTGCTGCAGCAGCTTGGCTCCCAAGGGTGGGAGATTGCTCCTACTCTGCCGCCGATAACGCCAAGCGCAACGGGATGATCATTTGGCTGGGTTCCTACTGCAGCGACTGAATATCCAACCCCGGCTCGAACATCAGCTCTTTCACTTCCCCAAATCGCCCCATCACTCCAAGCTCCCGGTCGTTAAAGGTCACCAACACACCGCCCGCATTGCCGGTACGCAACACGATTGACTGCTCCGCTTCCCAATTCAACTCGGCCCCTGGCTGTAAGGTGGCCTCAAAAACCGTTTGCCCATCGGCGATGACCCGCAACCAGGAAGGGCGCTCCACAACGCGAATATCCAGACGCACCGGCTTGCGCCCCGCCCCCCCTGAGTGAGCTTCCAAGACCTCGGGGAAGACGCCCTGAATGCGCGTCCATTGGTCGAGGGTGGGAAACAGTTGGCGGGCCGTGGGCTGAGCTGCCGACAGAGTGGGATCCGGGGAGTTGGCAGCAGGCGGTTGCTGGCCGGAGCCTTCCCGGCCAACTGTTGGCAGGCTCACCAGCCAACGCCCAAAAGGATTGCCTGTGCCTTCCAAAAGAGCCGACAATCCCCCCACCGTCAGCACAATCAGCACCACATAAGCAGCCCAAAGGTGGAGAGGACGCAGGGCAAAGGCAGGTTGCTGGCCGACAACAGCAAGAGGAGCTGGCGCGCGGGGGGTTTTGGCCGATAAAAGCGGAGAGGCACGCCGAGAGAGGGTTTCGCCATCCAACCCCAAATAGTCGGCATAGCGCTTGAGAAACCCTTGCACATACACCGGCTCCGGTAACCGGCTCAAGTCAGCTTCCTCCAGCGCCTGCAGATATTGGCAGCGAATGAAGGTATCGTTAGCTACTTCTGTCAACGTCAGTCCCCGTGCCTCCCGTGTTTGCCGCAACAGGGATCCCAGGGCTTCTAAAGAGTGTGCTGGCTCTTGCATCATTTGGCCACCTGCGGAAGAAAGGAGGCTACTGTGAGAGTTTGCACTCAGCTAGAGGCTCTGACGAGCTAATCGCGTGAGCGGGCCGGAGGCCTTAGAGGGCGCTTCCCGAGCTAGGATGAGCTGCTGTGCCCGGTGAGAGGGGCCAGCAAAGCTTGGAGCTCATGGGGATCCAACTGGCGGAACTGGCCTGCTTTCAGGTTGCCCAAGCCCAGTGGGCCAATGGCTTCCCGATGTAAGCTGAGCACCGGATGCCCAAGACGCTCCGCCACCCGCCGAATTTGCCGGTTGCGTCCCTCAAACAACACCACCCTCAGCCAGGAGCAATTGGGATGCTCCCTTTGCCGGAAATCCGGGGCAGGACAAAACTCCACCTCCGCCGGCAGAGTGGTGTACCCCTCTAAGTCTACTCCGTCTCGCCAATGTTGCAGAGTGGCCTGACTCGGATGCCCTTGTACCTGTACCCGGTAGGTTTTGGGCAGATGATAGCGCGGATGGGTCAGCTTCAAGGTCAAGTCGCCATCATTGGTGAGCAGCAAAGCGCCACTGCTGTCCGCATCCAGCCGGCCCACCGGGTAGAGGCGGGTTTGCCGTTTCCAAGATGGGGGGAGCAGATCCAGCACCGTCTTGCGTCCCCAAGGATCTGCACAGGTTGACAAAACCCCCACTGGCTTGTGCAGGAGCAAAACATAGCGCGCCGGATCCTTGGCCAAAGGGATCACCTGACCATCCACCTCGATGCGATCCCGCTCTGGATCGGCTTTGGAGCCCAGCTCAGTGACCGCCTTCCCATTGACCCGAACGCGCCCGGCCAGGATCCAAGCTTCTACCTGGCGACGCGAGGCCAATCCCTGCTGAGCCAAGAGCTTCTGTAGCCGTTGGGGTTCTGCCATGGGGATTTGAGCAGCAAAAGCAGCAACCGAAGCTGAGGGTACTAGGCGGCGGAGCCTGAGGCGTCTGGCCCGCTTGCGCGAACGGGGTTGGAGAGTCGGTCGGACAAATCAGCAGAATTGGAGGGCAACAGTAGCATCTCCGACTGAGACTCTGAGTTTCCTCCTAGAGAATAGCTGAGGCCACAGTCGAACTCTTCTGCCAGCCGACAGACTTCCTTGAGATCTCCCACCGACCAAATGCTCCAACTGCTGCGAATTTGGTTATCCACCCACACTTCCACGCGATTGCCTTCGATGTGCATGATGCGCTTGGGCTTGGCTTCTGAAGGGCAACCTGCAGGCTCGGCCAAGGCCTCCGGCCCGCTCACGCGAAGGGAAGATTTTTGCCTCAAGGCCCCCAGAGCCGCCATGAGCTGCGGCAGAGCCAGCAAAAGGTGCTGAGTGGCCTGTTGGGGTTGCCCTTTCAAGCAGGAAACCAAAGCTTCGGCAACACTCTGGTTTAGGGCCTGCAGAGCTTGGAGTGGAGTAGCACCCCCTAGAGAGGGATCCGGTTGCAGTGGGCTTTGAACATCCATGAAAAGGCAGGAAAGGCATGGACAGCAACCTTACAGCCCTTTCGCAGGTTGACCACAACAACGCCGCTGCCCTTTGGAGCAGAGCGCTCTGGTTTGCGCAAGTGTGCCGCAGACATGGAGTCCTGTACGGATAGACGATCGGGGGAAGGGCTGTATAGCTCCCTTAAGCCTAACAAATCCAAAAACTTCAGGGCCTCCGGCCCGCTTACGCGAACGTCAAAAACTTTTCTTGGATGTTGTCCGCATTGCTGCAAAGCAAAGGCCCCTCTATCTAGTGGCCATCAAGGCAGATCCTTTGCTCTCTCGTGCAAAGCAGGCTGAGCTCCAGCGCGGATCCCTCGAAATGGTGCAACTATTCGCCGCTCGATTCGTTTTCTTCGCCCTCGGCGGTGTCCTCAACCCCAGCTTGGGATCCCTCCGGTTCCTGGGCCTCAAAGGTCGGTCTCAGTTGGTTGAGCAGGGCCAAAACACGGGATCCCCGCTCCAAAGAGCGATCCTGCAAAAACACCACCGTTGGCACCCGTCGCAGGCTGAGGCGCTGGCCGATTTCCCGCCGCACAAAGGGTGTGGCCGCTGCTAGCCCTTCCATAGCTCGGTGTTGAGCTGTCTCATCCCCATAAATGCTGACGAAGATGCGGGCATTTTGCAGGTCATTGGAAACCTCGACATCCACAATGCTGACCATCCCTGCCCCAACCCGGTCATCTTTGATCTCCGAGAGCAGGATTTGGCTGACCTCTCGTTTGATCAGCTCTGCTACCCGTGCCACCCGTCGCGCTGTCGCCATTTTTGGATACCTAGGCTAACATCATCCGCAAGCCTGCTCTGGCTGGTGTGGAGCTCAGCCCTTGCCGGCTCGATCCCAAGAACAGTAGCCAATGCTACGAGCATCTCTTCCTTCCACCTTTATCCTGAGTCCATGTCCATCTTGCCTTGAGTATGTATACCTAAAGCCATCGATGGATGGATGGAGACGTGATGATCAAGACGCCAGAGGCGCTGCGGCGCTCCATTGAGCAGTTCATGCTGAATGTGACGGAGCCGCTTGACCCGTTGCTTTCCCTGAAGCTGACTCAGCTGGTGGTGATGTTGGGGGATACAGCTTACGCGATGGGATACAGCGATGGCCAGCAAAAGCCAGAGGAGCGCTGCCGCTATTGTCCCAGTCGGGTGTTCGACAGTCTAGAGCTTTGATAGGGTTCTTCAAGGTTCTTTAGAATGTAGCTTCTGGCCGCCCCGGCTCCCAGCCTTGGGGGGAGTGAGTTGAAAGGGACGGTGGCAACCAGCCAAGATGGGATCCCATTGCTTGGCAGCCTATGACTTCCCCCGTTTTGCTTTGGCATCGTCGCGATCTGCGGTTAGGGGACAACACAGCCCTGCATGAGGCAGCCCAGCGCAGCTCCCAGGTGGTGCCTGTCTTCATTTTCGACCCGCAGATGCTGAGACGGTCGGACATGGCCCCAGCTAGGGTGGCCTTTTTGCTTCAGGCTTTGCAAGAGCTCCAAGAGCGCTACGCCCAGATGGGGATCCCACTGATCTGGCGGCTGGGGGATCCCTCGGTGGAGTTGCGGTGCTTGGCCATAGACCTGGGAGCCAGGGCCGTGTTTTGGAATGCCGATGGGGAGCCGTTCGCCCTACAGCAAGAGAGTCGAGTGCAGGCCAGTTTGGCCGCAGCCGGGATCCAGTCCTTCTCCTACCAAGACATGCTGCTGCACGGGCCGGGGGAAGTGTTGACCCAGGCGGGGGAGCCCTATTCGGTCTTCACTCCCTTCTGGCGCAGGTGGGCGAGCTTGCCCAAGCCGGATCCCTACCCGATTCCCAAAGGGCTACAACCGGTGTCCGGTCTGAAGGCGCAGCCTCTGCCCACTTTGGCAGATTTGGGCTTTGTCTGCGACCAGCGGATCCCAGCAGCGGGGGAAGCAGCAGCTCAGGCCCTTTTGGAAGACTTTTGTCAGGGTTTGCGCATTTTGGACTACGAGCGAGCCCGCAACTTCCCGGCTGAGCCGGGCACTTCTCTACTGAGCCCCCACTTGTGCTGGGGAACGATCGGCATTCGCCAGGTGTGGCAAGCCACGCGGGAGGTGGAAGCCGAGGTGCGCAGCCAAGAGGCCGAAAGCAGCTTGCAAACTTGGCGGCAGGAGCTGTGCTGGCGAGAGTTTTACAAGCATGTCTTGGCCCACTGGCCCCACGTGGAAACCGGAGCCTATCGACGAGCCTTCGACGCCCTGGAGTGGGACAATCGGCAGGACTGGTTTCAGGCCTGGTGCACCGGTCAGACGGGCTACCCCATCGTGGATGCGGCCATGCGCCAACTGAACGAAACTGGCTGGATGCACAACCGCTGCCGCATGATTGTGGCCAGCTTCCTGACCAAGGATCTGCTTATCGATTGGCGCTGGGGGGAACGCTACTTTATGCAAAAGCTGGTGGATGGGGATCTGGCGGCCAATAACGGCGGTTGGCAGTGGAGCGCCAGTGTGGGCACGGATCCCAAGCCCCTGCGCATCTTCAACCCGGCCACGCAAGCAGCCCGCTATGACCCGGAAGGAGAGTACATCCGTCGCTATCTGCCGGAGCTGGCACGGCTGGATACGCCGGCTCTGCTGTGGGTGGGAGATGACCCCAAGGGAGCCTGGGCTTTGCGGGAACGGCGAAGTTGTGGCTATCCGGATCCCATTGTGGATCACAAGGTGCAGCAGCAGGCGTTCAAACGGCGCTACCAGGCGGTGCAGCAGGCCTACTCTAGGTCTGTTCGAGACGGTCTCCCCCCTCCTTCCTAGTCCTCTGTGCCGCTGCCCCCTCTCTCGACGACGGCAGACAAAAGGCAAGACAGGTGCCATTTGAAATGACCACAAAGCAGGTCTGTGTAGTTGTAGTCAATTCAGTTGACAATGAGACGGTGTTAAAGGCAAGATGACGTGGGGGTAGACCTCAGGAGGAAGCTTCATGACCTACAGCTTAGACCTGAGAGAGAGAGTCGTAGGGTATGTCCAGGAAGGGGGCAGCCCCACTGCAGCTGCACAGATGTACAAAGTCAGTCGTGCAACGGTTTATCGCTGGCTGAACCGAGAAGACCTGAGGCCGACAAAAGTCAAGACTCGGAAGCGAAAGATAGACTTGGTCGCTCTGCAGCAAGACGTAGAACAGTACCCAGAAGCTCGACTGAAGGATAGAGCCCAGAGGTTTGGCGTCCATCCCAGCGCTATTTACTATGCTCTTAGGAAGATGAAAACAACGCGAAAAAAAAGAGTTAAGGCACCGAGAGCGGGATTGGCAAGAGAGAATCCAAGAGAGAATCAACGACTCTAGGGTCTTGAGGGAGTTGGTTCAGAAGTATGGAAGTGAGAGTTTAGCTTACAATGGGCTCTGCACCGCTGACGCGAATGATGAGAGAATGACGAGACAGGGTTTGGGGAGATACGCACCTGTTTTATGCTTGGCCAAAGAGAGGGGAGAAAGTTTATGGGAAGAGAGAGAGCTGAGTAGCCGGTAGGAGGAAGGAGAGAGGGGGTTTGATAGCCCCGACGCTTTTTCAAGTAGCTCGAATGCGGAAGAATTTGAGGGACACTAAATGCCGAGTTTGGAGAGGACATCTGTATTGACTCTGGGCAATGGGCCGATTCAAAGGCCTAGGGCCTGCTCGGCGAACGGAAGGGAAGGATAGAGGATTTGATGAAAGCGGCAGGGCAGGAGGTGGTTTTTTGCTGAGGCCCTCGCCAGACTTGAATGAGATTGAGGGTGACTTTAGTGCTCTCAAGAGGGCAAGGATGCATGCTGATAGAGGAACTTCTGTGGATGAAGTGATAAGGCCTGCGGTCCGCTGTTGCAGACGGAACTGTTGTACTGGCTAGCGTCTCATTGTTATTTGGATTGACTATGGCGGCTATTCCAGCAGCAGCGAGAGGAGGGCTAGGGATCTTCAGGGCAGTTGCAGCACCTGAACGGGCGAACCGGCAGGGATCTGGGTTGTTCCCACCGGCAGCACAGCCAAGGCATTGCAGCCGGCCAGACTGATGAGATTGCCGGAATTGAGGTTGGCGGCGGGCTGAAATTGGATCCCCTCAGGCCTGACCTGCAGCCGTCCCCAGAGATAGTGTTCCCGCTGACCGTCGGCATGCAGATCCACCGGGCTGAAGGCGGAGAGGATCTGCCAGTAGGGGGGCAGGGATCCGCCCATTTTTCGCAGGGCCGGGTGCAAAAAGCGCCAGAAGGTCACCAGGGCAGAGGCAGGGTTGCCCGGCAGGCCAAAGTAGAGCTTGGGGGGGCCGTGGGGATTGGGAAAACGAGCCACCGTCAGGGGTTTGCCCGGCTTGATGGCCACGCTGCGGATGAAAATCTCGCCTCCCAACTCCTCCAGCACCTTTTCCACCAGGTCAAAATCCCCCACCGATACCCCTCCGGAAGAGATCACCCCATCGGCGGAGGCCAGGGCCTGCTGGACGACCTGCCGCAACACCTGGAGCCGATCCGGCACGATGCCCAACTGGATCGGGATCCCACCCGCTGCCTTGACCAGAGCCGCCAGGCCGTACTGGTTGGAATCCACAACCTGCCCCGGCTCCGGCACCTGCTGGATGGGCACCAGCTCATCCCCTGTCGAGAACAGGGCTACCCGGGGCTGACGAAACACCGGCACCATCGCCTGTCGGATGGCGGCCAAAACGGCCAGCTCCGCTCCGCCCAAAGCCTGCCCTGCCGGCAGGAGGGGATCCCCCTGGCGGGCAAAGTCTCCCTGAGGCCGGACAAATTGGCCCCGCTGCGGACGCTGCAAGAGGCGAACGGTTCCTGGCGAAGGTTGCTGCGTGTATTCCTGCATCACCACGGTGTCCGCACCGCTGGGCAAGAGGGAGCCGGTGTAGAGACGCACCGCTTGTCCAGGCTGGAGCTCTCGGGTGGGTGCCTTTCCGGCGGGGAGAGTCTCAATCACCTGCAGCTCACAAGGGATCCCCGCTTGCACATCTTCATGGCGCACGGCATAGCCATCCATACTGGAGGTGGGATGGGCCGGAAAATCCTGGGGGCTATACACAGTTTGGCTGAGAACGCGGCCTTGGGCGGATCCCAGCTCCACCCACTCTGGGCCCAGCGGCTGAGCCGCCTGCAAAATCAGGGCTTCTGCTTCCGCCACCGGCAGCATCACGGCTTTTAAACCCCCTTCTCCAACACCTTTCTTCAGCATCCAGAAGTCGGTTCCGCCAAGGCCATTAAATTACAACTTAAACTGCGAACAGCAGCCATGAATTCCGACCTTGGCATGAGAGGTGTATGACCAGGATCCCACCAAGCCCCAGAGCTGGCAAGAAGTCGCAGCAAGTTGCCCATTGGGAGCTGCAGCTCTTTCGAATTCGGGATCCCGGTCTTGCTGGGGAGATGGGGATCCCGGCAGCGTTGCAACCGGCCATAGGCTATCTGGCTGCTGTGACTGCGGAAGCTGGATACTGGTCGCGTAGCGGGCGTAGCCTTAGGACGACTGAGCCACCGGATAGCTCGAGTGCAGCAAGCGAGGTGTCTATGTTAAATGCCGCCGTCATCCTCACGATCTTCCTTGGCTTCTGGGGAGTCGTGGTCAAGCGCAACCTGTTATTGAAGATCCTATCTATGGATGTTATGAGCACCGGGGTCATCGCCTTCTTCGTGATCTGGGCAGCCCGGAGCGGTGTGTTCACCCCCATCTACAAACCCTGGCGCGAGCTGGACTATGCCGACCCGGTGCCTCAGGGGA
>Ga0308391_1000204_pt1 | contig 25654 bp, 24 predicted proteins | sample Hotspr20Samplet1_FD_202363 | JGI IMG/M metagenome (GOLD analysis project Ga0308391, IMG submission 202363) | Hot spring phototrophic mat microbial communities from Octopus Spring, Yellowstone National Park, Wyoming, United States - 20050623_t1 ... | reverse complement strand
GCCGATGACTTCGATCTCCTCCGAGCCGAAGGCGCCGCCCTCGCCGGCGTGCGGGTTCAAGGCCGCGACCGCGATCCGCGGCCGGGCGATCCCGGCGGCCCGCAGCACCCCGTCGGTCGTCGCGATTCGCTCGACGATCCGCTCGACGGTCAAGAGCTCGGCCACCGCGCGTAGAGGCACGTGCGAGGTGACCCGGGCGTTCCAGAGCCCGCCCGCCACGTTGAACTCGACGCAGGCACCGGGGCACCCGAAGAACGAAGCGGCCTCGACCGCCTCGTCCTCGTAAGCCCGGTGGACGAGGCGGATCGCCTGCTTGTTGAAGGGGGCGAAGGTGATCGCATCGACCCGACCGTCGCGGGCGAGCTCGAGGGCCGCGCGGAAGGCCGCGAGGGCCGCGGCCCCGGCGGCAGCCGAGACCCGAGCGGGCGGGCATTCGGCCGGGTCGCAGTCGGCCCGGTCCCAGAAGGCGGGCCGGCCGGGGGCGGCGGCGGAAAGCGCGGCCTCGCGGTCGCGTTCGACGAGGAGCTCGGGGTCGAGGCCCGCCTGCTCGATCCCGCGCGCGAGCAGCCGGGCATCGCCGATGCCGACGAGGGCCGCCCCTTCCCGGACCGCGGGCTCGGCCAGGAGCCGGACGAAGAGTTCGGGGCCGATCCCGGCCGGATCACCCATCACGAGGGCGAGGCGCGGGGCGCTCCCGGCGCTCATCGTGGGCCCGGCCGGTCCGGGGAGGCAACCGCCCCCTCGGCGAAGAGAAGCTCGATCTCGGCCGGGGCGAAGCCGCACTCCTCGAGGATCGCGACCGTGTCCTCACCCAACCGCGGCGGCCCCTTGCGCGGGCCGGTCTCGGCACCATCGACCTTGATCGGGCACCCCAAGGTGGGGATCCGGCCGAGCCGCGCGTGCTCGACCTCGACCACCATGGCCCGCGCCCGGGTCTGCGGGTCGGCGAGCATCTCCGTGATGTCGTTGACCGGCCCGGCCGGCACCCCCGCCGCATCCAGCCGGGCGAGCCAATCGGCGGCCGGCCGGCGACGGAAGAGGTCGGCGAGGATCGCCCGGAGCTCGGCGAGGTTGGCCATCCGCTGGGCGTTGGTGGCGAAGCGCGGATCCTCGGCCAATTCCGGCGCCTCGAGGATCGCGCAAAGCCGCCGCCAGTTTGCTTGGTTCGCCCCGCCCACGACGATCCAGCGGCGGTCGGCCGTCGGAAAAGCCTCGTAGGGCGCGGAAAGGGGATGGGCCGAACCCAGCGGGCCCGGGGCGGTCCCGGTCGCGAGCGCGATCGCCGACTGCCAGGCGGTGAAGAGGATGCCCGCTTCGAAGAGCGAGGTCTCGACCAGCCGGCCGCGGCCCGTGCGGGCCCGCTCGACGAGGGCCGCGAGGATGCCGACCGCGGCGAGCATGCCGGCGCCGATGTCGGTCAGAGGCGGGCCGCACTTGACCGGCGGCTCGCCCCGGCTCGTGCCGGTGATGCTCATGATGCCGGACATCGCCTGGGCCACGAGGTCGAAGCCGCCCTTCTCGGCGTAGGGCCCGGTCCGGCCGAAGCCCGTGATCGAACAATAGACGAGCTTCGGCCAGCGCTCGCGGACCTGCGGCCAGCCGAAGCCCAGTCGCTCCAATGTCCCGGCCCGGTAGTTCTCGACCAGGACGTCGGCCCGGTCGAGCAGCCGGCCGAGGACGCGCTTGCCGCCCTCGGTCTTGAGGTCGAGGGCGAGGCCGCGCTTACCGCGGTTCATGATGCAGAAGGCGGCCGATTCTTCTGCGCCCTGCGGTCCCTTGAAGGTCGGCGGGACGGAGCGGCGGCTGTCGTCGCCCTCGGGCAGCCGTTCGACCTTGACCACCTCCGCCCCGAGGTCGGCCAGGAGCTGGGTGCAGGTCGGCCCGGCCATCACGTGGGTGAGGTCGACCACGCGGATGCCGTCGAGCAGGCCCGAGGCCACCTTCTGCTCCCCCTAGCGGCCAACGAAGACGGGCTTGCGCTTCTCGAGGAAGGCGCGGGTGCCCTCGCGGAAGTCCTCGGTGCCGAAGCAGAGGTAAGACTCGGCCTCCTCTTCGGGGGAAAGCGGCCGCGGGTCGAGGAGCCGGTTCACGAACTTCTTGTGCCAGCGGGCCACGAGCGGAGCGCCCTCGGCGATCCGCCGGGCGGTGGCGAGCGCCTCGTCCATCACCGCCCCGTCCGCCACGACCCGGTTGACGAGCCCGATCCGCAGCGCCTCCTCCGAGCCCAGGAGGTCGCCCTCGAGGAGGATGCGGAGCGCGTTCGACTTGCCGACGAGCTGGATCAGGGGCGCGAGCTCGCCATAGGCGACGACGAGGCCGAGCCGCTTGATCGGGATGCCGAAGCGCGAGCTCGCCCCGCAGATGCGGAGATCGGCGTTGCAGGCGAGCTCGAGCCCGCCGCCCACGCACAGCCCCTCGATCGCCGCCACGACCGGGTGGCGGATCGCCCGCAGTGCCCCGAGGGCGGCGTGGGTGCGCTTCGCGTAGGCCCGGGCCTTCTCGACGGTCGAGCGGATGGCCTCGAACTCGGTGATGTCGGCGCCGACCGAGAAGGCCTTCGATCCCGCTCCGGTCAGGATCAAGCAGCGCAGCTCGTCCTCGGCGTCGAGGCCGCGGAGGATCGAGGCGAGCTCGTCCCACATGGCCTGCGAGATCGCATTGAGCCGCTCGGGCTGGTCGAGGGTGATCCGGGCGATCCCGGGCTCGACGGTTTCGAGATGGACGCGGCCCGGCATGGCCTCTCCTCAGCGGTAGAACAGCTCGACGAGTGCCAGGGGAATGGCGGGAAGGTAGGTGACGAGCAAGAGCACCAGCAGCAGCACCCCTATGAAGGGCAGGTTCCAGCGGGTGACCGCCCAGATGTCGGCCTTGGCGATCGAGCAGGCGGTCATGAGCACCGAGGCCACGGGCGGGGTCTGCTGGCCGATCGCGATGTTGAGGGTGACGACGAGCCCGAAATGGACCGGGTCGATGCCGACCGCCCGCACGATCGGCATGACGATCGGGACCACGAGGATGATCGCTGCCGCCCCGTGCAGGAAGCAGCCCAGCACGAGGAAGAGGAGGTTCGGAAGTGCCAGCACCGCCCAGGGCTCGCGGGTGAGCCCGGTGATCGCCGCGGTCAACGCCTGCGGGATGCGCGCTTCGGTGAGGTACTCGCCGAGCAACGCCGAGGTCGCGATCAACAGCATCACGACCGCGGTCTGCACGACACCCTCGCGGGCGCCCCGCAGGATCGCCCTCGGCGACAGCTCGCGATAGAGCGCGCCCACGAGGAGGGCCGCGACGACGGCGAGGCCGGCCGCCTCGGTGGCGGTCACCGTACCGGTGAAGATCCCGCCCAGGATGATCAGCGGCAGCAAGAGTGCCCACCCCGCCTCGCGGGTGGCGGTCCAGAGCCGGCAGAGGTCGAAGGCCTGCTCGACCGGGAAGCCGTGCCGGCGGGCGTAGAGGGCGCAAAGCCCCATCATGAGGCCACCGCCCAGAAGCCCGGGCACGATCCCGGCGACGAACAGCTGGACCACCGAAGCATCCGCCATGACCGCGTAGAGGATCATGGGGATGCTGGGTGGGACGATGATGGCGAGGCTCGCCGAGCTCGAGGTCACGGCGGCGGTGAACTCCTTGGGGTAGCCGCGCCGCTGCATGGCCGGCATGAGCACCGAGCCGAGGGCCGCGACGTCGGCCACTGCCGAGCCCGAGATCTCGGCGAAGAAGAGCGAGGCCGCGACGTTGACCATGGCGAGCCCGCCGCGCACGAAGCCCACGAGGGCGGAGGCGAGTGCTACGAGCCTGCGGGTGATGCCGGCCGTGTTCATGATCGTGCCGGCGAGCACGAAGAGCGGGATCGCCAAGAGCGGGAAGTTGGTCGAGGCGCTGAACAGCGTGACCGCGCTCGTGACGAGCGAGTCGAAGCCCTGCGCGGCCCAGAAGGCGGCGAGCGCCAGGATCGCGAGCGCCACCGCGATCGGGACGTCGAGGGCGACGAGAATCGCGAGGAAGAGCAGCAGCAGAAGCCCGCTCACCGCGCCCCCTCGAGCAGCACACGTTCGGGGTCGCGCGCCCCGGCGCCCGAGCGCGCCTCGGCGAGCCGCTCGGGCAAGGTGAGGAGCTCGGCCAGGACGAAGAGCACGGCCGCGATCGGGATCGCGGACTGCGCGACCCCGACCGTGAGCCAGGGTACAGTCACGAGCTTCTCGTCGCCCAGGATCGCCACGACCTGCCAGCCGAACCAGGCGATCGCCGCCATCGCCCCGCAGACCAGCAGCGCGCGTAGGAGCACGAGCCCGACCCGCCAGCCGGCGGGCGCCAGGGCCACGAGGTCGGGCATGCCGAGATGCGCCCGCTCGAGCGCGGCGAGCGCCGCCCCGTACCAGGTGAGCCAGGCGAGCAGCACGCCCGCGATCTCGTCGTACCAGCCGATCGGGCTGCCGAGCTTGCGCAACACCACCCCCGTTGCGACCAAGGCCGCGATCGCGAAGAGGAGCACGATCCCGGTCGAAACGAGCGCGGCTTCGAGCACCCGGCGCGCGAGCCGGAGGAAGGGCACCCCTCGGGCCCCGTGCTCAGCAGCCCTTCGCGAGGGCGAGCGCCTTCTCGATCAGCGCCTTGCCGCCCGGCACCTCCTTTTCGAAGAGCTCGTAGACCGGCTTGGACGCCGCCACGAAGGCCTCGCGGTCGGCCTTGTTGAACTGCATGCCGGCCGCGATCAGCCGGTCGCGCGAGGCCCCGTCTTCCTTCTCGGCGAGCGCGTAGGTCCATTCCTGGATCGGTACCGCCTCCTCGAGCAGCGCCTTCTGCACCGCCTCGGGATAGCTCTTGAACTTCCTGACGCTCGTCATCGGGAAGGACGGCGTGTAGACGTGGTTCGTTTCCGAGAGGTACTTCTGCACCTCCTGGAACTTGCCGCTCTCGATGTTGACGTAGGGGTTCTCCTGCCCGTCGACCACGCCCGTTTGCAGGGCCACGAAGAGCTCGGCGAAGCCCATGGGCACCGGTGCCGCGCCATAGGCCTCGAACATCTTGGCCCGCCAGACACCTTGCGGGATCCGGATCTTGAGCCCCTCGAGGTCTTTCGGGGTGAAGATCGGCCGCTTGTTGTTGGTCACTTGCCGCACCCCGTTCTCCCACACACCCAAAAGCTTGTAGCCCTTCTCCTCGAGCTTGGGGGCGAGAATCGGCCAGACGATCTCTTTGGCGATGCAGCGCATGTGCGCCCGGTCCTTGACCAGGTACGGCATGTCGAACAGGCCGAACTCGGGCGTGATCGTCGAGGTGATCGTCGAGGGCTGCGAGATGTCGAGCGTGCCGAGCTTGACCTTCTGCAGCATGTCCTTGTCGGAGCCGAGCTGGCTCGAATGGTAGAGCTCCATCCGGGCGATCCCGGAAAGGCGCGCGTTCACCCGCTTCACGTACTCTTCGGCCGAGGCGACTTGGACCGAGCCCGGCTGGCTCGTGGTACCGAATTGGATGACGAGCTCGGCCCGCACCGAGCTCGCGAGCAACGCCGTGCCCAGGATCGAAGTGGCGACGCACACGGCAAGGCGTGGTTTTTTCATCGTTGCCTCCCCCTTCCGTCCGCTCCGAACGGCTGCCAGGAGCTCGCCCGCCCGTCAACGGCCCTCCTTCCGCTCGTAGAGCCGCGAGACGCTCGCCCCGTCGGCCATCGGATGCGCCTGGGCATAGGTGTGGTAGCGCTCGACCGCCGCTTCGATCAGCGGCAGCTCGAGCCGCAGCTCGCGCAGGAAACGGCGGACGTTAAAAAGATCCTTGTCGAGCTGACGGGCATAGGAGCGCGGCGGGTCGAAGTCGCGCGCCGCTTGCTGGGGAAAGATCCGCTGCAGGATGGTCGAATCGGCCATCCCGCCCGCGAGCGCCTTCGGCAAGAGCGCGGGATCGAGCCCGGCCTTTTCGACGAGTGTCAGCACCTCGGCCATCAAGACGTAACCCACGCCCACGATCGCCTGGTTGGCGATCTTGGCGGTCTGGCCCATGCCCAAGGGTCCCAGGTGGGTGAGGTTGGCGGCCAAGGCTTCGAGCACCGGCCGGGCGCGGTCGACGTCGGCCGGAACGCCCCCCACCATGATCGTGAGCTTGCCTTCCCGGGCCGGGCCCGGGCCGCCCGAGACCGGCGCGTCGACCCAGCGCCAGCCGGCTTCGGCCATGCCCGCGGCGATCCGCCGGGTGTCGTCCGGGTTCACGGTCGAGAAGTCGACGACCAGGCGCCCCCGCCCGGGCACCTGGGCCGCGCCATCCGGGCCGAAGCAGCAATTCTCGACGGCCGCGGCGTGCAGCACGCAGAGACAGAGGATGTCGCAGGCCTCGGCCACCGCCTTCGGGGAAGCGGCGGCGAGGGCGCCCGCGCCGGTCACGAGCGGGACCCGCTCCGGCTCGAGGTTCCACACCGTGACCGGGAATCCCCGCTCGCGGAGACGCAGGACCATCTCCTTGCCCATGATGCCGAGGCCCAGAAAGCCGATCCGCGGCGGCGTGCTCATGCCCCCTCCCCCCGCTCCTCGGCCGTCAGCCGGCCACGGAGCCGCTCGAAGACCCGAATCACGGCATGATGGCCGAGCTCGGCTTCACCGGCCGCGGCCTGGGCGAGCATCAGGGCCGAGGCCAAGGCGGTGGCCGGCAAGGGCACACCCCGGGCGAACGCCGCTTCCTGGGCCAAGCGCAAATCCTTGAGCATGAGCGCCATGCGGAAGGCCGGGGCGACCTCCTCGCGGGCCATCCGGACGCCGAAGGTCTCCATGAGCCAGGAGCGGGCCGCACCACCCGAAAGCACCTCGAGGACCGCCTCGGGGTCGAGGCCGAGCCCGCGGGCCAGGGTGATCGCCTCGGCCACCGCCACGAGGTGCTGGGCCACGACGATCTGGTTGCAGAGCTTGGTCGCCTGGCCGGCACCGGGCGGACCCATCCGACGCGGCCGGCCCATAGCCTCGAGGATCGGCCGGGCGCGCTCGAAGGCTTCGGGCGCACCGCCCACCATGATGCCGAGCGTGCCGGCCTCGGCCCCACCCGGCCCGCCCGTGACCGGCGCGTCGAGGAAGGCGAGCCCACGCTCGGCGAGCCGTTCGGCGAGCCGCACGGCAGCCGCGGGGGCGATCGAGCTCGTGTCGACGACGATGCCCCCGGGCGCGAGTTGCTCCGCGATCCCGCCGGGGCCGAGCAGTGCTGCCTCGACATCCGGGGTGTCGGGCAGCATCGTGACGACGAGTTCGGCATCCGCGACCGCCAGGGCGAGGTCGGCTACGACCGGCACGCCGCGCGCCGTAGCCGCCGCCCGGGCCGGCTCGGCACGGTCGAAGCCGCGCACCGCGTGGCCCGCTTTCACGAGGTTGGCGGCCATGGGGGCACCCATCGTGCCGAGCCCGACGAAGCCGATCCGCGCCACCGCCCCTCCCCGTCCCCGCGCTCGCGCGCCGAGCCTATCGGCCGCCCCGGGGCGCGACCAGCCGGGGCCCGCGAAAGCCCGGCCTGCGCCGCCGCGGGGGTGCGCTCAACCTTCGCCCGGCTGCGGCCCGTCCCAGCCCTCGACGATCGCCAGGTCCATGGTCGACTTGCCCTGCCGCAGCGCCATGGCCGCCCGATATTCGGGCGAGTGGTAGCAGGCGAGGGCGGCCTCGTAGCTCGGGAATTCGATCACCACGATGCGCGGGCGGGGCCTTCCCTCGGGCGCCTCGAACCGCCCGCCGCGGACCAGGAAGCGCGCCCCGTATTTGGCGAAGGCGGCAGCATTGGCCTTGCGGTAGGCCTCGTAGCCCTCGGGATCGTGGACGTCCGCGAACGCGACCCAATAGCCCTTGGCCAAGGCGGTCCTCCCCTCTCGCTGCGCGGCGAGCCTAGCGTCGCGCGGCCGAGGCCGCCACCACCGGGCGCGCGCTCACCCTTCCCTTCCCCGCTCCCCGCTGCCCGGGGCGAGGAAGACCAGGATCCGCCGTTCGCCCTCGGCCACGAAGGTCGAGAGCGTGACCTTGGCCTCGGGCAGCCAGAGGCCGATCGCCCGGCGGAACGCCTCGAGGTCGGGCATCGGCTGGCCGGCGAAGCAGACCGCCGCGACCGGCCCTTCCTCGGGGTGCCATCCCAGGTCGATCCGGTCCGGCCGGCAGGTACACAGGGCACAGGCGCGGGCGAGCTCGGCCACCACCTCGCCGTAGGTCCGGCCCATGGCGTAGGGCTCGAGCCGCTCGAGCTCGTCGAGCGGGATCGGCCGGCGGGCGCGGCCGATCCGGGTCGAGCGGGTGACCCGGGTGCGCGGGCCCGGCTCGTCGGCGCCGGTCAGCATGGCCTCGAGCCGGTCGAGCGCGGCGCGCCGCTCGGCCGGTGGCGTGCCGGGATGGCAGATGAGCTCCCTGAGCTTGTCGAGCCGGCCCTCGCGCGCGCCCGCCTGTTGCACCGTCGTCCCCGTCCGCGTCCCTGCGACGGGCCGGAACCTAGCGGCCGCGGGTTGCCGGTCCGTTAACGGGCTTCCCCCGCGCCCCGGCCGTGCCAGGCGCCCAGGAGCGCCAAGCCGGCGCACGCTGTCATGGCGAAGCTCACCGGGACGGGCGAGCCGACCGAGAGCGAACCCACGAGCTGGGCGGCGAGCGCGGCCGTGGCCATCTGCAGGAAGCCCGCGAGCCCGGCGGCCGAGCCGGCGAGCCCGGGGTGGACACTCACGATCGCCGCCTGGGCGTTGGGCATGGCGAGCCCCTGGGCGAAGCCGCCCGCGGCGGTCGGCAGGAAGAGGGCGAGCGGCGTCCACACCCCGGCGAGCGCGAGCGCGAGTGCCGTGGCCGAGGCGGCGAGCGAGCCGGCCGAGCCCACGAGGATCATCCGCTCGCTGCCGAACCGGGCGGACAGCCGCGCGGCGGCGAAGTTGCCGGCCATGAAGGCGCCCGAGACCATGACGAACAGGAGGCCGTATTCGACCGCCGGCCGGCGGTAGGTCTCGACCACGAGGAACGGGGCGGCCGCGAGGAAGCCGAAGAACACCGCCATCGAGCAGGCCGCCTGCAGGGCGTAGCCCTGGAAGCCCCGATGCCGCAGGAGGATGGCGAAGGCGCCGAGCATCGTCGCGGAGCCCCCGGCCGTCGCACCCGGCCGACCGGTCTCGACGAGGGCCGCCCGGCAGGCGAGCAGGACGACGGCACCGGCAAGAAGGCCGAGCAGGAAGATCGACCGCCAGCCCCAGAGGTCGACCAGGAGGCCGCCGAGCGCCGGGGCGGCCATCGGTGCCACGACCATGGCCATGGTGATCCAGGCGAGCGCCTCGGCCGCCCGCTCGCGCGGCCAGAGGTCGCGGACGATCGCGCGGGACAGCACCATCCCGGCGCAGCCGCCGGCCGCTTGGACGATCCGGCCGAGGATCAAGAGCTCGAGGCTGGGCGCGAGCGCGCAGAGCCCGGTGCCGAGGAGGTAGACGAAAAGGCCGCCCAGGAGCGCAGGCCGACGGCCTACCCGGTCCGAGAGGGGCCCGTAGACCAAGGTGGCGAACGCGATCGCGAGGGTGGAGAGCGAGAAGGCGAGCTGGGTGGTGGCCGGGCTCGCGGCGAAGCCGGCCTGGATCGCCGGCAGCGCCGGCAGGAAGACCTGCATGGCGAACGGCCCGAGCGCGGTCGCGAGGACCAGCACCGTGAGCAGCCGGCGACCGGCCGGGACATGGGTCGCGGCGGCCGCCGGCCGCGCGAGGGAGGGGCTCGGTACAGGCGCCATGCGCGCCGAGATAGCTTCCAACGAGGCGGCGGGAACCGCCGGCGCTGCATCGCCGCCCCGCCCGCCTCGCCTCGGCGGGCTCGGCGTGCTATCCGGGCCACGCGGCGCACCGGCGATCGGCTGCGCCCTGGAGCCTCGGGAAGCATCGCGTGGCCGCCCTCGACCGTCCGCCGCTCACGATCCTCCTGGCCGGCCCGCGCGGCTTCTGCGCCGGGGTCGACCGGGCGATCCGGATCGTCGAGCGGGCCCTCGAAGAGCACGGGCCGCCGGTCTATGTGCGCCACGAGATCGTCCACAACCGCCACGTGGTCGAGGAGCTCGAGCGGAAGGGTGCGGTCTTCGTCGACGAGCTCGACCAGGTGCCGGACGACGGGCTCGTCGTCTTCTCCGCCCACGGCGTGCCCAAGTCCGTGCCGGCCGAGGCCCGCCGCCGCCGGCTGTTGCACGTCGATGCCACCTGCCCCTTGGTCTCCAAGGTCCATCGCGAGGTCGAGCGACACCATGCGGCGGGCCGCACGGTCCTGCTCGTGGGCCATGCCGGTCACCCCGAGGTCGAGGGCACGATGGGCCAAGTGCCGAGGGGCTCGGTGATCCTGATCGAGACGGTCGAGGATGCCGAACGGGTCGCCCCGCCCGATCCGAGCCGCCTCGCCTGGTCGACCCAGACCACCCTCTCGCTGACCGACACGGCAGCGATCGTGGCCGTGCTGCAGCGCCGCTTCCCCGGCATCGAGGGGCCGCGCGGCGAGGACATTTGTTACGCCACCACCAACCGCCAGCGGGCGGTCGCGGCGATCGCCCCCGAGGTCGAGCTCTTCTTCGTGGTGGGTGCCGCCAACTCCTCGAACTCGCGCCGGCTGGTCGAGCGGGCGCTCGAGGCGGGCTGCCCCGAGGCCCGGCTGATCGCCGATGCCGCGGCGATCGACTGGGCCGAGCTCGAGGGGGTGCGGCGGATCGGCCTCACCGCCGGCGCATCCGCGCCCGAGATCCTGGTCGAGGGCGTGATCGAAGCCTGCCGCGAGCGTTTCGCGGTGACGGTCGAAGAGCGCCGGCTGGTCGAGGAGCGGGTCACCTTCAAGCCGCCGCCGATCCCGCGCCGTCCCGAGCCCGCGATCTCCGGAACCGACGGCTGAGCCGATGGCCGTCTACACCGCGGTCGGCGAGGCCGAGCTCGCCCGGTTCCTCGCCGCCTACGATCTGGGCGAGGTGCTGGCGCTGGTCGGCATCCGAGAGGGTGTGGAGAACACCAATTACCGGCTCGAGACCAGCCTCGGCCGGTTCATCTTGACGATCTACGAGAAGCGGGTCGACCCGGCCGATTTGCCCTTCTTCTTGGGCCTCATGATGCATCTGGCGGAGCGCGGCCTGCCCTGCCCGCTGCCGGTGCGCAACCGCGAGGGTGCGGTGCTCGGCCGGCTCGCGGGCAAACCCGCGGCGATCGTGAGCTTCCTCGAGGGCAAGAGCGTGCGGCGGATCGAGCCCGCCCATTGTGCGGCGGTCGGCGGGGCGCTCGCGGCCCTCCACTTGGCCGGCCGCGGCTTCCCGCTCCACAGGCCCAACGCGCTGGGCCCTTCCGGCTGGCGCCAGCTCGTGGCGGCGAGCCGCGAGCGCGCCTCGGAAGTGGCCGAGGGGCTCGCGGGCGAGCTCGAGGCCGAGCTCGACGCCCTCGCCCGCGCCTGGCCGCGCGGCCTGCCGGAAGGCGTGATCCACGCCGATCTCTTCCCCGACAACGTGTTCTTCGAGGGCGAGCGGGTCAGCGGGCTGATCGACTTCTACTTCGCCTGCGACGACCTCTTGGCCTACGATCTCGCGATCTGCCTCAACGCCTGGTGCTTCGAGAGCGACGGCGCCTTCAACGTCACCAAGGCCCGGGCGCTGTTGACCGGCTACCGGACCCCCCGGCCGCTCGCCCCGGGCGAGATCGAGGCCCTGCCGGTCCTGGCCCGCGGCGCGGCCCTCCGGTTCCTCGCGACCCGGCTCTACGATTGGCTCCACCGGGTCCCGGGTGCGCTCGTCAAGCCCAAGGACCCGCTCGAATATTTGAAGAAGCTCCGGTTCCACCGGAGCGTCGAGGGGCCCGCCGCCTATGGCCTCGAGTGAGCCGGCCGAGGACGATCTCGTCGAGGTCCACACCGACGGGGCCTGCAGCGGCAACCCCGGGCCCGGCGGCTGGGCCGCGCTCCTGCGCTGGCGCGGCCACGAGAAGGAGCTCTCGGGCGGCGAGCCGCTCACCACCAACAACCGCATGGAGCTCACCGCGGCGATCGCCGCGCTCGAGGCTTTGAAGCGGCCGATGCGGGTGCGGCTCGTGACCGACAGCGACTATCTGCGCCAGGGGATCACGCGCTGGCTGCCGGCCTGGAAGGCGCGCGGTTGGCGGACCGCCGCCAACGAGCCGGTCAAGAACCTCGACCTCTGGCAGCGGCTCGAGGCGGCGGCCGCGCGCCACCGGGTGGAGTGGGCCTGGACCCGCGGCCACGCGGGCGATCCCGACAACGAGCGGGTCGACCGGCTCGCCCGCGAGGCGATCCGCCGCGCCGCCAAGAGCGAACCGCTCGCAGCCGAGGCGGTCTCGCCGCCCGCCCCGGCGGCTGCGAGCGGCCCCGAGCGAGCGCTCAGATCTGGGCGAGCAGGGTCTCGGCGCTCGAGCGGTCCATGACGCCCGGCGCGTCCTCGACGTTCAAGGCCTTCACCACGCCGTCCTCGACGTACATGGCGTAGCGCTTCGAGCGGGTGCCGAGGCCCACCCCCGAGCCGTCGAAGTCGAGGCCGATCGCCTTGGTGAAGGTCGCGTTGCCGTCGGCCAGGAAGAGGATCTTGCCCTCCGCCCCGGTCTGCTTGGCCCAGGCGTCCATGACGAAGGCGTCGTTGACCGCGACACAGGCCACCGTGTCGACACCCTTGGCCTTGAAGGCGTCGAGGTTGGCGAGGAAGGAGGGCACGTGCTTGGCGTGGCAGGTCGGCGTGAAGGCGCCGGGTACGGCGAACAGCACCACCTTCTTGCCGGCGGTGAGCTCCTTCACGGTCACGTCCGCGAGCCCGTCCGGGGTGCGGATCTTGAAGGTCGCATCGGGCAACCGGTCGCCGACGGCGATGGGCATGAGGCGGATCTCCTGGTCTCGGTTCGGCCGGCCCGGGCCGGCGGGCGGAACATGGCCCCGCGACCGGCCGGCGGCAACCGTTCGTCCGCTCGTGCCGTTAACCTCCGCGTAACCGCGCCGTGGCAAAAGGGCGGGGCCGGTGCTCCCGCCGGCATCCGATCCGAGGAGGCAGCTTGGCCTTCGCCCTTCGCCCGCTCGTCCGCGCGCTCGCGGTCCTCCTGCTCGCCTGCGGCGGGCTCGCCGGCGAGCCGGCCCGGGCCGCCCGGATCCTCGTCGAGCCGGTCGCGGATGGGCTCCTCTGCCGCGAGCGGATCGCCCGGGTCGAGCGCGCCGAAGGTCTGCCGGCGGGGCTCCTGCAGGCGATCGCGCTTGCCGAATCGGGTCGCTACGATCCGGAGCGGCGCGCCCTGCTGCCCTGGCCCTGGACGGTCAACGCCGGCGGCGAGGGGGCCTATTTCGCGAGCAAGGCCGAAGCGATCCGCCACGTCGAGCGGCTGCGCGCCCAGGGCCGTACCAACATCGACGTGGGCTGCTTGCAGATCAACCTGGGCTGGCACCCGGCCGCCTTCCCCGACCTCGAGGCGGCCTTCGACCCCGAGACCAACGCGGCTTACGCCGCGGCCTTCCTCGAGACGCTGCGCGAGGAGGCGGGCTCGTGGGAGCTGGCGGTGGAGCGCTACCACTCGCGCGATCCCGAACGCGGGCCGAGCTATCGCGAGCGGGTCTGGCGGCACTGGGCGTCCTTGGGCGGCGAGCCGGCAACGCTCGCCGACCCGCCGGGCCGCTCGGTCTTGGCGTCCTCGGCGACCGCCGCCCGCCGCACCCGGCCGACGCCGCCGGCAACGGCACCGCTCCCGGTCACCGCGGTCCGGGACGCGGCGATCGAGCGGGCCGCCCTCCAGGCGGTGAACCGCGTCGCGGCGCGGCAGACCTGGCGCTGGTTGCAGCTCCAAGCCCCCCTGCCCGGGGTGCCGCAAGCGAGCCCGCCGGCGGTCGTGCTCGCCGCGCTCGACCCGGCGCTCGCCGAGCCCGCGGCCGGTGCCGTGGTGCCGACCGTGCTCGTGCCGCGCCCCCGGGTCGTCGCCGGCCCGCCGCGTCCCTCGGCGCTCGCCGGGCCCGGGCGGATCCCGGGTCTGATCCCGGTGCGCTCGGCCCGGCCCGACCCCGCCCCCGTGCCGGCGGGTCGCCTGCCGCCGGCTCGGCCCCGGAGCGGCCGGCGCGTTCCCGCGGCAACGCCGCGCCGCGACCGGGGGGCGGAGCGCGGCGGGTGGTGCGCGGAGCGCCGCGGGTGGCGGGGCGGGTGTGGCGCGCCGCGGGCGGTGCGTCGCGAACGCCGGCCCGTCCATCTTGAGCGGCGGCCGGAGTGGGCCTATCTCGAAAGTATGGCCAGGATCGCCAACGAGCAGGGCCATCTGACCGGCATGCTGCTGATCGCCATGCCGGGGATGCCGGACCCGCGCTTCGCCAAGAGCGTGATCTATCTCTGCGCGCACTCCGCCGATGGTGCGATGGGCCTCGTGGTCAACCAGATCGCTGCCGGGGTCTCGCTGCCCAAGGTGGTGGAACAGCTCGGCATCCGCCCGGAGATCGACCTTTCGGGCGAGAAGGTGCATGTGGGCGGGCCCGTCGAGACCGGCCGCGGCTTCGTCCTGCACTCCTGCGATTACGTGCAGGAGAGCACCCTCGTGATCGACGATCGCTTCGCGCTCACCGCCACGATCGACGTGCTCAAGGCGATCGCCGAGGGCGGCGGGCCGCGCAAGAAGGTCTTCGCCCTCGGCTACGCCGGCTGGGCGCCCGGCCAACTCGACGCCGAGATCCAGGCCAACGGCTGGCTCGTGGCACCGGCCGACGAGGATCTGGTCTTCGGCGGCGACGACGAGAGCAAGTGGCAGCGGGCCTTGGCCCGCCTCGGCGTCGACCCGGCCTCGCTCTCCTCGGCCGCCGGCCGCGCCTGAGCCGGCGGGTCGGCCCGGGTCGTTCACCGGCCGCCGGGTCGGCCCACCGCACGCGTCGCTCGAACCGGCGCGGCGATCTCGCCGCGCTCGCGGCCGGCCGGAGGCGACCGGGGGCGCGGCGGCTCCCTCCCGCGGAACGCGGCCGTGTGCGGCCGCCGGTTCGGAGGCCTCGCCTCCCGTCCCGCCCCGCCGAGCCGATCCGCGCTCCCGCCGGAAGCGGTCCGGGCGGCCCGGTCCCCGGTCCCGCGGCGGCCGGCCGGCGACGGCGCCTTCGCCACCGCCCGCGAGGATCGGAGGGCCGCGCCCGTCTCGAGCAGGGCGCGATGCCGGCGCGGGCACGCCGTCGTCTCGTCCGGCCCACCCGGGAGGGCGGCCCGTCGGTCCGCTCACGAGCCTCGGCACGGCCGCCCCGGGACGACGCCATGTTCGGCCGCCACCCGAGGGGATCCGCCGGCCTTGGCCAGCGAGCCCCCGGTTGGGCGAAAGCGGGTGGCGGGGACGGCGTCGCCCGGTCCGCCAACTCGGGCGGGCAGCCCGCCGCGCCGCGGACGGGTCTCCGTGCGGCCCGTAACCGAAGGTGCCTTCGACTGTCGCCTGCGAGGATCGGAGGGCCGCGCCCCGCGCCGGTGGGGCTCCCCGGGCACGGACAACGGTGCCCGCACGGCGCCGTCGACACCGATGGCCCGGGCAGTGGCCCCGGCCGGCCCGTGATCCCGGGGATCCTCCGCCCGGTCGGCGGGCGGAGGCTCAGTCGGCGGGGGGTGGTGGCAGGCTCGGCAAAGGCCGGGCCGCAGCCTGTCGGGCGAGTTCGGCCTCGGCCGCCTGGATCGCCTTCTGCAGCTTCTCGAAGGCGCGCACCTCGATCTGCCGCACGCGCTCGCGCGAAATCCCGTACTGGGCCGACAGTTCCTCGAGGGTGGTCGGCTCCTCCTTGAGCCGCCGCTCGGTCAAGATGTGCCGCTCGCGCTCGTTCAACACCTTCATCGCCTCGGCGAGCAGCGCCTTGCGGTGCTCGAGCTCGTCGGCATCGGCGAGCTCGCTCTCCTGACCGGCCCGTTCGTCGACCAGCCAGTCCTGCCACTCGCTCTCGCTGTCGGTGCGGAGCGCGGCGTTGAGCGAATGGTCCGGCCCCTCGAGCCGGCGGTTCATCTCGATGACCTCTTGCTCGGTGACTTCGAGCGTGTCGGCGATCTGCTTGACCATCTCGGGGGACAGATCGCCTCCCTCGATCGCCTGCATCTGGCTCTTGAGCCGGCGCAGGTTGAAGAAGAGCTTCTTCTGCGCGGCCGTGGTCCCGAGCTTCACGAGCGACCAGGAATGCAGGATGTATTCCTGGATCGCCGCGCGGATCCACCACATGGCGTAGGTGGCGAGGCGGAAGCCCTTGTCCGGGTCGAACCGCTTGACCGCCTGCATGAGGCCCACATTGCCTTCGGAGATGATCTCGTTCATCGGCAGGCCGTAGCCGCGGTAGCCCATGGCGATCTTGGCGACCAAGCGGAGATGGCTCGTCACGAGCTTGTGCGCCGCCTCGACGTCCTCGTGCTCGCGCCAGCGCTTGGCCAGCATGTACTCCTCCTCCGCGTCCAGCATCGGAAACCGGCGGATCTCGTCGAGGTAGCGCGCGAGCCCGCTGCCCTCGGCGGGTACGATCGGCAGGCTGGCCATCGAACGACAGCTCCGTGAAGGCGGCCCTCGCCACCCGGCCGGGCGGGAGGGCCGTTGCGCGGCCGCACGCCGCGCCTCGAAATCCCGCGCAAGCTTAGCCTAGGTTCGCAGGAGCGCAAGCAACTCGCCGAACAAGGCCGGCACCGGCGCCACGAAGCGCAACCGCTCGCCGCTCACCGGATGGGTGAAGGCGAGCTCGCGGGCGTGCAGCGCCAGCCGGTCGAGGGCGGCGATCCGGCTGCGGGCGGCCGGTGGCAGCCCGGCCGGCAGGCGCGGCCCGTAGACCCGATCGCCCAGGATCGGATGGCCGAGGCTCGCGAGATGGACCCGGATCTGGTGGGTCCGGCCGGTCTCGAGCGCGAGCTCGAGCCGGGCGGCGCGGGTGCCGGCCGCCTCGAGCAGGCGATAGCGGGTGACCGCCCGCTTGCCGCCCTCGACCACCGCCATCTTGACCCGGTCGCGCGGGTCGCGGCCGATCGGCCGGTCGATCCGCCCTTCCGCCGGCGAGGGCACGCCCCAGACGATCGCCTCGTAAATCCGCTCGATGCTGTGCACGGTGAATTGGGCGGCGAGCCCCTGATGCGCCCGGTCGTGCTTGGCGACCACGAGCACGCCCGAGACGTCGCGGTCGAGCCGGTGGACGATGCCCGGCCGGCGGACTCCGCCGATCCCCGACAGGCTCGCCCCGCAATGGGCGAGCAGCGCGTTGACGAGCGTGCCCCGGCCGTGCCCGGGTGCCGGGTGGACCACCTGGCCGGCCGGCTTGACGATGACCAGAAGATGCTCGTCCTCGAACAAGATCTCGAGCGGCACGGCCTCGGGGCGCGGCCGCGCCTCGACCGGCGCCGGCACCCGCACCTCGATCGGCGGACCCGGCTTCACCCGCTGGCCGGGCTCGGCTAACAGCTGGCCGGCGCGCGTCACCCGGCCCTCGAGGACGAGCGCCTTGATGCGCGAGCGGGAGAGGTCCGGGAGCTTCTTGCCGAGCAGCCGGTCGAGCCGCTCGCCGGCCTCCTCGGCACCGACCTCGACCCGTTCGAGCCGCTCGCCCTCGCTCATCGCTTGCCGCCGATCGGGCCACCACCCGCCGGATCGCGGTCGCCGGAGCCTCGCATGGTCGCCGATCCCTGGATTCGGGCCCTCAAGCTCTTCGTCGTGCTCGCCGGGATCGTCATCCTGGTGGGCAGCGGCGTGCTCGTCTGGCTGCTCGCGCGCGGCGCCCCGCGGGAGGTGGCGAAGGTGGTCGACCCGCCGGCGGGCGCGCCGACCGCAGCGACACCGCCGGCCCCGATCGTGGCCGACCTGGCACTGCCGGCCGGCGCCGCGATCCTCGACATGACGAGCGAACAGGACCGGATCGTGCTGTTGCTGCGCACCCCTGCGGGCCAGGACTATCTCGCCGTGATCGACGCCGCAACCGGCACCCGCCGCGCGCTCCTGCGCATCGTGCCCGAGGAGCGGTGAGCGGCCGCCGACCCGCCGTGCGGACCGCCGCACCCGGCACGGTCGAGGTGCGGATCGAACGGCTCGCCTCGGCCGGCGAGGGCGAGGCCCGGCTCGACGGCCGCCGCCTGTTCGTCCCGCTCACCCTGCCGGGCGAGCGCTGGCGGGTGCGGATCCTCGCCGAGACCCGGGAGGCGGTCCGCGCCGAACCGGTCGAGCGGCTCGAGGGCCCGCCGCGCGCCGCCCCGATCTGCCCGCACTTCGGCGCCTGCGGCGGCTGCGCCCTGCAGCATCTCCCGGCCGCGGACTATCTCGCGTTCAAGAGCGCCCGGATCCGCGAGCCGCTCGAGCGGGCACGGCTTGCCGTCGGCGACCTGCTGCCGCTCGTGAGCGCGCCCCCGGCCTCGCGCCGGCGGCTGCGGCTCGCTTTCACCTCGGGGGAGCCCGGCGGGCTCGCGCTCGGCTTCCGCGGCCGCCGCAGCCGGGCCGTCGTCCCGATCGAGCGCTGCCCGATCGCGCTGCCGGCGCTCGAGGCGGTCCTCGCGCCGCTGCGCCGGGGCCTCGCCGAGCTCGGCCTCGTCCGCCGCGCCCGCGCGGGCGAGCTCCAGCTCACCGCCTTCGCCGAAGGCGTCGAGCTCGTCCTGCTCGCGGACGGGCCGGCGGAGCGGGAGGACCGCGAGCGGCTCGTGGCCCTCGCCGAGCGGCTCGACCTCGCCCGGCTCGCGATCGCAGCCGAGGCCGGCTGCGAGCCCGAAACGATCCTCGTTCGCCGCCCGCCTTCGCTGCTCCGGGGCCGCTTCCTTCTCCGACCGCCGCCCGGTGCCTTCCTCCAGGCGACCGCCGAGGGCGAGCGGGCTCTCCTGGAGGCGGTCGCGGCCTGGGTCGAACCCGGCAGCCGGCTCGTCGACCTGTTCGCCGGGACGGGCGCGCTCTCGCTGCCGATCGCCGATCGGCTGGCCCGTCTCCTGCTCGTCGAACGCGAGCGCGCGACCGTCGAGGCGGTCCGCCGCGCGGTCGCGGGCGAGGGTCGGATCGCCGTCCTGGCCCGCGACCTCGAGCGCGCACCCTTGGATGCGAGCGAGCTCGCCGCGTTCGATGCCGTGCTGCTCGACCCGCCGCGCGGCGGGGCCCAGGCCCAGTGCGCGGCACTCGCCCGCTCGCGGATCGCACGGATCGTCTATGCGAGCTGTTCGCCCGCGAGCTTCGTCCGCGACGCGCGGATCCTCGTGGAGGCGGGCTTCCGGATCGAAGCGCTCCGGCCGATCGACCAGTTCCTCTTCTCGGCCGAGGTCGAGCTCGTGGCCCTCCTGCTGCGCGGCGCCCCGCGACCGCCCGCCGCGGCTTGATTCGCGAAAAGCCCGCCGCTACATGTCCGGCGTCGCGTCGCCGTCCCCTTCGTCTAGTGGCCTAGGACGTCGCCCTCTCACGGCGAAAACAGGGGTTCGAGTCCCCTAGGGGACGCCACTTCTCGGACTAGCGCGACCCCGCCCCCGAGCGCCAACCGATCCGCACGGCCTCTCCTCTGGCCCGAGAACGCGGCCTCGTGCGACCGCACCGCCCGCGAAGCCGCCCACGGTCCGCGCCACCTCGTGCTTCAGGGCGCCCGGAGTGACTCCAGGTAGGGTCGCGGGCGAACCGTGCGCGGGCGATGTTCGACGAGATCCACCTCGAGCCCGTAGCGGGCGGCCCAGGCGCGCGCCGCCTCGGCACTCGGGAAGTCGATCCGGACGATATCGCGCGGGTCGCCCCCACCCGACCAGCCGATCAGCCGATCGGGCAGCGAGGGGCGGACCGGCTCGAACTCGAGCCGCCAGCGCGGCCGCAAAGCCGGCGCCGAGCTCGTCGGGCTGCGGCCGAGCGGGCGGATCCGGCAGACCGCGCCGCGCCAAGGCCCGAAGAACCCGTCGGCGGGACGGACGACAGAGCGGTCGGCGGTCGAGGCCGGAGGCGGCCCGAGCTCGCGCCGCGGCGGCCGGCTCGGCGCCCGCGGCGGTTCGCCGCCGGGCCGAAACGACACGCGCCCGATCGGGGCCGGCCCGACCGGGCGCTCGCGGATCGCCGGCATCGTGGCGTGCGGACGGCTCAGGCCGCCGCCTTGACCTCGATCCGCTTGACCTCCTGGCGGAGGGCAGCGGGCTTCGGGACGGTGACCGTGAGCACGCCGTTCTTGTACGTGGCCTCGATCTTGTCCGCCTCGGCCTGGAACGGCAGGCGCATCGAGCGGACGAAGCTGCCGTAGCGCCGCTCGCTCACGTGCCAAGTGGCCGCGCCCTGCTCACGCTCGGCCTTCTTCTCTCCCTTGATCGTGAGCACGTCGCCCTGCAGCTCGATGGTCACGTCCTTGGGATCGATCCCGGGCAGCTCGGCTACGAGTTCGACGGCCTCCGGGGTCTCGGCCACCTCGATCGGCACACCGAAGGCGCGGGCCTCGGGCCAGGTGCCGAACTCGCTCGTCCGGAAGACCTGGCTGAACAGCCGATCGACCTCGTTCCACAGCCGCACAAAGGGATCGTCGTTGGCGGGACGGCTGGGCAGCAGGGAGCTGGACCAGCCGAAGGGCACGAGTGCCGACATGGTCATGGTCGTCTCCTCTCGCTTTTCCAACCCTCACCGACCGGTCACCCGGTCGGCAGCCTCGTTTTTCGATGTAATGCACCACCAGCGGGTTCAAGACCTTGAACTCGGTACAGCTGTGCCAACATCCATATTATTGGTCCGACGCCGAGCAGCCCCCCGATGGGGCTCGCCGCCCGCAGCCCGGCCTCCCCGCGACAGGGACGCGCGGCCGCGCTAGGAAGGGCGCGGCGCAGGCGGGAGAGCGGATCGTGCCGACCGCAGCGGACGCAGGGCAGCCGACACTCGAGGCGATCCTCCGCCGTGGGCCGGTCGTACCGGTCGTGACGATCGCCGATGCGGCCACGGCCGTCCCCCTCGCCCGGGCCCTGCTCGCGGGCGGGATCGCGGTGATCGAGGTCACGCTGCGCACGGCGGCGGCCGCCGAGGCGATCCGCCGCATCCGGGCCGAGGTCCCGGCGATGATCGTCGGCGCCGGGACGGTCCTGTCCCCCGCCCAACTCGACCTCGCCCGGTCGCTCGGCGCCGCCTTCGCGGTGAGCCCCGGGGCCACCCCGCGGCTTCTGGATGCCGCGGCGGTATCGCCTTTGCCGCTCTTGCCCGGCATCGCCACGGCGAGCGAGGCGATGCTCCTGCTCGAGCGCGGGCTTTCGCTCGCCAAATTCTTCCCGGCCGCGGCCGCGGGCGGCCCCGCCCTCCTCCGCGCGCTCGCGGGGCCGTTCCCGGAGCTCCGCTTCTGTCCGACCGGCGGGATCGATGCCGGCAACGCCGCGGCCTATCTCGCGCTTCCGAACGTGGTCTGCGTCGGCGGCTCCTGGCTCGCGCCGGCGGACGCCGTCGCCGCGGGCGATTGGCGGCGGATCGAAACCCTGGCCCGGGCCGCCCGGGCCCTTCGGGAAGAGCCGGGATGAGCAGCGCCACGGACGCCGCCTGGAAGGCTCTCGAGGCGCATCGGGACGAGCTCGGGCGGATCTCGCTCGCCCGGCTGTTCGCCGAGGACCCGCACCGCTTTGAGCGCTTCTCGCTCGTCCTCGACGATCTGCTGATCGACCTTTCGAAGAATCTCTGGACCGCCGAGACGCTCCGGCTGCTGCTCCAGCTCGCCCGCGCCGCCGAGGTCGAGGCGTGGCGCGAGCGGATGTGGGCGGGCGAGCGGATCAACACGACCGAAAACCGGGCGGTGCTCCACGTGGCGCTGCGCCATCGCGGCCCCGAGCCGATCCTCTGCGATGGACGCGACGTGATGCCCGAGGTCCGCTCCGTGCTCGGGCGGATGAAGGCCTTCACGGAAGAGGTCCGCTCCGGTGCCCGGCGCGGCGCCACGGGTGCAGCGATCACCGACATAGTCAACATCGGGATCGGCGGCTCGGATCTCGGCCCGCAAATGGTCTGCCGGGCGCTCGACCACCTCGCCCGGCCGGATCTGCGGGCGCATTTCGTCTCGAACGTCGACGGCGCCCAGCTCGCCGCGACGCTCGCCCGGCTCGACCCCGCCACGACCCTTTTCGTCGTCGCCTCGAAGACCTTCACCACCCAAGAAACGGTGCAGAACGCAGCCTCCGCCCGTGCCTGGCTCACTGCGGCACTCGGCGAGGCCGCGGTCGCCCACCATTTCGTGGCGGTCTCGACCAACGCCCGCGCGGTCGCCGCCTTCGGCATCGACCCCGAACGGATGTTCGGCTTTTGGGATTGGGTCGGCGGGCGCTATTCGCTCTGGTCGGCGATCGGCCTTTCGATCGCCCTCCATCTCGGCTTCGAGCGGTTCGAGGCGCTCCTCGAAGGCGGCCGGGCCATGGACCGCCATTTCCGCACCGCCCCGCTCGAGCGCAACGCGCCCGTGATCCTGGCGCTCCTCGGTATCTGGTACCGCGATCTCCTGGGCTTTTCGACCCACGCGGTCCTCCCCTACGACCAGCGGCTCGAGCGCCTGCCGGCACACCTCCAGCAGCTCGAGATGGAGAGCAACGGCAAGCGGGTGCGGCGCGACGGCCGGCCGGTCGAGCGGCCGACCGCGCCCGTGGTCTGGGGCGAGCCCGGCACCAACGGCCAGCACGCCTTCTTCCAGCTCCTCCACCAGGGTACCGAGATCGTCCCGTGCGATTTCCTCGCGGCCGCGCTGCCCGACCACGACCTCCCGGGCCACCACGAGAAGCTCCTCGCCAACCTCTTGGCCCAGGGCGAGGCCTTGGCCTTCGGCAAGGACGAGGCGCGGGTCCGTGCCGAGCTCGCGGCCGCGGGGCTCGAGGGCGAAGCCCTCGAGGCGCTCGTCCCGCACAAGGTCTTCCCGGGCGACCGGCCCTCGACGACGATCCTCTTCCGCCGGCTCGACCCCTTCACCCTCGGCCGGCTGATCGCCCTCTACGAGCACAAGGTCTTCGTCCAGGGGGTGATCTGGGGGATCGACAGCTTCGACCAGTGGGGCGTCGAGCTCGGCAAGGAGCTCGCCGCGTCGATCCTCCCCGACCTCGCCCCCGAGGCCACGCCCGCCCCGCGCGATCCCTCGACCGCCGGCCAGCTCGCGCATCTGCGCCGGCTGCGCGCGGAAGCGGGGGCGTGAGCGCGGTCGAGCCCTGGCGGCTCCCCGAGCCCGAGCTCGCGGCCCTGCTCGAGGCGCGGCACGGCGACCCGTTCGCGGTGCTCGGGCCGCACGCCGTCGCCGAGGGTCTCGTGGTCCGCGCCCTCCTGCCGGGTGCGGAGACGGTCGAGCTCGTCGACCCGTGCGGCCGGCCGCTCGCGACCCTCGACCGCCGCCATCCGGACGGGTTCTTCGAGGGCCTGCTCCCCGGCCGCACGACGCCGCTCCGCTATCGGCTGCGCGCCCGCTTCCCCGGCGCGACCCGCGAGCTCGAGGACCCCTACCGCTTCGCTCCGGTGCTGGGCGAACGCGACGAGAATCTCCTCCGCGAGGGCACGGATCTGCGGCTCTGGGAGCGGCTCGGCGCCCGGCCGCTCGTGCACGAGGGCTGCGCGGGCGTGCATTTCGCGGTCTGGGCGCCGAACGCCTCGCGGGTCGCGGTCGTGGGCGATTTCAACGGCTGGGACGGGCGCGTGCACGGCATGCGCCGCCGGCCGGTCTCCGGGATGTGGGAGATCTTCCTTCCGGGTGTCGGCGAGGGTGCACGCTACAACTACGAGATCGAGGACGGCGAGGGCCGCCGCCTGCCCCGGAAGGCCGACCCGTTCGGCACGGCGATGGAGCTCGAGCCCACCGTCGCCTCGATCGTCCGGGCTCTTCGCCCCTTCGCTTGGACCGACGAGGCCTGGATGGCTCGCCGCGCCGAACAGCGGCCGAGCGAACGGCCGATCGCGATCTACGAGGTCCACCTTGGTTCCTGGCGGCGCCGGCCGGACGGCTCCTTCCTCTCCTGGGACGAGCTCGCCGAGCAGCTCCTGCCCTATGCGGCGGGCCTCGGCTTCACCCATGTCGAACTGCTGCCCGTGAGCGAGCACCCTTCGGATGCCTCCCGGGGCTACCAGCCGCTCGGCCTCTTCGCGCCCACCGCCCGCTTCGGCGACCCCGAGGGCCTCGCGCGCTTCGTCGACGCGGCGCACGGGATCGGGCTCGGCGTGATCCTCGATTGGGTGCCGGCCCACTTCCCGAGCGACCCGCACGGGCTCGCCCGCTTCGACGGCACCGCCCTCTTCGAGCGGGAGGACCCGGACCCGGGCCTGCACCCCGACCGGGGCGAGCCGGTCTACGATTTCGGCCGGCCCGAGGTCGCCCATTACCTGATCGCGAACGCGCTCTACTGGCTCGAGGTCTACCATGTCGACGGGCTCAGGGTGGATGCCGTGGCCTCGATGCTCTACCCCGACCAAGCGCGCGAAGCGGGCGAGTGGGTGCTCAACCGTCACGGTGGCAACGCGAACGAGGACGCGATCGCCTTCTTGCGCCGGCTCAACGAGGTGCTCCACGCCGAGCATCCCGGGATCCTCGTGATCGCCGAGGAGTCGACAGGCTTTCCGGGCGTGTCGCGGCCCACTTGGCTCGGCGGGCTCGGCTTCGGCTTCAAGTGGAACACGGGCTGGGCGCGCGACACGCTGCGCCATTTCGCGCGCGATCCGCTGCACCGCCGCCCGCACCGTCACGAGCTGACCTTCGCCTCGCTCTCCGCCTTCGCCGAGAGGTTCGTCCTGCCGCTGAGCCACGCCGAGGTGGTCCGCGAGAAGGGCTCGCTGCTCGCCAAGATGCCCGGCGACACCCGGCAGAAGTTCGCCCATCTTCGCGCGTTTCTGGCGTTCATGTGGGGCCATCCGGGCAAGAAGCTCCTCTTCATGGGCCAGGAGTTCGCCCAGGGCGCGGAGTGGAGCGAGGCGCGTGCACTCGAGTGGCAGCTCGTGGAGATCGGCTCGCACCGTGGCGTCCAGCGCCTGGTGGCCGACCTCAACCGGCTCTACCGCGAGCTGCCGGCGCTCCACGTGAGCGACGCTTCGGTCGACGGCTTCGCGCTCGTCGAGGCCGACGACGCCGAGCACTCGGTCCACGCCTGGCTGCGCCTCGGCCGGCCCGGCGACGCGCCGGTCCTCGTGGTCGCCAACCTCGGCCCCGTCCCGCGCGAGGGCTGGCGGATCGGCGTGCCCGGAACCGGCGTCTGGCACGAGCGGCTCGTCACCGACGCGCTCGTCTACGGGGGCTCGGGGATCGGCAATCCGGGCGCGCTCGTGGCCGAGCCCGTGCCGTGGCACGGCCGGCCCTGCTCGCTCCGGCTCGACCTGCCGCCGCTTTCTGTCCTGTTCCTCGAGGCGGAGGACCTGCTCTGAGGGTGCGCCGCGCCCGCTCGAACGGGCCTTCGAGGTCTTCCGCTCGGTCGCGACCGGCGAGCTCGCCGAGCCGGCGACCCGTGCCGCCCACGCGGGGCGCGGTCCGGCCCGTGCCCGGCTCTAGCGCGGGCTCGTGGCCGAGGTGCGCGGGTCGGCCGAGCGGGTATAGGGCAGGACCGCGAGCCCGAGCCAAAGCGCGAGGAAGGCGAACAGCCCGGCCCAGCGCGCGGCCGGCGGCTCGACCGGGGCCGCGGCGACGACCAGGCCGGTGAGCGTCTGGAGCGAGCCGGCGCCCAGGAAGGAGGCCATGTTGAGCAGGGCCAGGCCGCGCCCGACGAGCCGGTCGGGCAAAAAGAGGCGGCCTTGCGCCATGAGCAGCGAGTAGGTGACCGAACCCGCCACCACGGCGGAAAGCAGGAACGTCGCCGGCACCGTCGCGAGCCCGGGTCGAAG
>Ga0308391_1000202_pt1 | contig 25678 bp, 19 predicted proteins | sample Hotspr20Samplet1_FD_202363 | JGI IMG/M metagenome (GOLD analysis project Ga0308391, IMG submission 202363) | Hot spring phototrophic mat microbial communities from Octopus Spring, Yellowstone National Park, Wyoming, United States - 20050623_t1 ... | reverse complement strand
CTCCATGCCGCGAGCCTCCCCGAAGAACCTGAGCAGGCCGAGCGGGGTCATGTCCGGGTACAGCGGGCCGTTCTCCGGCAGGTAGCCGAGCCGCGCCGCACATTGCAACCGCTCGAGGAAGACGTCAAAGCCGGCGATACGCGCGCGGCCGGCGCTCGGCGCTAGATACCCGGTCAGCAGCTTCATCGTCGTGCTCTTGCCGGCGCCGTTGGGCCCAAGAAAGGCCACGATCTCGCCGGCCGGCACCGAGAAGGTCACGTCGCGGACGGCGGCGAAATCTCCGTAGAACTTGCTCAAGCCCACGGCTTCGATCATAGGAACGCCGTCGGTCGTTGCCATGGTGCGCTGATGAAGTTCAATGCGCCGGCTTGTGAGCCAGCCGGCGGGAGGTTCTCTTCCTCAGATTAGCAGATAGGCCCGCGCCGGACGGGCTCCGAGGTCTACTCGAGGGAGCGCTCCGGCGGGCCGTCATACTCCAGCTCAGCCGCCGCGGTCATCTCAAGCGGCTTGTAACGTGCCTGGGCTTCCACCGCGTGCGCCACCAAGCCCGCAGCGCGCGAGATCAAAAACAACCCGTTGGCGGCCTGCTTGGGGAAACCGATCTCGCAGAGCAGGGCGGCGATGGCGCCGTCGATGTTCAGCGGCAGGTGCCGCTCCAGGGCCACGGAAACGGCGCGCTGCAACGCCTCGGCATGCTCGATGTAGGGCCCACGGATGCCCAGTTCCCGCGCGCACTCGAGCAGGCGGGCCACGCGCGGATCCTCCCGGTGCACTTTGCTTCCGAAGCCGGGAATGCGCTGGGCGCGCGAGCGGTAGCGGGCGACGATCTCGGTCGCCGCTTCAAAGGGATCCAGGCGCATGGCGACGCACTCCTCAAGCACCGTCATCGCGTCCTCGATCGCCCCGCCGTGGTAGCGCGTGATGGCCAGCATGCCCGCGGCCACCGCGGCGCTCAGCGACGCGCCGGTGTTGGCAACCGTGATGGCCGCGCGCGAAGCCGGCACGGTGGGACCGTGGGCGATCACGGAGACGAGAATGGCCTCCATCATCCGGCCCACTTTGGGTTCAGGCAGCTCGCCGACCAGCAGGAGGTAGACGGCCTGGCCTAAACTGACGCGGCCGATCAGGTCGCGCAGGCGGTAACCGCGAATGAGGATCTTGTCGGCTTCCGCCCAGGAAACGGCGGTTTTTAGGGGTTCCGGGTGCATCTCTACTCTCTGTTGTACTACCCGGCGCCGGACAAGAAAAGCGGGCCTTCTGCTCCCCTTATCCGCTATCTGGGCCGCGCGCCCGGCAGGCGTCAGCGACCGTGCCGCCTCTGCTGCCGGAGGAACGCGGGGATGTCCAGTTCGTCTTCGGCCGAAAAGTCGCCGGCGCTTGCCGCAGCCACCACCTCCTCCGGCGACGGCTCCTCGGAGGCTGGCTCACAGGCAGGCGGCGCCGGCCTCGCCCGGTGGAAGAACTCTTCGCCGATCACCGCCGCAGTCGACCGGCGCTCGATCTCGGGCAGATTAGCCCGCTGAAAGCCCGTGGCGATGACGGTGATCTTCACCTCGTCGCCCATCGTCTCCTCGAGCACCACGCCGAAGCTGAGCTGCACCTCGGGGTTTTCCGTCGCCTCGCGGATGAGCGTGCAGGCCTCGTGAACGTCGTGAATGCCCAAGCGGCTGCTGGCCGTGATGTTGATCAGCACGCCGCGGGCGCCGGCCACGCCGCCCTCCTCAAGCAAGGGACAGCCGATGGCCTTGCGCGCCGCCTCCACCGCCGCACCGTCGCCCTTCGATGAGGCGGTACCCATCATCGCGTAACCCATCCCCAGCATGATCGCTCGCACGTCGGAGAAGTCGCGATTGATCAGACCCGGCGTGGTGATGATGTCGCTGATGCCCTGCACGCCCTGGCGCAGCACGTCGTCGGCGGCGCGGAAGGCTTCGACGAACGTGGTGCCGCGGGGCAGCAGCTCGAGCAGCCGGTCGTTGGGGATGGGGATGACCGTGTCTACGGTCGAGGCCAGTTCGGCCAGCCCCTCCTCGGCCAGGCGTTTGCGCTGCGGTCCTTCGAAGGAGAAGGGCTTGGTGACGACGGCGACAGTGAGGGCGCCCAGCTGCTTGGCCAGCGCAGCCACTACCGGCGCAGCGCCGGTTCCGGTCCCGCCGCCCAACCCGGCGGTGACGAAGACCATCGCCGCGCCGTCCAGAATCTCGATGATCCGCTCGGTCTCGTCCAGGGCCGCCTGGCGGCCGATGGTTGGATCCGAGCCTGCGCCGAGCCCGCCAGTGATGCGGGCGCCGATCGCCAACTTGTTGGGCACCGGCGAGGCCTGAAGCGCCTGCCGATCGGTGTTGATGACGTAGAACTCCACGCCGCCGAGCCCGTGGTCCATCATTCGCGCGACGGCATTGGAGCCGCCACCGCCTACCCCGATCACTTTCATCTTGGTGGCCGGCGGGGCCTCTGCGTCGGCGATTTCGAATTTCAACTCCCGTAAGGGTTGCCTTGCTTGTGACATGGTTGTCCTCGCTTGTTGTCAGCGCATGATGAGTCCCAAGATCCCCGGCGGGCGGCGCCGCATCTGGCGCCGAAGTTTCAAACGCGCCGAGTACATGGCCAGGCCCACCGCGGTGGTCCATTCCGGGCTCTGAAGGCGCCCGGGCAGGTCCTTGACTCCGACAGGCAGGCCCTTGCGGGCCTGGCAGTGCAGCACATGTTCGGCCATGTCCAGCATGCCGTCGAGCAGCGTGACCGCGCCGGTGAGTACCACGCCCTCCAGCAGCGACCGGTCCATGCCCACGCGGGCGATCTCCTGCGCAACGTAAGCGAACAGCTCCTCGCTGCGCGCGTCCAGAATTCGGTTCAGCTCGCGCCGGGAGACCTCTCGTCCCTCCCGCTGCGGGCGGGACGGCACGACGATCGTGCTCGTATCGGCCGAACGCGTGTGCGGCACACAGCCGTACTCGCACTTGAGCTCTTCGGCGTCTTCATAGGCGACGCAGAGCCCCCAAGCGACGTCTTTGGTCAGATGGTCCCCGGAAACGGGCAGGCTGGCGGCCTGTACCAGAGCATCGCCGTCGTAGATCACCAGGTCGGTCGACTGCATACCGATGTCGACCACGGCCACTCCCCGGCTCCGCTCCTCCGGCAAAACGGCGGCATAGGCCGCGGCGAGCGGCTCGTAGACGGTCTCCTCGACCGCCAGAGCCGCCTGGTGCATGGCTGCCACGACGTTCTGCGTCTCCTGGGTCGCTGTGGTCACCAGGTGGACGTTGGCCTCCAGGCGCGTGCACTCCATTCCCGTCGGGTCGCTCACGCCGGGCCGCCCGTCCACAGTGAAAAACTGCGGGCAGATGTGCAGGATCATCCGGTCGTGCTCGAGGTTGACTTGGGCGGCCCGCTCGATCGCGAAAGCCATCTCGTCGCCCGAGACCGCCCGGGGGCGGGCAAACCGGTAGGCCCAATGGCTGTCGTAGCCCCGGATCGTCGGCCCGCCCACGCCGACCACCGCTGACTCCACGGCGAAACCGGCTGCCTGCTCGGCAGCCCGCACGGCGTCCCGGATCGAATCGGATACCCGTTTCTGGTCGGCGACGCGGCCCCGGTGCCAGCCCGAAGAGGCCGCCTCGCCGTGGCCGAGGTAGCGCAGATAGTTGCCTTCGAGCGCCAGGATGACGCAGCGCGTCCGCCAGCTCCCCGCGTCGACTCCGGCTGCCAAAAGCGCGCCGGAGGCGGCGGTCTTCAACTTGGGCGGTGCGCTCTCCTGCGTGCTGGTTCTCATCGATGGACTCCATCCAAGACGGTGATGCGGTCATCGAGCCGGAGATCGAACCGGCTGGCCTCCGGATAGCGCCGCCGCACCTCGGGCCAGTACTGCAAGAAACGGCTCAAGCGCGCCTGGTAACGTTCCCGGCCCAGCCAGACCTCCACCAGGCTGCCGCCCGCCTGGACCCTGGCCCGCAGGTTGTTCGGATTCTCGGCGTTGACCTCCGAGATGCGCTCGCGCAGCTCGCCGACCTCCTCGAGCAGACGTTGCATCTTGCGCACGCGCAGCGCACGCGCCTCCGGCGGCTGGTCTTCCCGCAAGCCGGTGATCACCGGCAGGTCATAAGCGCTGCCCGGCGGAATTTCGAGCAGCACCCCGTCGGCGTCAATCAGCGCGGCGTGGCTCAACGCACCCGGTACGCGGGGCTCAAGCCGCACGAACGCCACCGGCTCGCGCTCCTCGATGCGCACCTTGAGGCGGTTCGGCCACACGCGCGCCACCGAAGCCTCTCGCACCCAGTCGACCTCCAGCAAGCGGCGCCGCCGCTCGGCCAGCGGCACCCGGTACACGCTCCGCCCGATGTCCTCGGCAAAAACCTCCACGATGCGCTCCCGGGGGGCGTGGCGAAGTCCCTCAATGTGGAGCCCCGGGCCCGAACCGGGATCCTCCTCAAGCGGGCGCAAGGCAAACCGTGTATCCTCGACTAACTGCCGCTCGACGCCTCGATAGAGCGCATGCCCCGCGACGAGCGAGGCGGCCGCCGCCAGAGTCGAGACGAGCAACTTCAACACCGCCCGAAGCCGGGCGCCGCGGCTTTCCGCCCCAGGGTCGCGTTTCGCCACTCAGCCCTTCTCCCCAAGCGCCTCGAGCAACATGTCCGAGGCCTGCGAGACGCTGCCCGCGCCCAGCGTCAGGATGACGTCGCCGGGCCGCGCCTCGGCCGCCGCCGCGGCCACGCCGCGCTCGAGCGTTCCCACATAGGTGACATTCCGGTGACCGAACTGGCGCAGCCGCTCCGCCAGCGCTTCCCCCGTCACGCCCTCGATCGGGTTCTCCGAGGCCGGGTAGATCTCCAGCACAAAGACCGCGTCGGCCTGGTGGAACGAACGCGCGAAATCGTCCATCAGCAGGTGCGTGCGCGTGTAGCGGTGCGGCTCGAACAGCACGAGGAGGCGGGCGTAGCCGGCTCGCCGGGCCGTCTCCAACGTGGCGCGGATCTCCGTGGGATGGTGCCCGTAATCGTCGATGACGGTGACGCCGCCCCGAACGCCCTTGAGCTGGAAGCGGCGCTCCACGCCCCCGAAGTCGGCCAGCGCCTGCCGGATGCACTCGACGTCGACCTCGAGTTCGAGAGCCACGGCGGCGGCGGCGGCGGCGTTCAGCGCATTGTGCGCGCCGGCAATGTTCAGCCTGAACGCCCCGAGCTCCCGGCCGCGGAACCGCAGCAGGAAATCCGACCCCGACGGGCCGGCCTCGAGGTCGCGAACGAGAAGATCCGCCTGGGCGCTCGTGCCGTAGGTAATCGTGCGGCGGCCGATGCGCGGCACCAGCCGCTGCACCTGCTCATCATCCAGGCACAGCACGCAGGCGCCGTAGAAAGGGATCTTGTTGGCGAAGTCGACGAAGGCCTCGAGAATCCGCTCGAGCGAACCGTAGTGGTCCAGATGCTCGCGGTCGATGTTGGTGATGACGCCGATGATCGGCGCCAGCTTCAGGAATGAGCCGTCGCTTTCATCCGATTCCACCACCAGAAAGTCGCTGGAGCCGACACGCGCGTTGGCGCCCCCCATGGCGCGAACGCGGCCGCCGACCACTACCGTGGGATCGAGCCCGGCGTAGCTGAGCACGGCGGCGATCATCGAGGTCGTGGTGGTCTTGCCGTGGCTGCCCGCCACGGCGATGCCGAACTTCAGCCGCATGAGCTCGGCCAGCAACTCGCCGCGCGGAATGACGGGAATCTGGCGGCGTCGGGCTTCCTCGATCTCAGGGTTGGTGGGCGCCACCGCACTGGAGACGACGAGCAGTTTCGCCTGGGCCAGGTGCGTCGGGTCGTGCCCGTGATAGATGCGGGCGCCCAGGGATGCCAGCCGTTCGGTGGCGGCCGACAGGCGGAGGTCGCAGCCGGAGACCGGGTAGCCGAGGTTGAGCAGGACCTCGGCGAGGCCGCTCATGCCGATGCCGCCGATTCCGAGGAAATGCAGGGGCTGCGGCTTGAAAAACATTTTCATAGGGTATTGTTTCCTTGACCCCATCCCCGTGTCAATCCGTTTCGCCCGCCACCGGCCACCTCCTCCAGCACGTCCGCCGCTCGCCGGGCCGCCTGCGGCCGGCCCAGCCGCCGCGCCGCCCGTCCCATCGCCTCCAGGCGCCCCGGCTCCAAGGCCAGGCGCGTCACCTCCTCGTACAGGCGCGCTCCATTCATCTCCCGGTCCAGGACCAGCCGCGCCGCTCCGGCCGCCGCCATCGCCTCGGCGTTGCGGAGCTGGTGCTCGTCGGCCGCATACGGAAACGGAACCAGAATCGACGGCTTGCCGGCTGCCGCCAGCTCCGCCACGGCCCCCGCCCCGCTTCGGGAAACCACCAGATCGCTTCGGGCGAACGCGCCGGGCATGTCGTCGATGAAAGCCACGACCTCGCCTTCCAACCCACTTGCCCGAAAGGCCTCGGCAAGGCCGGCGCAGGCCTGCACCCCCGTCTGATGTAACAGGCGCACCGGCACCGGCCCGTGCCGGAACAGCGGCCAGCTCTCGCGCGCCGCCTCGTTGAGAGTGCGCGAGCCCTGACTGCCGCCGGTGACCAGCACCGTGAGCACCTCCTCACGGGGCTTCTCCGGAAGCTCGAAAAACTCCTGGCGCACCGGCAGACCGGTCACCTCCCACTTCGAAGTCGGGAAGTAGCGTCCCGCTTCAGGGAAGCTCAACAGCGCGCGCGTCAGACAACGCCCGAGCCAGCGGTGCGTGAAACCCGGCATGGCGTTCGGCTCCATCGCCACCAAGGGCGTCCGGCCGAGACAGGCTGCCAGCGCTACCGGGCCGGCGGCGAAACCGCCCATGCTGAAGACGGCCGCCGGGCTCAAGCGCCGGAGCAGCGCTCGCGCCTGGAGCACGCGCAGCGGCAACTCGGCGAGCGTCCTGGCGGCCCGGAGGACGCCCACGCGCTTGAGCGGGCCGATCTCGATGAATTCCAGCGGGAATCCCTCCGGCGAAACCAGGCGGGACTCGAGCCCCTTGCGCGTGCCGACGAAGATCGGCCGGTGCCCGCGGCGGCGCAACTCGCGCGCGACCGCCAGTGCGGGAATCACGTGGCCGCCGGTGCCGCCTCCGGCCATCACAAACACGCGGCTCCTCTCATCGCGCACGTTGACTCACGTTCAGCAGCAGCCCGAGCATGAGCATGCTGCTCACCAGCGAGCTTCCCCCGTAGCTGACCAGCGGAAGCGGGATACCCTTCGTCGGTCCGAGATCGACCGCCACGCTGATGTTGATGAACGCCTGAAGGACGATCGAGACCGTGATGCCGACCGCCAGATACCGCCCGAACTCGTCGAGTGCACTCCAATACAGGCGCAGCCCTCGCAGCAGGATCACCACAAATGCCGCGAGCACCGCCAGCGTCCCCACCAGCCCCAGCTCCTCCCCGATGATGGCGAAGATGAAATCGGTATGGGCTTCCGGCAGGAAGCCGAGTTTCTGATTGCCCTGCATCAGACCGGCGCCGAACGGGCCGCCGGCGCCGATGGCGACAAGCGCCTGCTGCGCCTGGTAGCGGGTGTCCGGGGGCGCATTCCCGCTCATGGCGTACGCTTTGATCCGGCCGTTCGGATCGACCCGGTCGAGGATCTTGTAGTCCGGGTCGAACTTTTGGATCACACGCAGCAGGCGATAGGGTTCGGAGACGACGGCCGCCGCCACCGCCACACCCATGAGCACGGTGGCGATCTGGAAGTAACGGCGCCTCATTCCCGCCACGAAGAAGATCGCACCGGCGATGCCCATCAACACGACGCCGGTGCCGAGGTCGGCCTTCACCACCAGGCCCGCCAGCAGCGCGATGGCCAGCGCCGGCGCCGCCAAGGTCCGCCCGCTGTTGATCTCGGCGGCGCGGGCGGTCACATAGTAGGCCAGGAACAGGATCAGCGCCGGTTTGGCCAGCTCCGACGGCTGGAAGCTTAACGGCCCGAGGCGCAACCAGCGGTGATGCTCTCGATCGAGGAAATAGACGGCCACCAGCAGGCCAATGACCACGCCGAGGCCGATGAACGCCCACCGCTCCGACATCAGTTTGCGGTAGTCCCATCGGCTCAACGCCACGAGGAGACCGAAGGCCAGCACGGCGGAGGCGGTCTGCCGCAGAAAGAAGAAGTGGCTGCTGCTTGCGTAGCGAGCCTCGGCGACGACGGCGGAGGCGCTGAAGACGAACACCAGTCCCAGCGAGACCAGAAAGAGAACGGCCAGAAACAGCGGCCAGTCCATCTTCAGGCGCATCTCGTCTCCTCCAGACGCGCGACGGCGGCCTTGAACACCCGGCCTCGGTGCTCGAAGTTTTCAAACTGATCGAAGCTGGCGCAGGCCGGCGCAAGCAGGACGGTCTCGCCCGGCCGGGCGCGGCCAGCCGCCTCCTCGACCGCCGCCTCGAGCGTTCCGCACTCAACGAGCGGGACTGCTCCCCGAAGCGCACGCGCAATCTTATCCGCCGCGGCGCCGATTAGCAGCACCCCGCGGGCTTTCTCACCGAGCGGAGCGCGCAGAGGCGCGTAGTCGGCGTCCTTGTCCTTTCCGCCGAGAATAACCCAGAGCGGTCCGGCGAACGCCTCGAGCGCTTTGAGCGCGGCGTCGACATTGGTGGCTTTCGAATCGTTGTAATAGTCCACGCCCCGGACCTTTCGAACGAACTCGAGCCGGTGCTCGACGCCGGGAAAGGAACGCACCGCCGCGGCAATCGCCTCCCGGCCGGCGCCGGCCTGGTGCGCCGCGAGCGCCGCCGCCATCACGTTCTCCAGATTGTGTCGCCCCCGCAGCGGCACCTCCCCGGCGGCCAGCAGGGGAACGCCGTCGAGCCAAATGCGGTCCTTCTCAAGCCAAGCCCCGTGCTCGAGCCGCTCCCTCGAACTGAACCAGACAGGGCGCCCGCCGACGCCCGCGAATCCCCGGCAAGTCGGATCCTCACGGTTGAGGATCTTCACGTCGGTTGCCGCCTGGGTCTCGAGCAGGCGCCGCTTGGCCGCCACGTAGCGCTCGAAGGTGCCGTGACGGTCCAGATGATCGGGCGTAATGTTGAGCACGGCGGCCACCTCGGCCCGGAAACGCTCAACGGTTTCAAGCTGGAAACTGGAAACCTCTAGCACGTTCCACTGACCGGGCCGGCTGGAGGCGACCATGGCGCAGGGCGCCCAGCCGATATTGCCGCCCACCTGGGCGGGGATGCCCGCCTGACGCAGAATATGTCCGGTGAGCGCCGTAGTCGTCGTCTTGCCGTTCGATCCGGTGATGCCGATCACCGGGCCTTGGAGAAACCAGCTCGCCAGCTCCAGGTCTCCGATCACGCGCGTGCCGCGCCGGCGCGCCGCCTCGAGCGGCGCCAGATCGGCGGGAACGCCCGGCGAGACGACGATAAGGTCCCAGCCCTCAAAGCGCGCCTCGCTTTGGCGCCGAAACGTCGCTCCAAGCGCAGCCAGCTTCTCGGCCGCGGCGGGCAGCTCCTCGAGAGGCCGCTCGTCGACCGCCTCCACCACGGCGCCCCGCTCGCGCGCCACCTCCACCGCCGCCAGCCCGGAGCGGCCCATCCCGATGACCAATACCCTGGCGCCCTCGAGCTTCATCGCCGCTCACCTGAGCTTTAACGTGGTCAGCGCAAACAGCGCCATCACCAATCCGGCGATCCAGAACCGGGTGATGATCTTCGACTCCGGCCAGCCGATCTGCTCGAAATGATGATGTAGCGGCGCCATCTTGAAAATCCGCTTACCGCGGAGCTTGAAGCTCCCCACTTGGAGAATCACCGACAGCGCCTCGATGACGAAGATGCCCCCGATGAAAAACAGCAGGATCTCCTGCTTGATCAGCACGGCCACCACCCCCAGTGCGCCGCCGAGCGCCAGCGACCCGACGTCGCCCATGAAGATCTCTGCCGGGTACGCGTTGTACCACAGAAAGCCGAGCGAAGCGCCGGTGAGCGCGCCGCAGAAGATGGTCAGCTCGGCGGCGTCGGCCATGCGCACCAGCGCCAGGTAGTTGGCGAAGACGGCATGGCCACTGGTGTAAGTCAACACCGTCATGGCGCCGGCAGCGATGATCATCAGGCCGATCGCCAGTCCGTCGAGCCCGTCGGTCAGATTCACCGCGTTGGCCGAACCGATGAGCACCAGCGCGATGAACAGAAAGAAGAACAGAAACGCCAGAGGATAGGCCCAGGGATGATCAAGCCATGCATCGATCAAGAGGTTCGGCTTGAAGTTTTTGAAAAAGGGGACGTTCATGGCGGTGTTGTAGCGCCCCTCGGCATAGAGCGCCAGCAACAGAGCGCCCACCGCAAGCGAAGCCGCCAGTTGAAGGCCCAGTTTGTGGCGCGCCTTCAGGCCCAGGTTCCGCCTGTGTTTGATCTTCAGGTAATCGTCCCAGAAGCCGATGGCGCCGAAGGAAAGCATGCCGAACAGAGCCGCCCAGACGTGAGGATTTCGCAGGTTGGCGAATGCCAGCGTCGGCACAACGACCGAGATGAGGATCAGGATCCCGCCCATGGTGGGCGTGCCCGCCTTCTTGAAATGGGTCGCCGGTCCGTCCTCGCGAATGTGCTGGCCGATCTGGAACTGGCGCAGGCGGGCGATCAGCCACGGCCCGAGCACGATCGAGATCGCCAGCGCCGTCAGGCTGGCCAGCGCCGTCCGGAAGGTGACGTATCCGAACAGCCGGAACGGGCTGTAGTAGTGATAAAGAATCTCGTAAAACAGCCAGTAGAACATTCCGCGCTATCCGAGAAACCTTTCGAGAGCCCTCTCGATTCGTGTTCCGCGCGAGGCCTTGAAGAGGATGACGTCGCCCGGGCGCGCCAACTGCCGCAATAGCTCACCCGCCTCCTCGGGATCCTCGCGGAAATGAGCCGCCTCGCGCGGGAGGCCGGCTTCGACGGCCGCCTCCACCAAGTGGCGCGCATCCCCTTTCACGCCGATCAGCAGCTCGAGCCCGCTTTCGGCGGCATAACGCCCCACCTGGCGGTGAAGCGCCTCACTCTGGCGGCCAAGCTCAAGCATCTGACCGAGCACCGCCACCTTGCGCTGCCCCGGCGTCTGCCGCAGCGTGTCAAGCATCGCGCACATCGCCTCCGGATTGGCGTTATAGGAGTCGTCCAGAATGGTGACGCCCGCGCGGCTGAAGCGCCGTCCGCGCCTCTCGGGTGCTTCGAAGCTGCGGACGGCGCCGGCCAGCTCCCCGGCGTTGAGACCGAACAGGCGCGCCACCGCCAGCGCAGCCAGCAGGTTCCGGATCGCATGTCGCCCTTCGAGCGGGGTTTCAAACCAGCCGCCGCCGACCAGGTGAAAGCGCGTTCCGGCCTCGAGCGGCTCGAGGCGGTCGGCTCGAACGTCGGCCCCCTCCGAAAAGCCATAGGTGATCACCGGGCCGGGGTGCACTTCGCGGAAGGCCAGCACACGCGGGTCATCGGCGTTGAGCACCGCGGCGCCGTCGGCGGGCAGCGCCTCGATGAGCTCCCGCTTGGCGCGCGCAATACCCTCGATGGAGTCGAAAAACTCCACGTGCGCGTGCCCGACGATGGTCACCACGCCGATCTGCGGGCGCGCGATGGCGGCCAGCTCGGCGATCTCGCCGGCCCGGTTCATGGCAATCTCGATCACCGCCGCCTGGCAAGACTCGCTCAGGCGCAGAATCGACAGCGGCACGCCCACGTGATTGTTGTAGTTGCCCGCGCTCTTGCCGACCGCCAGACGCGTGCCGAGCAGATGGGCGATCGCCTCCTTGGTCGTCGTCTTGCCGGCGCTCCCGGTGACGCCGACCACCGTGCCCGTCCAGCGGAGGCGCGCATACGCGGCCAGATCCTTGAGCGCGCGATAGGTGTCAGGCACCGTCAACAGTGGCCCTTCGGCGGCAACCGGCCTTTCGACGACGGCCGCCACGGCCCCTTTCCGAAAAGCCTCGGCAGCGAAGTCGTGACCGTCGTGGTTCGGTCCGCGCAGGGCAATGAAAAGATCGCCCCTCTCGAGCGTGCGTGAGTCGACGCTGAAGCCTGTTGCACGCCCGTCCGGGGGCGCCTCGGCTGCGCCGATCGCTTGTGCGACCTCTTTGAGCTCCAGCGTCATTCCGTCTTTCTCCCGTAGCCGAAACTTCGCAGGATTCGCCTCGCCACCTCTCGGTCGTCGAACGCAATGGTGCGGTCTCGCAGAACCTGATAGGTCTCGTGTCCTTTGCCGGCGATCAGCACGATGTCGCCAGCCTTGGCCTCCACAAGGGCAATGCGTATGGCCTGTTCCCGGTCCGGCTCCACCCGATGCGGAGTGTCGGTGCGGCGCAGCCCGACCAAGGCGTCGTTGATGATCGCCCGCGGATCCTCCGAGCGCGGGTTGTCCGATGTCAGCACCACAAAGTCGCTGCCCTCGCCCGCCGCCTGCCCCATCAAAGGGCGCTTGGCGCGGTCCCGGTCGCCGCCGCAGCCGAACACCGTGATCACGCGTTTCGGACCGAGGTCCCGAGCGGCGGCGATGGCATTTCGGAGCGCATCGTCAGTGTGGGCGTAGTCGACGATCACCAGAAACGGCTGCCCCTCATCCACCGGCTCGAAGCGCCCGCTGACGGTTCGGCAGCTTTCGATGCCCCCCACAATCGTCTCCGGCGCCACCCCGTGGGCAAGGCCCGCGCCGATCGCCGCCAGGATGTTATAGACGTTCATGCGGCCAAGCAACGGGGAGCGCACCTGGAACTGCTCGCCTTCGTAGCAAGCTTCCAATCTCAGGCCGTCGAAGCCTGCGACGACCTTGCGGGCGCTCAGTGCCGCGCCTTTCTTGAGCCCGAACCAGATCGTTCGAGTCTTGGCGTCGGGTTCGATGCGGTGCGCCCACGGATCGTCAAAGTTCAACACGGCGCAGACAGGCGGCGGCGCATCGCGATCGTGGAAGAGGAGGCGTTTGGCCTCGAAATAGTTTTCCATCGTTCCGTGAAAATCCAGGTGATCGCGCGTGAGGTTCGTGAAGACCGCAGTGTGGAACGGGATGCCGTGCACCCTCCCGAGCGCCAGAGCGTGGGAGGACACCTCCATTGTGACATGAGTGCCGTCGAGTCGGTCCAGCTCAGCGAAGAGCTCGTACAGATCGATCGATTCCGGCGTGGTGTTCACCGCAGCCAGCGGGCGGCCGGCCAACACATGTTGAATGGTCCCGACGAGAGCCGTCGTCTTTCCGGCCGCCCGCAAAATGGCGTCGATGAGATAACTCGTCGTCGTCTTGCCGTTGGTGCCGGTAATGCCGGTGAGCGTCAGCCGGCTGAGGGTGTCTTGAAACAGCCTGCGCGCCGACAAGGCAAGCGCCTTCCGGCCGTGTTCGACTCGAAGCCAGGGCCCGCCGTACTCCGGCGGCGGCTCGAGCTCGCTCACCACCGCCACAGCGCCCCGGGCGAGCGCCTCTTGGGCGAACTCGCGGCCGTCCCGGCGCGAGCCGGCAAAGGCGAAGAACAGGTAGCCCGGCCGGACGCGCCGCGAATCGTAAGCGAGCCCGCTCACCTCGGCGCGGGCCAGCTCCGGCGCCGGCTCCGAGCGGAGCCCGACGCCTGCCAGCAACTCAGCCAGCCTCATGCTGCCCTCTTCCTGCCACCCCGCTGCCGACTCCCGGCATCACGGCGCAAACACGATCCGCACCCTCTGCCCGGCTGCGAGCACCGCGCCCGGCTCCGGGTCCTGTCTCCGCGCCAGGCCGCTGCCCTCGAGCTGGACCGGGATACCGCTTCGCGCCGACTCGGCCAGCACCGCCCGCAGCGGCTTGCCGCGGAAATCGGGCACCCGGGGGCCGACAAAATAGTCCGGCCCGTCTGGCGCCTCCGCAAGCACCGGTTCGGCGACTCGCGCCAGCTCGTGCTGCGGCGAGACGGCCTGCTTGCCGGCATCGGGGACGTCGGCCAGCTCCTCCTGCCGGGTCGGCGGCGCGTCGGGCTCAATCTCTTCGAGCGGAATGTCCGGTACCGCTCCCAGGATCCGCAAAGCTTCCCGCGCCACGCGCTGAAAAACCGGCGCCGCGACCACGCCCCCGTACCTCGGCGCCCAGTTGAGGGTGACGGCCACGACGATGACCGGATTCTGCACGGGGGCAAAGCCCACGAACGATGCGTGATAGCGGTGCGTGTAGCGCCGGGTCACCGGATCGGGGATCTGAGCCGAACCGGTCTTGCCTCCTGAGGTGAATCCTGCCAGCCGCGCCTGCCTTCCGGTGCCCTCGAGCACGACGCTCTCCATCATCCGGCGCATGAGCACCGCCGTCTCCGGCTTCAAGATGCGCCTCCCGGCTGCCACCGGCTCCTCGCGATAGGCGCCGTCGGGCGCTTGCCGGCCGAGGATGAGCCGCGGCTTCGGCAGCACGCCCCCGTTGGCGATCGCCGAGACGGCAAGCGCCAGTTGGAGCGTGGTGGCGCTGAGCTCGTGGCCCATGGCGATGGAGCCGATCGACGTCCGGTGCCACCGCTTCAGCGGATGCACCACGCCGGGCGACTCCCCCGGCAGGGGAATGCCGGTACGCTCGCCGAAGCCGAAGCGACGAATATATTCATAAAGCTGCGGTTCGCCCACCCGGAGGGCGGCTCGGATGGTGCCGATGTTGCTCGATTTGGCCAGCACCTTCTGCATCGGCAGAACGCCGTAGGCGTGAATGTCGCGAATCGGCCGCCCGTGGAGCACCAGCACGCCCGGCCCGCAATCGATCGGGCTGTCCGGCTTCAGGTCGGTGGTCTCCAGCGCACTCGCCAGCGTGACCACTTTGAAGACCGAGCCGGGCTCGAACGGTACCGAAATGGCTTGGTTGGTGCGTGAGGCCAGATCCTCCGGCCGGCGCACCGGCTCGTTGGGGTCGAACGGCGGATAGCTGGACATCGCCAGGATCTCGCCGTTGTGCGGATTGACGACGACAAGACTGCCGGTCGGACAATTGAAGGCGCGAGCGGCCTGCTCGAGTTCTCGGTTTGCCACATACTGAATGCGTTCGTCGATCGAGAGCCGAATGTCGGCGCCCGGGCGCGGCTCTACCAGCACGTGAAATTCGACACCGCGCTTGCGGGAGTCCCGCAGAAAGGTTACCAACCCGGGCTTGCCCCGGAGCTCCTCGTCGAGGCTCAGTTCCAGGCCGCCGTTGCCGTTTTCCTCAAAATCCACCGTGCCGACGACGTGGGCGGCGGTCGGGCCCTTCGGATACACCCGCCGGCTCTCTCGGCGGAACCGAATCCAGTCTTGGCCCAAGGCCTTCAGCCGCGACGCCTCCTCCTCGGTCAGCTTGCGCTTCACCCACACGAACGCTTTGTTGTTTTCCACCCCCCAGGCCAGGCGTTCCTGGAGCCGTTGCGCATCGAGTTCAAGGACCGAGCCGAGCAGATCCGCCGCGCGGTCGATGTCGTCAACGTTACGGGGATCGACGAAGGCGGATTCGACCGGCACGCTCAACGCCAAGATCTCGCCGGTTCGATCTAGGATCTTGCCGCGCGGCGCGGGAATCGTCTCCGTGCCGTTATGCTGCTCGCGGGCGGTCGCCGCGAGCTCGTGGTGCCGCCAGATTTGCAGATAAACCAGCCTGCCCGCGAGGATCAGGGCCCAGAGCAGGAATGCCCCGGTCAGGATAGCGACGCGACGATCCCTGTGCGGCTCCAGATGCGGACCCACCGCCGGCCCCCCACCTCACGGCGCCGTCACCGAGTCATCGCCACCGCTCCGTCCGGCGCGGGCGCCAGCGGCACCAACTCCGACGGCTCCGGATCGACGTAACGCTCGGCCTCCGCCAGCCTGGCCAGGCGCGCCGAGCTCGATAGCTCCGCCTCCTGCTTGTCGAGCAGGGCCAACTCCTGGCGGATCACTTCGAGCTCTGCCTCGAGCGTGCGGATCTGGTAGCCGGCTAGCAGATTGTAGGCGAACGGCGCGAGCGCCAACACCAGCGCGACGACCGCCAGCAAGCAGGCCACAATCGAACGCACGCAGGCTCTTGACGCCTCGGGCGCAGCCTCAGCTTTGAGCTTCGAGTTATCGATGGGACGGACCCAGAAGAACAGATGCTCGTTCGGAAGCGGCCGGCACAGGTAGTCCTGCATGGCCGTCTCGCGCACGGCGCCCTCGGCGGCCTTCGCCCCGGTGATCCAATCAACAAGCGTTGCTAATGTCGCCATCTTCGTACCCCGTTTCGGCCTGAATTCTCTCGACGGCCCGCAGCCGGGCGCTCCGCGAAGGAGGGTTCATTCGGACCTCCTGCGCCTGGGGCCGGACCACGTGCCTGCTCATCAGCCGGACGACGCCCCGGCGTGCCAGTTCCCGAAACCTTTGCTTGACAAGCGCGTCCTCGGTGGAATGAAACGCCACAACGACGGCGCGGCCGCCCGGCGCCAGCAACCGCGGCAGCGCCTCTAGCAGCGCCTCCAGCTCCTCGATCTCGCGGTTGACCGCGATACGCAAAGCCATCGCCGCGCGGGTGGCCGGATGCAGTCGACTCTTGCCCCGAGGCGCGACCGACTCCACCACGCGGGCCAGGTCGCCCATCGTGCGGAGCGGCCGCGCCCGGACAAGTGCTCTGGCTAGCTTCCGCGCCCTCCTTTCCCCCGCCAACCGGAAGAAGAGGTCGGCGAGCTCGTTTTCGGTCAATCGATTGACCAGATCCGCGGCCGTAGTCGGCTGGCTGCGATCCATACGCATGTCGAGCGGCGCCATCGCCGCCGACAGGGTGAAACCCCGTTCGGGTGCAGTCAACTGGTAGTAGCTCGCGCCCAGGTCGGCCAGCAGTCCATCCACGCACGGCACGCCCAATTCGGCCAGCAGGTCCTCCAGCTCCGAGAACAGCGCCTTGCGTAAGATCACCCTGTCCTTGCACGGCTCCAAGTTCCGCGCCGCCAGCTCGAGCGATTCGGCGTCGCGGTCGCAGGCGATCACCCGCCCCGACTTGAGCCGCTCCGCGATCGCCCGAGTGTGCCCGCCGAGCCCGCAGGTGGCGTCCAAATACCAGCCGTCGGCTCGGACGGCAAGGTAGCTCAGCGCCTCGTCGCACATGACCGGGAAGTGCTGCATACATGGCGGTCCTACAACAATCCGGCCTGTTCGAGCTTTGCTGAGGCCGCGGGCAGGTTCGGAATTGCCTGCGCCAGTAGTTCATCAATGAGCTTCTCCGAGTACAAGCTCACGCGCCCCTTGTGGCATTGGAGCCGGACGTCCTCGTTCTCGAAACCCAAACGTCGCCTCAACTCGGCGTGGATTATGACGCGGCCCTGCTCATCAAGCTCCGAGTCGCGGCCGAAGAGATTGGCCACAAACAGCAGGCTCTGCGCCGCTTGCGGATCCTCGCGGAAGCTCGCCAGCAGCTCTTGATTGCGCCGCCACGCTTCGGCCGTGTAGATGCGGATCGACCGCATGTCCGTGGTGGTCACGAAAAGCTTGCTGCCTTCGTTCGAGACCCGGATCAGGTACCGGTAAATCTCAGCGGGGAGCTTCAACCGGCCATTCGGACCGATCTTGGCCGGGAAGGTGCCCCGGGGAATCTCCTCCCTGTCGATCCGGTGGTCCAGAGCGACGCCTCCGAATCCATTATAAGCCCTTTTTTTCCAGAAGTCAATAGTTCTAATCGAACAATTGGCATTTAGCAGCCATTTTAGGCCATTTCGCTATCTTTTCGCCTACGGCTTGGTCCGAATTGGCAACAGCTCGCCTGCTACCGTCTGAACTCCCGGTTGATGGCCCGGCGGTGAGAGTTGGTTCCCTGGGCTTAGCCGGCTGGACGAAAAGGGAGGCTGGCGAGGGGGAAAGCTGAGGTGGTGCGCCCCTTCAGAGGCGCACGGCTAAGGCAGGGGGGACTGAGGCGGCTTGGCAGAGAGGGGTTTCAGACATTGCTGCGCGCTGCGAATCGGAAGGCTTTGGGTGGGCCGCCCGGACACACTTGCCCGGTCCGGCCCGCTTAGCGGCGTGCCACGAGCAGCGGATGGCCCAGCGTGTCGCCGTTGGGTTGGAAGCCCTTGCCGTCGACGTCGACGTAGATCGGGTTGGTGAAGGCCACCGGGCGCATGCCGGACTCCCAGCTTAACCCCCAACCCTTCTCAAGATTGAAGTCTTCGCCCGTGGCCACGACGATCAGGTGAGCATCCTGCTGGAGCGCCACCGTCAGCAGCTCGTCGAACTTCACCACCCCGTTCCGGAAAAACTGCGGGTGGCTCCGGCGCGTGTAGTTATCCTGCGGGCGCGGCCGGCCGTTGACCAGCACCTGCACGCGGTCGATGTCGAACCAGTTGGGGGCCTGGACGCGCACCTTCAAGCGGATCGAGCCGGCCGAAATCACGCTGGAGCCGATGGGCAGCCCGTCCTCGGTCTTCACTTCCAGGAACGGCCCGTTGGTGATCATCATTCGGCCGGCCTTGGCGTTGCGGATGATCTCGCGGTAGTCGACTTCGCCGGGGATATCGGTCGAACTCGGCACGTAGGTTCGCCAGGAGCCGACGCCGTTGCCGAAGATCCGGTGTGCGTCGCTCACCGCCACGCACCAGACGTGCCTGCCCTGATTGAGCATCTGGAGCCAGCCGAAGGTGCGGTTCTCGATGACGCGCGCGGGCTGGTCGGGCAGCTTGAGCTCGTAATAGGGATTCAGGTTGAGAATCTCCGTGCTCCAGACCTCGGCGGCGTCCACCAGCCGCTCGAAGCCGACGAAGCCGCCGTCGGCAATGCCGTCCTGGTTGGCGTCGTTGAACACCCAGCCGACCGTGGGGTGGTTGGCTTGCACCCAGCGCTCGGGGCCGCCTTCGAAGAGATTGCGCAGGACGATTGCGTTGATGCGCGGGTCGTATTGCCACTGGGGCGCCCCGCCGTCCTGGGTATGCGGGATTACTTGGAGCGGAAAGGCGTTGAAGTGTTGCCCAGGCCCCGTCAGCTCGATGCCGACGATCGTCTTCAGCTCGCGCGCCAGGCCGAGTTTTTCGATGTGCGGCGTCCAGTCATAGAAGCGGTTGTGCTCGGTGGTGGGGATGAACTCGAGGCCTTCGGCGGCGAAGTTCGTGATGCGGTCGTCGGTGTTGCAGTAGTTGTCGCCGCTCGGCGTCGAGTGCGCATGAAAGTCGGTGGCGATCCAGCCGGCGGTGTTCACCGTGCGGCGCAACGTCGCCGTGATGGTGACCTGCTCGCCTTTTGCGACTTCGATCTCGCGCTCCACTAGGTCGTACTCGGGACCGCGTGTGATCCGCACCAGGTACTTGCCCGGGGGAACCTGCTGTGTGAAGCGCCCGTCGTGCGTCTGGTACTGGTGATTGTTGCCCCGAGCCCGGTAGTCGGTGCCGAAGTTGGGCGTCTCGGTGCCGTCGCGACCGAGAAACTGGACCTTGGCGGGCGAGGGCCGGCCGTGCTCATCGTTGATTTCGAAGCGAACGGCGGAGGCCCGCTCCAGCGTGAAGTCGAGTTGCGCTTTGTTAGCCTTGCTTACGGTAACGGTGCGCTCGACCGGGTCGCGCCCGAGGTCGACCAGACGCGCCGGGTATGTCCCGACCGGCAGCGTGAGCTCGAAACGGCCGTTGGCGTCCGGGTAGGCGGGCAGCAACTCACCGGAAATCGGGAATTCGATAGCGGCGTGCACGGCCGGATTGCCGTCCCGGTCGCGCGCAACGCCCGAGAGGCGGCCGGTCGGCTCTCTCAATTGGGCGAGGATGCCGTAGGCGGCCGCCGGCGAATCGGCCACGGCCAGCGCGATCGTGTACGTGCGCTCGGCGCCCGGTGCCAGTTCGAACTCCTTTTCGATCGGCCCGCCCGCGGCCGGGCCCCAGGCATAGGCGCGCTTGTCGAACGGGTCGATGGCGTCGGCGACTTGAATTTCGCCGGCTTTCCACTCGCGGGAGAAGCCTTTCCAGGCCGGGCGGGGCGTGATCTTCACCGGCTCTTTCGACTCATTCCGGTAGCTGGATGTCACCAGCACGTACTGCCAGCCGCGATCGAGACGGTACTCGTGGCGGAGGTAGAGGCCGTCGCCTTTGGCCGCCGTCCGCACCGCCTCGACGCGCGCCGAGCCGTCCTTGCCGTCGCTTGTGACGCGCACCCAGCTCAGCTCACCTCCGAGGTCGCCCGGCCGGAAGGCCGTAAGCTGGTCATTCGCCGCGCCGGCCAGGTCCAGATCGTAGAGGCATCCGGGAGTCGGAAAGCGATATTCCGTGCTCATGTTGGCGCGCCGGCCTGGCAGATTGCCCGAGACGAGGGCGACCACCTTGTCGTTCTTGAGCACGAAGTCGCCGATGATGCCGTCGGCCTCTTTGCCGCGCGGCAGCAAATCGGTGTTGTGCTTGCCGATCTCGATGGCGATGACGCCGCCCCCCTGACCGGTTAGGGAGGCCACCAGCAGCCCGACAAAGACCAGACCTATCAGCGGGCGCAGCCTGTCGCGGTTCATACCCTTACAATTACACGTCCACGGCGACGACTTCATGAATGCCGATTGACGGCACGGTTACGCTGAGCAGGCTACCCGAGGCTTCCACCTTCGGCGCGGCTCCGCTGACCAGCAGTTGCACGCGGCGTGCGCGGCGGCCCACGGGCAGGCGCAGCCGAACCGTTTGGGCGGCGAGCGGGATGACCTCCCGGTAAGGACCCTTCATCATCATCGGGTTGGTCAGGTTGACCAGGTGGACGGTGATCGAGTCACACTGGCGCCAGAGAGCGATGTCAAGCATGCCGGGACCGGTCACCGTCACCGGACGCTCCTCGTTGGTGGCCCATTCGACGGCGTTAGCGAGCAGACGGCCGTGGTCGGCGCACTGAACCTCCCAGAAAGTGCGGTCGATGTCCCAGGGGAAATACACGATGCGGCTCGCTCCGAGTTCCCGCAAGTAGAGCTCGGGGATGTCGGTTTCCGGCTGTCGCGGATAGACCTCCTCCATGGGAAGGTCCGGGTAGCTCGGCACCAGCGTCAGCGGCCGCTGCTCGAAACGCTCCACCGGCTCGACGTCCACCCGCTGGACGCCGTTGATGATGCGTCCGGCGTCCTCCAGGCCCCGCAGGATCGGATGTGGCGGCCGCACGGTGAGATAGGAGTTCTGCATGCGGGGCGTGAAGCGCCCCGTATAGCGCACGCCGAACAGATCGCGCAGGCCGAAGTCCCCGCGCGGCTCTCCGCGTTCGTTGTAAAGCGAGGTCTCAAGCGTCGCCACCAGGCTCCCGCCGCGCCGGACGAAGTTGCGGAGCGCCTCGCACTGGGCGTCGGATAAGGCGGCGATGTTGGGCAGGATGAGCGTCTTGAACTTCGCTGTCCGCTCCTCGCCGAGGAGGCGATCGTGAACCATCTCAAAGGGGATGCGCGCCTCCACGAGAGCATGATAGACGCCCAGGATCGGATCCTCCACCTTGGCGCGAGCCTCGCGCCCTCCGTAATACCACGCCGTCTGCTGCGAGTAGACCAGGGCGACGCGCGCCAGCGGCTCCTCGTTTCGCAGGTAGCGCTGGTTGCGCCAGTGCCAGACGTAGAACTCCTCGATCGGTTTGAGCCAGCGGCGATCATAAATGACGCCGCAAAACTTGATGAACCACGGCCGCAGGCCGTGGGCGACGCCGTCGGCCATCCACAGCCGGATCTCCTCGGGCGTCTGAACCGAGTCCTTCCAGCGATAGGGCTCCTCCAGACCCACGCTGGTGATACCGGCGATGGGCTTGCGGCCGAGCGTGGCGCGGAACTCCTTGGCGTTCTTGCCCGCGGCCCAGGGAGGCATCAAGCCGCGGCGCGCCTGCCGGTCGGCAAAGAGCGTGTCGGCGAGCTCGCCAATGGTTTTCATGTCGAGATCGCTCAACGCGCCGCCGCCGGAGTTGGCGATGAAGCGCGCGCCGGGTCGGATCTTGCGAATCTCGGCGTCCCAGAGGCGCCACAGCTTGAACAGGCGCGCCTGCCGCCACTCGACGTAGGCCCTCCAGGCAGGCTCGCGCGGGTCCTCCGAGCGCGGCAGCTCGAGCCGGTGTGCGTCGAAGAAGTTGCGCCGACAGTGTTCGCAATAGCAGATGCCGTGCCCCGCCCAGCGGTTGGCGAAGATGCCGTCGACGGCGTAGAGCGTAACGATCTCCCGGTGCACTTCGGTCATGAACTCGAATTTACAGGGGCCGAGTGCGCAGGTCACCTAGCGGCCCGGGGTGGCCCAATGGCGGCGAGGGGCGCCGTCGGCGGTGATCTGCACCCATTCCGGATGGGCCGCGGCGGCATCGCTCAAGATCGAATGCGGATCCGTGCGCGCCACGACGACGAGGCCCATCTTCTTGGCCGCCTCGAACAGCTCGCCGAACGGGTCGCGGTCGCCCATCCATCGGCTGCGGTGATGGAAAGGGATCTGGGTGGGATAGTAGGCGACGCAGCCTCCGGCGCTGATGTTCACCGCATCGGTGTGCGTTCGGCGGAAGAAATCGATCCAGAACTTGGCGTCGTAGCGGCCGTTGCCCGGGTCCTCTTCGGCGAGCACGAGCTGGGCCCAGCGCATGGGTTTGTCGAACCACGGCTCGGCCGCCTGCGGCGTAACGGCAGCGGCGACAGCGGACTGCTCGAGAAACTCACGTCGCGTCAGCATGGGATCAGTATAGTGTTGGAATGTTCCTGTTTGCATGCAGAACCCTCCCACACTGTAATCTGTTGCTATATGTATACTTGGCTCGGAGTGCGGAAGAAGCAAATACGGATCCTCTTGCGCCGTCCCCCCCCACCGACCTCTCCGGGAAATCCCACCACGGTCAGGGCCGCGACAGCTTCCTGCGGGCACCGCGCCTGCTGATTAGCCCTCGAGTAGGGTTTCACCGCCAGCGGCCCGTCGGGTTTGCCCCGCGCGCTCGACTATAGCGCCCGAACGCTCCTCGAGGAAGGGTTCGGCTGACAGCGGCGGAGGCGTCCCTGTGCCCCAGTGTCGAGCGAGAGAAGGCGAGGGAAAATACGGCTCATCTGGAGATTCAACCGCCCCTCGGGCCTCTGGCCGCTCTGTGCCTGGTTGCCGCTCCCGTTCGCGACTGCCGTGGGAGGCGCAAACGCGTGATTGAGACTGTGCGCTTCAGTCCGACTGACGAGGTTTGGCTCTGGGTGGACCGCTCCAGCCGCACCGTCGGCTATGCCCAATGGCCGGTGTGCAACCCACGCGTGCCGATCGCGCGCTACGCGCCGCGAGCTTGAGCCGGAGGCAATGCGTCGAAAACTGCTGGACCGAACGCAGTTGCGCCAGAAACTCAGCCGATGCCGCCTCGGAGTTGTTCGCCGGCACGCTGCAACAGACTCCGGGTTGCCTCACCGGAAGAGGCGCAACACCATCGCGTCGCGGTCGGCCACCGTTACTTGCAACGAGTGGCCCATCACCGCCACCGGTCCTTCGCCCCAAAGCGGCCGCGCGCTCTGCCACGGTCCTTTTTGAAGGGTCACTGTGACCGAGCGCGCCGACCGGGTGGGATTGACGACCCATAAATAGTCACCCCCGGGGCCTCCGTGCAACCGAGCAATTATCGCCGCGTCGCTCACTGTGATCTGAGGGACACGTTTCGCCCAGGCCAGTAGCTCGCGAAAGCACGTCCGCGTCGACGGCTCCTGGTGCCGGAAATACGCCGCGCCGGGAAAGGTGCCCATCAGCAGGGCGCGGCCCCGCCCGAAGACGTTTTCGACCGCCGCGATGCTCCCGTCCGAGTAACGGCCGACGGCACGCCCGCCTGCGAGCTGGTAAACCTGCCTGAAGAAGCGTCCCCGGATCGCCTCACCGGCGAAGTGGAAGCGGAGACTTTCGAGTAGATCCGGGGTGAACTCGACGTCGGCTTCGCGGACTCCGAACAGTTCCTCCAAGCCGCGGTTCGGCTGAGTTTCGCCGGCCCGCCCGTAATCGCCGAAGTAACCCGGCAAGCCTTCGGAAATAAGCGCGCCTCCGTTTTGGACATACTCGATCAGCTTGTTCACCGTGGCCGAATGGAGCATCACCGGATAGGGTAGCTAGACGAGCCGGTACTCGCTGATGTGATCGATGTGAACCCAATCCGGCTGAATGTTGGAGTCGAAGAAGGCCATGTAAGCGCCGCGCGCCGACTCAGCGTAGTAAGAGGTGTTGCCTTGCTGAGCAAAGTTGAAGCGCTCCGACTCCGGTACGAAGACAATCCCGACGTCACCGCGGACGGGGACGCTTTTCCACAGCTCTGGCTGCGCGTTGGCCCACTTTGCCAGTCGCCCCGCCATTTCGGCCCGCGGCGTCACCGACCCGTCCATCGCCATCGGACCGAAGGCGCCGAACAGCGGACCGTCCAGCAGCGGCCGCCACCGCACGTAGAACAGCCCTTTGACGCCCGCCGCCATCGAGATCAGGTTCCACAAGCGCACATCCTTCTCATCTGGCTTGCGCCCGTCCTCGAGCGGGCGGTCCAACACCTCCGCTTGCATCCACAGCGGCCCACCCTGAAATTCGGCGTGCCAGAAAGGCTTGCCGCGCGCCGCGGCCCGCACCAGATCAACGGCGTGAAACTGTTTCCACGGCTGGTTGCCTTTACGCGAGGGCACCCATGTGAAGCCATAGATTTCCACCTCCGCCGCCGCGCGCCAGTCATTGGCGGAAACCGAAGGCAAGTATTCGAGCGTGTAGCCAAGCCCGTGAGCTGTGATGCGGTTCTTCTTGTCCACGGAGCGAATCACCTCCCGGCGCCACCGCAGCAGCTCGTGCGCCCGGTCTTCGCGAAACTCGAGCCAGTCTAGCCAGTCGGCGTAGGGACCGCCGGTTCTGGGCGCTTCGACGTCCTCCCAGGAGGCAAAGTAACGGTGCCACCTGCGGTGCAACTCCTCGAGCGACTGGTAGCGCCGTTGCAGCCAGGCCCGGAACAGCCGTTGTGTCGCCGGACAATAGCAATACACCCTCCCAAGGGCGGTTCCACGGTGCTCGTTAGGAATGTGGGCGCTCGAGGCCACCTGAAAGTAGCCGCCGCCCCCGCCCGAGGTGTTGCACTCGTTCCACAGGTCGTAGCCGTACATGGCCGGATGGTCCTTGTAGCGGCCCGCTAACGCCTTCAGGAACCGCTCGGCCAGCGCGCGAACGTCGTCATTGTCCAGGCACAGGCCGGGAAAACCGCCGACCGCAGCGCTGGCGGAGATCGACGGAACGCCCCGGTAGCCGTCGTGGGCTTCAAACCGCGCATGCGCATAACGCTTCCATACCCATTCCGGCGCGGCGGTGATCATCTCGGCGATTACCACGCGAATGCCGTAGCGCGCCTCCAGCTCCATCATCCGATCGTAATCGCGCCAGTCATATTTCTCCGGCGCCGTCTCGATGGCCGACCACATGTACCAGTGGCGCATGATGTTCAGCCCGAGCGCGGCAGCCGTTTTGTGATCCTGTTCCCAGTCCTCCTCAGGCGGGTTGGACTTGCGAAAATACACAGCCCCGTAAGGGAAGACCAATTCCGGCTGAGCCCAGGCGCTCGCCGCACTCACCGCGGCGAGCGCCATCCATCGCACCCATCGGATCCGCATCGGCGCTCTCAAAACACAAGTTTGAGGCCGAACTGGATCTGGCGGCCCGTGGCTGTGCCGGTCGACAGCTTTCCGAAACCGGGATTGGAGGCGTCGCAAGCCGAACCCGGCGACGGTCCGATGCACGTCATAGCCAAGGCATTGCCCGAAGGCAGGAAAAACCTGGGCGTGTTGGTTAGGTTGAAGAACTCGGCGCGAATCTGCAACGTGTGGCGTTCGGAGATCCGTGTGTTCTTGAAAAGCGAAAAATCGAAGTTGACCGAACCGGGTCC
>Ga0308391_1000201_pt1 | contig 25721 bp, 20 predicted proteins | sample Hotspr20Samplet1_FD_202363 | JGI IMG/M metagenome (GOLD analysis project Ga0308391, IMG submission 202363) | Hot spring phototrophic mat microbial communities from Octopus Spring, Yellowstone National Park, Wyoming, United States - 20050623_t1 ... | reverse complement strand
CGGTCTGAAATACGAGGTGAGCTTTGCCGCGATCGTGCCAGCGCGCCGCGAGCTTCAGCGCCTCGACCAGCTCAGGATCGACCAATCCGATCGCCAGGAGAATCGCTTCGAGTTCGGCAACGACGCGGTCGGTGTGCTCGGCCACTGACTCCCAAAGACCGCTCGCCGTGACACCATCATCGGAATCGATGGCCGGCGGAGCCAGAGTGGGGCGCGCTACGGGCGGAACCTGGGAATCGTTTCTCAAGTTCCAGCCCAGCTCCGCACTGTAACCGCCCAAGCCGGCGTCCACCAGGAAGGTCTGCCCGGGGAAGACTTGCTCCGCTCTAGCCGCCGTCCAGATTCGCTCGAGCGGATCCCAGCGCCAGACGCGCCCCTGCGCCTTAGAGCCCAGAAAGGCTCGCAACTGGTAGTAAGGCACAGGACAGAGCTCCTCCGACCGCGGAGCCGCGCCGGAGTCCGAATCCGGGTCCGGAGTACCGCCGTCAGGCACCGCACGCCAGAACACCTGGACATCGAGTTCGTCGCCGCTTCGAATGAAGCGTGAAACATCGATGTCGGCGCCGCCGAGATCCGGGGAGGTGTCGAACAATTCGATCAAATCCCGGTAACGCAGCACGAACTCTGGGCGAAAATCTCCTGCGATCCCAATTCCCTCCACGTGGGCAGGGCTGCCATCGATGAGCCCCTCGAGCCGCTTTTGCGACTGATCCAAGTCGCTTCTCGAATAAGGGGCAGCGAGCTTCTCTCGCTCCTCCTCCCCGTCCGGCCAATCGAACCAAATGGCCAAGCAGTCCCGCGACCGATTGTGCTCGCCGTAGCGATTTAACCTTCCCAGCCGCTGCACCAAGGACGGCCAAGGGGCGAGCTCCGTGAGCAGAGTCTTGGCTGAGATGTCCACACCCGCTTCCACCACTTGAGTAGCGATGACGATTGTTCCCTCTCTCGGAGGAGGCTTCAGCGCCTCGGTCAGACGGGCCGCGCGGTCCGGAGGACGGAACCGTGAGTGCAGCAGTACGCTTTTGGCTCCGCTGGAGCGGGACACCCGTCGGTAGACCTCGATGGCGCGGTCGACCGTATTGAAAATTGCCAGCGTCAAGCTGCCAGGTCGGTGAGCCTCCAAGACGGCCTTGGCGCAGGCCTCGATGTCGCCGATTCGGGCTCGGCTACGCAGGAGGCGCTTGTACGCCGCCAGGCGTTCTCTGACAGCAGGAAGCTTTCGATCCTCATCGTCCAAGGTAAGCGGTCGGCCGAGCCTTTCTTTCGGCAAATCAACCGTTTGCAGCCAATCCGGTCGCAGCGTCGCCGACATCCAGAGCGACAGCGACGGCCGCAATTGGGGCCAAAGTCGGCGAACGGCCTCGAGTTGCGCACTTGTGGCCATGCCGGTGTCCATCAGCTGAACTTCGTCAAAGACCCACAGCGTGTCTTGATGGAGCAGGCCGAATTCCCATGGCCAGCGGTAGCGGCTCGCCGCATAACCGCGATTGAGGGCGCGGCTGAGCAGCATGTCTTGGGTGCCGATCAAAATCAATTCCCGGTCTGGCCAGATCGCCCAGTCCGCCGGCTCCTCACCGCCCATGAGGACGAAGACCGGGATCGAGGAGCTGCCGAGCGCGCCGCACCGTTCCAGGTTCTGCACCCAGCCGAGAATGCTGTGAGCGGTCTGCTCCACCAACACTCGCATTGGAAGGCAGTAGATCAAGCGCCGCGGAGTGCGGTCCCGAACTTGCGGGCCCGCCAGAGTGCGGCGCCATAGCCAGGCGAGCACGACGGCCGCCGTTTTGCCCAGGCCGGTCGGCACCCGGATAAGGTTGGGAAAAGGGTCAACGGCCGCGAGCGCCTCTTGATAGGCGAAAGGCTCCAATTCGGTCTGGGCAAAAGCAGATTGGAAGAACTCTCTGAATTGCATGGCTGGATTAACGGGTTCCAAAGCTGGTCTTCGAATTGATCATACTGCGAACTCTACCTCGTGACATTGAAAGGAGGTCTCCACAGTCTGTTCGCCAAGTGTTTTGTCCAGCATCCGCTTTCGACTAGAGTTTGATATTATCACGCTAAAGATATTGAACAATGGCTCACTAACGTGCTAGACTTACTTTAGGAACGCTGGAGGTAGCTGTCATGGACCCCAACCGCTTCACCGAAAAGCTCCAAGAAGCGCTTCGCGCCGCACACTCTAAGGCCATCCGCCTGTCGAACCAACAGGTCGATGTCGAGCACCTCGCCGCCGCCCTGCTCGAGCAAGAAGGCGGGCTGGCTCCGGCTATCTTGCTGAAAGCAGAGGCAAATCTCGAGCAGATCCACCGCCGCCTCGACGAGGAGCTCCAGCGCCTGCCTAAGGTCAGCTCCCCAAGCGGAGGCCCAGATCAGATCTACATTACCGGCCGGCTCCAGCGCCTGCTCACCCAAGCCGAGGACGAGGCCAAGCGCTTGAAAGATGAGTACATCTCCGTCGAGCACGTGCTTCTGGCCTTGACGGAAGATGGAGGAGCTACCGGCAGGATTTTCAAGCAGTTCGGCATCACGCGCGAGCGCCTGATGCGTGCCTTGCAGGCCGTGCGCGGCTCCCAGCGCGTCACCTCGCCCACGCCCGAGGGCACCTACCAGGCCCTTGAGCGCTACGGCCGGGACCTCACTCAACTTGCCGCCCAAGGCAAGCTGGATCCGGTCATCGGGCGGGACGAGGAGATCCGCCGCGTAATCCAGGTCCTGTCGCGCCGCACCAAGAACAACCCCGTGCTCATCGGCGAGCCGGGCGTCGGCAAGACGGCGATCGTCGAGGGCCTGGCGCAGCGGATCGTCCGCGGCGACGTGCCGGAAGGCCTGAAAAACAAACGGGTTGTCGCGCTCGATATGGGTGCCTTGATCGCCGGCGCCAAATACCGGGGCGAGTTCGAGGAGCGCCTAAAGGCCGTGCTTAAAGAAGTCCAGGACTCCGGCGGCGAAATCGTCCTCTTCATCGACGAGCTGCATAACGTCGTCGGGGCGGGCAAGGCCGAGGGCGCCATGGATGCGGCCAACCTCTTGAAGCCCATGCTCGCCCGGGGCGAGCTGCACTGCATCGGCGCCACGACGCTCGATGAGTATCGCAAGCACGTCGAAAAGGACGCCGCACTCGAGCGCCGCTTCCAGCCGGTGCTGGTCGATCAGCCCTCGGTCGAAGACACGATCTCGATCCTCAGGGGACTGAAGGAGCGCTACGAGCTGCACCATGGCGTCCGGATCAAGGACTCGGCGCTGGTGGCCGCGGCCGTTCTCTCCAACCGCTACATCTCGGACCGCTTCCTGCCCGATAAGGCGATCGACCTGGTCGATGAGGCGGCGGCCAAGCTGCGCACCGAGATCGACTCGATGCCGGCGGAACTCGACGAGATCCATCGCCGCACGATGCAACTGGAGATCGAGCGCGAGGCGCTCAAAAAGGAGACCGACCAGGCCTCGCGCGAGCGGCTGGAGAAGCTCGAGAGGGAGCTGGCGGAGCTTAAAGCCGAAGGGGCGGCGCTTCAGGCCCGCTGGGAGGCCGAAAAGCAAGGCGTGCAGCGGCTTCGGGCCCTGCGGGAGCAGATCGATCAGACGCGGATCGCCATCGAGCAGGCCGAGCGCGCCTACGACCTGAACCGTGCCGCCGAGCTAAAGTACGGCAAGCTGATCGAGCTGGAGCGCCAACTTAAGGCGGAGGAGGAACGCTTGAGCGGGCAGCAGGGTCCGCGGCTTTTAAAAGAGGAGGTGGATGAGGAGGACATTGCGGAGGTGGTGAGCCGGTGGACGGGGGTGCCGGTCTCGAAACTGCTTGAAGGTGAAATGCAGAAGTTATTGCATCTAGAGGATCAACTCCACAAGCGGGTCGTCGGTCAGGAGGAGGCGGTGCGCAGTGTGGCTCAGGCGGTCATGCGGGCGCGGGCGGGCTTGAAGGATCCGAACCGGCCGATCGGAAGCTTCATCTTTCTGGGGCCGACCGGCGTGGGCAAGACCGAGCTGGCGCGCGCCCTGGCCGAAGCGCTCTTTGACGACGAGCGGGCCATGATCCGCATCGACATGAGCGAGTATCAGGAGAAGCACACCGTCGCCCGCCTGATCGGCGCCCCGCCGGGCTATGTCGGCTATGAAGAGGGCGGCCAGCTCACCGAGGCGGTCCGGCGCCGGCCCTACTCGGTCATCCTGTTTGACGAGGTCGAAAAGGCCCACCCGGACGTCTTCAACGCGATGCTCCAGATCCTGGACGACGGCCGGCTCACTGACGGCCAGGGCCGCACGGTGGACTTCAAGAACACCATCGTCATCATGACCTCGAACGTCGGCAGCACACGAATTCTCGACTACCGCGGCGAGCCCGAGGGCGGCGAATACGACCTGATGAAGCTCGCCGTGCTCGAAGAGCTCCGTCGCAGCTTCCGGCCGGAATTTTTGAACCGAATCGACGAAATCATCGTGTTCCACTCCTTGAGCGACGAACATTTGAAGCAAATTGTCGAAATTCAGCTCAACTCGCTGCGTAACCGGCTGGCGGATCGCCATATCCAGCTCCAGCTCACCGAGGCCGCCAAAACCCACCTGGTTCGGGTGGGCTACGATCCCTCCTACGGAGCCCGGCCCCTCAAGCGCGCCATCCAGCGCGAGATCGAAACGCCCTTGGCGCGGCTTCTTCTGGAGGGCAAGATTCACGACCATCAGACGGTGGTTATCGACTACGACCGCGCGGCGGGACGCTTGATTTTCCAGCCGCAGGAGGTCGCGGTGGCTTGAGGCCGACCCTGCGGCCTGCGCTCCGGCGGGATAATGAGGAAACAAGACCATGTCGCAAAAACCCAGCCGATTCGGGTTCTTTTTCTCGACCGCCGCTGAGCCGGCCCAGGAGACGCCCTGGCGTCCGCGCGCCGATGTCTATCGGACGCGCGACGGCTGGCTGCTGAAGTTTGAACTGGCCGGCGTCGCCCTGGACGACGTCGCCGTCAGCGTTCAGGGCTCGGCCGTCACGGTGAGCGGCGTGCGCCGCGACCGGACCGTCGAGGAGAGCTGCTGGCACTATTCCATGGAGATCTCCTACAGCCGCTTCGAGCGCACGGTGCACCTGCCGTGCACGCTCGATTCGGCGCGATTGAGTGTGGACTACGAGAACGGGATCCTTTGGGTCCGCGTCCATCTCTGATGAGGGGGCCTGGCATGGGCATGAAGGATGAAACGATCCGAAAGCTGCCGCTTTTGCCGCTCAAGAACACGGCGCTGTTTCCCCACCTGCTGATGCCGCTGTCGGTGGGCCGGCCGCGCTCGGTCCTGGCGGTCGAGGCGGCCTTGAACACCGAGGAAAAGGAGCTGGCGATCTTCGCCCAGCGGGAGGCCTCGGTGGAGGCGCCCGGCATGGAGGACCTCTACGCGTACGGCACGAAAGCCGTGGTGCGCAAGATGGTCCGGCCGACGCCCAACACCATCGAGCTGCTGGTGCTCGGCGTCGAACGGCTGATGCTGCTGGCGGTGGAGGAAAAGGACGGCTACCTGGTGGCGAAGGTGCGCGTCGCTCCCCAGCAGGTGGAGATGACGGCGGAGACCGAGGCCTTGCAGCGTTCGGTCCTCGAGCTGGCCTCCAAGGCGATCGCCATGGCCCAGCCGCAGGCGCAGATCGATCTCTCGCAGCTTTCTTCCAGCCAGGAGGACCCCATGAAGCTGGTCTATGTTCTGGCCTCGATGATGGGCCTCGGCCTGGAGAAGGAGCAGACGCTGCTTGAGGCCGCCACCTGCACGGATGCGCTCCGCCTGTTGCACAACTACCTCTCGCACGAGCTCCAGGTGCTCGAGATCCGCTCGAAGATCGCCGACCAGGCGCGCAGCGAGATGAGCAAGGATCAGCGCGAGTACCTCCTGCGGCAGCAGTTGCGCGCCATCCAACAAGAGCTGGGCGAGAAGAGCCCGGAGCAGGCCGAAATCGACCAGTTGCGCGAGCGGTTGGAGGAGGCCGATCTGCCCGACGAAGTGCGAGCCGAAGCCGAGCGCGAGCTGCGCCGGCTGGAGCGGTTGCCGCCGGCGGCGCCCGACTATCACGTCGTGCGGACCTATCTCGAATTCGTCATCGAGCTGCCGTGGCGCAAGTCCACCCAGGACAGTCTCGACATCGCGCGCGCCCGGCAAATTCTAGACGAGGACCATTACGACCTTAAAGAGGTCAAGGAGCGCATCCTCGAGCATCTGGGCGTGCTGAAGATGAACCCGAACGCCAAGGCCCCCATCCTCTGTTTCGTGGGGCCTCCGGGCACGGGCAAGACGTCGCTCGGCCAGTCGATCGCGCGCGCATTGGGGCGCAAGTTCGAGCGGTTCAGCCTGGGCGGCATGCACGATGAGGCGGAACTCCGAGGGCACCGGCGCACCTATATCGGCGCCATGCCCGGCCGCCTGATCCAGGCCGTGCGGCGCGCGGGCGCCAACAACCCGCTGATCATGCTCGACGAGGTGGACAAGCTCGGCCGCGACTTCCGCGGCGATCCCGCCTCGGCCCTGCTTGAGATCCTCGACCCGGAGCAGAACAACACCTTCCGGGACAACTATCTTGATCTGCCGTTCGATCTCTCTAAGGTCTTCTTCATCACGACGGCCAACACGCTCGACACGATTCCTCAGCCGCTGTTGGACCGGATGGAGGTGCTGCGGCTGGCCGGCTATATCGAAGAAGAGAAGATGGAGATCGCCCGGCGGTATCTGATCCCGCGCCAGCGACAGCAGGCCGGTTTGACCGAAGAGCAGTTCCAGATCACTGACGAGGCCGTGCAGGCCATCATCCGTAGCTACACGCGCGAGGCCGGCCTGAGGCGCCTGGAGCGAGCCATCGCCCGGCTGGCGCGCAAAGTGGCGCTGCGCTTTGCCGAAGGCCATACCGAACCGGTCGTCATCAAGCCGGAGGATCTGGTCGAATACCTCGGGCCGCAGCCGTTTTTCCCCGAGGAGGCGCGCAAGCAGGTGCCGCCGGGCGTGGCCACCGGCCTGGCGTGGACGCAAACGGGCGGCGAGGTGCTTTATGTCGAGGCGGCGCTGCTGCCCGGCGCCAAGGACCTGACGCTCACCGGGCAGCTCGGCGACGTCATGCAGGAGTCGGTGCGGGCGGCGTTGAGCTACATCCGCGCGCACTCGGCCGAGCTCGGCATCGACCCGGCCGTCTTCAAGGACAACGGCGTGCATCTGCACGTGCCGGCCGGAGCCACGCCGAAGGACGGTCCTTCGGCAGGCATCACCGCCGCCGTGGCGCTGGCTTCGCTGTTCACCAAAACTCCCGCGCGCACCGACACCGCCATGACCGGCGAGATCACCCTCACCGGATTGGTCCTGCCGGTGGGCGGCATCAAAGAGAAGGTCCTGGCAGCGCGCCGCGCCGGCATCCAGCGGATCATTCTTCCGAAGGCCAACCAGAAGGACCTGCGCGAGCTGCCTGACGAGGTGCGGCAGGCGACCCAATTCATCTTCGTCGAGCGGATCGAAGAGGTGCTGGCCGACGCGATTCCGGCTCTGGCTGAGCGATTGAGCGCCGTGGCGGCGCGCTGAATCGCGGCGCCTCCGCTGCGCCGCCGGAGCTACTTGCGGGCCGGCCTAGCGCCCGGCGCGGAGCTCGACCAGGCGCTTCTTCTTGTACTCTTCGTATTCCTTGATCAGCGCCGGATCGAGCGGACTGCCGTAGATCTCGTGCGACTTGTACTTGCCCGTCCGCAGCTTCATCTTGGTCCACTCGTCGTGAACCTTGATCTCGAGCGCGGCGTCGACCACTTCCTGAATCAGCGCGGGCGGAACCACCGTAATGCCCTCGGCGTCGCCCACGATGACGTCGCCGGGCAGCACGGTGACGCCGCCGATGCGCACCGGAACGTTATAGCCGACTAGCGTCGCATCGCGGATGGCGTCCGGGTGCGCCTGCCGATAGTAGATCTGCGTGTCGACGTGCTTCATGCCCTCCAGGTCGCGAATGCCGCCGTCGATGACCAGGCCGCCCGTTTTGGTGGCGATCGCGATGTAAGTGGCCAGGTTGTCGCCGACAAAGCCCGGCGAGGAGCCGAACATGTCCACCACCAGCACGTCGCCCGGCTGTGCCTGGTCGATGACGTATTGATGAGCGCCCCGCGGAAAGCCCTTCTTGGTTTTGAGCCCGCTCATGACCAGCGACTGGAGGTCGGGTCGCTCCGGCATGAAGATCGCCGTCAGGGCGCGGCCCGAAAGCTTGCGCCCCGGATGGATGGTCTTGAAGTTCCCTTCAAACGACAGCCGGTAATTGTGTTTGCGCAACACGCCCCAGCAGTCCTCGGCCGACAGCTCGCGGGCTCTCTCAAGCAGCGTGTCCGGCACTTTGGGACGGCCGTCGGGGAAGCGTTCGTACGGGTTGCCCTTGGTGAGTTCTGTCATCTGCTCCCGGCTCAGCTCAAAAAGCTGGGCGCCGAGCGGAGTCAAGGGTGCAAGTGTCAGCGCGAATGTCAGGAACCATCTCATGCACGGCAATGTAGCACAGCGCGGGCGCCGCTCAGTCGAGGCCAGACAGCGGCCGGCGCGCGTGCTTGTATATGAACCGTGCCGGATTCACGGCGGTGAGACCCGGGGTGTCGACTTCGATGATGCGGCCCGCGATCGGTTCGTAGGCGGCGCGCGGGGCGATGGCCCCCTTGACGGTGAGGATCCTCTGCCGCTCGGGATAGATGCCGCAACTGATCAATTGGTGGAGGCTGTTGGGGCTGGAGCGCCGGGTGGTGATCACCAGCAGGTTTTCCAAGTCCCGCGTGGACCCCTCCGCCTCGATCACCGCCGTCAAGCCCCGGTCGAAGTAGCGCCCGCCGCCATGGCGGACCTCCGGCTCGATGTAGTGGCCCAGATGGAGTGACTTGACGCGACCCCGTACGCGGACCGGCGAGCCGTGGAACCGATCTGTCTTGCCGCCCACCTCCATGTCGAAAGCCCCGCCGACGCCGGCGCGCGCCGCCGCTTCGTAGGCCGCGGCGTCGGCGATCACCACCACCCAGCCCTCGGCCTTCTGGCGGATCAGCTCGGCCAGCAGAAAGGTGCTGTCGCCCGAGGCGCCGCCGCCGATATTGTCTCCCATGTCGATCAAGACGACCGGATGTTTGTCGCTCGCCTTGGCCATCCGGACCGCTTCGGCGGCATCGGGCAAATTCAGCTTGAGTTGGTGACGGGTCTCCCAGAGCATGTCAGCCAGGCGCCTGGCTTCGCGCTCGGCGAGCGCCGGATCGTTGTCGGTGACGACAATCGCGCTCGGGCCCACCTGGGGCACGTCGGCGTACTGATAACCTCCGGCGACGCTGGCGGCGAGGATCTTTGGATTCTGCTCCAGGCGCCGGCTTTCCTCGACGATCGGCAGCAGTGGGGGCAGCTTGGTGTGCTGGAAGACGATGTTGTAGATCATCGGCGGCTTGGCCAGCGCCTGCGTGGGCTTGACGCGCCCCCGCACGGTGTCGGCTATGATGCGCGCCGCCTGGAGACCGCGCTCGAAGGTATCGATGTGCGGGTTCTCTTTGAAGGTGATGAGCGCCGTCGAATCCCGGACAATCTCCGGAGCAACGTTGGCGTGAAAGTCGTGAGTGACGACGATGGGCATCTGCGGGCCCATGGCCTGGCGCACGCGCCGCACCAGTTCGGCATCGCCGCTCGGGTAGTTCTCGACGACCATGGCGCCATGCAAGGCCAGCAGCACGCCGTCGAGCTTGGGCGCGTTTTTGAGCTGCCGGATGAGTTCGCGGCTCATGGTCTCGAACGCCTCGGCCGCCACAGGGCCTTTCGGAGAGGCCCCGACGATCACCGTGGGATGGAGTTCGAGGCCGTAGCGTTTGGCGCCCTCGACGTAGCCGGCCACCGTGGAGCGGCTCTTGGCCGCCTCCTCGGCCCAGCGTGCGCGGTCGATCTTGGGCGGCCAGCCGAAATCCTCGAGCGTAGTCCTGGCGGGATTGAACGAGTTGGATTCATGGCTGATGCCGGCGACGCCGATGCGGGGCTGTTGGCCGAACTGCGCGGCGGCCAGCGCGAAGCCAAGCAAAACGAACGGGATCATTCCTCTCTTGTACCACCGAATGTCGGTGGGACTACAATGAGATGCGGGAAGGATCCAGCGCGTGTTGCCTGCCGGGGGCCGCTTCACCTTTCACGCGGCGACGTGCATCCTGTTGCTTGCCACAGTCGGCGCCTCGGCCGAGCAACGCAAGCCCGCACTCGAGCTCTACGGTCTGGGAAACGCCTTCGAGTGGGGTGAGCTTGGGTGGAGGCCCGAGCTCGGCGGTGGCATGCTCGCTCCCATCGGCCGGCGCTGGGGCCTGCTGTGGGATGTCACAGGAAGGTGGGACGCTCGCACGTATCATAGGCCTTTTGCCGTGTACCTGAACGGGCGGGTCGATGGACAAAGCCAAATGTCCATCCGCTACAGCCAACTCTCGCTGATACCGTCCGTCGTGCGGCTGTGGCGGCGAGAGCGGCTTTCCGTCTACGCGGGGGCGGGCCTGTCGTACTTGATCGGGTGGGAGCGATCGTGGTTCCGGGGAGTTGTGACGGCGGACGAGGAGGTTCTACGCAGGCTTGGCGGTGAGCACCGTAGAAGCCATCTCGAGACCGGGTCTGCTTTGACATTCCGCTCCGGGGTCCTCTTCAGCCTCGGCCGTCGGGCGGTGCTGCGCACGGGCTGGCGCCACGAATTCCACGGCGCGGCCCTTCGGTGCTGCTCGGCAATCGAGCTCGGCGTCGGATATCGGTTCCCGACTTGACCCTGACGGCGCGCTTTGCCGATCGTCTCCGGGTTCGGCCGGGCCGGACTTGGCGTGCTAAAATGGCGCCAGAATGCCGGAGACCACGATCGAAGAACGCATCGCCGGCCTGGAGGGCGCCTATAAAGAGCTCAGCAAGCGTATCGACGACCTGCGCTCAGAGATGCATCGCGGCTTCGATCTTCTCCGCGCCGAGATGCAGTCCGGCGATGCGAGCCTGCGCGCCGAGATGAGCTCCATGAATGCCAGCCTGCGCGCCGAGATGGACTCGATGAACACCAGCCTGCGGGCCGAGATGGACTCGATGAACACCAGCCTGCGCGCCGAGATGAGCTCGATGAACGCCAACCTCCGCGCCCAGATGGACTCGATTGACGCCAACCTCCGCGCCCAGATGGACTCGATTGACACCAACCTCCGCGCCCAGATGGACTCAATTGACAAGAACCTCCGCACCCAGATGGACTTGATGAACACCAACCTGCGCGCCCAGATGGACTCGATGAACACCAACCTGCGTGCCCAGATGGACTCGATGAACACCAACCTGCGCGCGGAGATCTCGGACGTCAAGACGGAGTTACGCAGCTCGTTTCGGTGGACGATGTCGCTAGTGCTGATCAATTGGTTGAGCGTGCTGGCGGCGATTTTTCTCGTGGCCGCCGGAAAATGAGCGAACTGCCCTGGATGGCAGGCTACCTGGACTCACCGCCCCTGGCGGTTTGCTCCAGCAGAAGATGTTAGACTAAACGCGAGATGCCGGAGACTACGCTCGAGGAACGCATCGCCGGCCTGGAGGGCGCATATAAGGAGCTCAGCAAGCGTATTGACGACCTGCGCTCAGAGATGCATCGCGGCTTCGATCTTCTCCGCGCCGAGATGCAGTCCGGCGATGCGAACCTGCGCTCCGAGATGGGCTCGATGAATGCCAACCTGCGCGCGGAGATCTCGGACCTTAAGAGGGAGTTACGCAGCTCGTTTCGGTGGACGATGTCGCTTGTGCTGATCAACTGGCTGAGCGTGCTTGCGGCGATTTTCCTCGTAGCCGCCAGAAAATGAGCGCGCCGCCGGGTTGAGCGAACTTACTTATCCGTCAGTACCGCGACGCCGGGCAGCTCCAAACCGGCGAGAAATTCCAGGGAAGCACCGCCGCCGGTCGAGATGTGCGTGATCCTGTCGGCGACGCCGGCCGCCTTGATCGCCTTTTCGGAGTCGCCGCCGCCCACCACGGAGACGGCGCCGGACTCGGCAACGGCCTTGGCCAGGGCAACCGTACCGGCATCCCAAGGCGGCATTTCGAAGACACCCATCGGTCCGTTCCAGATGATCGTTTTGGCGCCGCGGATTACCTCCGTATAGGCGGCCACCGTTTTCGGGCCGATGTCCACGCCGAGCTTGTCTTCGGGAATGGAATCGACGACCTCGCTCGGCGCTCCTACGACCAGCTCCGAGGCGACGACGTGGTCGACCGGGAGCATCAGCTTGTCGGAGGCTTGGGCGAGCACCTCTCGGGCCAGATCGACCTTGTCCTCCTCGACCTTGGACTTGCCCGTCGGACGCCCTTGAGCCCGGAAGAAGGTATAGGCCATGGCGCCGCCGATGAGCAGCCGGTCCACAACCTTCAGCAGGTTTTGGATCACCTCGATCTTGTCGGAGACCTTGGCGCCGCCGAGCACCCCCACGCACGGCCGGTCCGGGTTGGTGATCGCTTTGCCGAGATACTCCAACTCCTTTTCCATCAGCAGCCCTGCGGCGGCAACGGGGAGCACCTTGGCGACGCCCACGGTCGAGGCGTGCGCCCGGTGAGCCGAGCCGAAGGCATCCTGGACAAAGACATCGGCGCCGGCGGCGAGCTTCCGGGCGAATTCCGGATCGTCTTGCTCTTCCTCGGGGTGAAAGCGGACGTTCTCGAGCAGAAGCACCTCGCCCGGGGCAGGCTTCATCGCCTCAACCTCCGGGCCAACGCAGTCGGGCGCCATCTTCACGGGCCGGCCGAGCAGCTCCTCCAGACGCCTAGCCACGGGCTTCAGGCTCATGGTCGGATTCGGCTTGCCTTTAGGCCGACCGAGATGGCTCGCCAAAATGAGTGCCGCCCCTTGGTCCAGCACGTACCGGATGGTAGGCAACGAAGCGCGGATCCGCTTGTCGGAGGTTATTGTCTGGCCGTCTTCACTGAGCGGCACATTGAAGTCAACGCGCATGAAGACGCACTTGCCCTTCAGGTCGAGGTCGCGAACAGAGAGCTTTGGCATCGGTTCCTCCCGGCAACCTTCGATGGTAGCATTTACGAGGCCGGACTCCGAAGTTCGCATTCGAGCCCCGCGTTGCGCCAAGCCTCGATCAAGGCGCCGCACTCGGGTGGGTAGCGGGGCTCAATGACGCGGACGCCGTCTTCGAGCTCAACGAGCGTCCGAAACCGTTCGAGCAGGGGGACGCTCTCAAAAACCCCTCCAATGTAGGAGACGGCGACGGGCTCGGCCGGTTGGAACAGTTGACGGCGGACGGCAGCGGCAAACAATGCCAGCTGCTGGCCCGCCTGGCGCAGGATCTCGATGGCTACCTCATCGCCCCGGCGCGCCGTCTCGTCGACCAGCGGGGCCAGGCCGGCTATGCGCGGCCGCCCGTAGCGCCGCGTGTAAAACAGGTGGAGGAGCTCGTTGGCGCTGGCGGCCCCAGTGGCCTCGAGCAGCGCCCTGTGAAGCGCCGTCGCCGGCCCCCAGCCCTCTTCGAAGCGCAGCGCCGCCCGCAGCGCCTGCCGGACGATGTCGAAGGCGCCGCCCTCGTCGCCAAAAACATAGCCCCAGCCGCCCGCACGGGCTGAGCTGCCAGCGGCGTTTCGACCGAAGGCGATCGATCCGGTCCCGGCAATGACGACGACGCCCGGCTCGCCGCCCGTGGCGCCCACCAGCGCAATGACCGCATCCGTGGTCACGACCAGGCGCTCGGCGCGCACCATTTCGGCTGCGATTTCGCGCTTATCCTCGGGACCTCCGCTAAAGCCCAAACAGGCCGCCTCGAAGCGGATCGTTTCCGCATCGAGCCCCGCCGCGCGGCAGGCGCGTCCAAGCGCCGTTTGAAGCGCCGCGATGAACTTCTTGCGCCCGCCCGGCGCCCGCACATGGTTACAGGGACCGCCCATGCCGGTGCCGAGAACTCGTCCCTCCCCGTCGCCGATTGCGGCCACCGTGGCCGTCTGTCCGCCGTCGACTCCGAGAAAGTAGCCCACCGCGCCCTATAGTATACTCGGCGCCATGTGGCCACGGATGCTTTCGGTGCTATTGCTGTGCGGCGCGGGCGCGGCGATCCGTGCCGACCGCGTTGAACAAGGGGTGAAAGACGCTCCGCCCTCGGGGCTGTGGGCCGGCGTGGCCCGGACCGATCTAACGCCGCCGTCCGACATCGCTCACATCAACTGGGGCGCCCAGACCCACCTGGAGGCAGCCGGGCTAGATCCCTCGGGGATGACGGCGACTGCTTTGGTGGTCTCCGATGGCAAGCAGAAGGTCGTTCTCGTCGCCGTGGACATTCTGGGGGTGGATGTGCTCGAGGAGGCCCGGCGCCGGGCAGCCCAGCGCATCGGCGTGCCCGTCGAACGCATCCGCTTGGCGGCCTCCCACACCCATGCGGGCCCGCAAGTCTCGCGCACGCGCGGGCCCGCGGGCGCCGACTACGACCGCTACGAGCCCGTCCTGGAAAACCATCTGCGCGCCGCCGTGGACAAGATTGTGGGCGCCATCGTCGAAGCGGACCGGGGATTGAAACCGGTTCACGTCTCGGGGAGCCGGGGCACGGGCAGCATCAACATCAACCGGCGGAGACGGGCCGAAGGTGATAGGCCCCCGGCGGTGGGCCGCAATCCAGAAGGCTTTGTGGACCGGGATCTGGTCGTCATCCGGGTCGACCAGGCCGACGGTAGCCCGCTGGCCGTGCTGGTCAACTACGCCTGTCACGCCACGGTGTTGGGTCACGAAAACGAGCTGGTTTCACCGGACTGGCCCGGCGCCATGCGCCGCACGCTCGAGGCCGCGTTGCCGGGCGCCAAGTGCCTTTTCTTGCAAGGCGCTGCGGGTAACCAAGGCCCGATCGAGGGATTCACGGGCGACTTGAAGATCGCTCATCGTCTAGGCACGATACTGGGTTTGGAGGCGGCGGCTCTCGCCTGGCGGACCGACACCGTCCGCCGCGAGCCGCGCTTTGAGGGTTTCACCGAGTCGGGCGCCTTTCTCGCACGAGAGCCATGGCGGGTGAGCGGGCCGCGCGACGGCACGCTCCGATTCGCCATGCGCACCATCGAGCTTCCGCGGCGGCGCTACACTGCGGCGGAGGTCGAAGACATGCGCCTCCGGGTCGCCGACGCGAAGAAAAGACTCGAAGCCGCCAAGCTCACCGGAGACGCCTGGACGATTCATCAGGCACACGTGCGCCTGCGCCGAGTCTCGAATCTGCTCGCGAGCTATCGGGGGCCGCCGAATCCCTCGCCGCTTGCGCTGGAGCTGGCCGCCATACGCATCGGCGAGACGGCGATCGTGACGATGCCAGGGGAGCCCTTTGCCGAAATCGGGGCAGCGGTCAAACAGCGGTCCCCGTTCGCCGTTACAATGTTTAACGCCTACGCCAGCGGACAGGGTGGCGGCTACCTGCCTGTCGCCTCGGAATACCGGCACGGCGGCTACGAGATCGAAATCACCCCTTTTGCGCCCGAAGCGGCCGACATCGTCGTCGCTGAGGCGGCCAAGCTCCTCGCCGAGCTTCGCTGAAGGGACGATGCCCCCGGGCGGGGCTTTCCGCACCGAGACGCTGGGGCCGCCTGAGGGGCGTCGAGGCGTCTTGCGGCTCAGGCGTTACTCGGCCGGCAATGCCACCACGCGGTTGCGTCCCTGTTGTTTGGCTTGATACAGGGCGGCGTCGGCGATCCGCAACAGCGCTTCGGAGGGCAGGCACTGGCCGGCCTGGAGCGTCGTCACCCCAATGCTGATGGTGAAGGGAATGGGCCCGGTCTGCCACTCCAGGGGACGGCTTTCGATCTCCGCTCGCATCCGTTCCGCCAGGCGCACCGCGGCGGCCGCCTCACAACCCGGAAACAGCAGCAGGAACTCCTCGCCGCCGTAGCGGCCGAGCGAGTCGTAGCCGCGCATGGAGGCTCGCATCCGCTGCACCGCCTCCACCAGGACGGCGTCCCCGGCAAGGTGCCCGTAGTTGTCATTAACCTGCTTGAAATGGTCCAGGTCGCACATGGCCACGCTCAGCGGGGAGTGCTCGCGCTGGGCGCGGTCCACCTCCCGGTCAAGGATTTCGAGAATCGAGCGCCGGTTCCAGGCCCGGGTCAGGGCATCGCGCGTAGCCTGTTCTCGCAATGTAGCCTGCGCCCGAAGTAGCTGATCCTGGAGCTCGATGATCCGGCGCCCGCTGGCCAGGCGTGCTTTAAGCTCCATCTGGTTGAAGGGCTTGGTGATGTAGTCGTCGGCACCCGCCTCCAACCCCTCCACGACATCCTCATCTTCCGAGCGCGAGGTCACCAGCAGGATATAGGTGTAGCGCTCGGCGCCCGACTGGCGCACCCGGCGGCAGAGCTCCGGACCGCTCAGGCCTGGCATCATCCAGTCCAGGATGGCCAGCCGCGGCGCATTCGGTTTGCTTAGAATCTCCCAAGCCTCGTTGCCGTCGGTGGCCACGACCACCTCGTAATCCCACTTGCGCAAGGCCGCCTCCAGCAGGCGGCGTGAGATCTGGTTGTCGTCGGCGACTAGAATCCTCATCGCGCCTGAAACGGATCCGGCGGCCATCTCTCTAAAGTTCTTATCGTCTGAAAATCCGGCGAATCTCTATGCAACCGAGTGGCCGGTCGGCTATGCTGACTGCTATGGTCGTCCTGGCGTTCCGTCACGAGCCCGCCGAGCCTTTGGGGTGGATCGCTGAGGTGCTCACGGAGGTCGGCGTCGAATTTGACTACGTCGATCTGCCGGAAAACCCCTCCGCGAACGTCTCGCTTCGCCACATCGCAGGTCTTATTTTCCTCGGTGGATCGATGTCGGTCAATGAGGATCATCCCTATATCCGCCGCGAGCTCGGCTTTATCGACCAGGCGCTGGCCGCGGGCCTGCCCGTTTTGGGGATTTGCCTCGGCGCACAGCTTTTGGCGAAGGCCCTCGGGGCCGAGGTGTACCGCAACCCGACCCCGGAACTCGGATGGGCGCCCGTCTGGCGCACCGAGGCCGGCCACCGCGATCCGCTGCTCGGCCACTTCCGGGACCCGGAGGTTGTCCTGCACTGGCACGAGGAGACCTTCGATCTGCCGACGGGGGCGACGTGGCTGGCTTACTCGGAAGCCTGCCGCCACCAGGCCTTCCGGTTCGGCTCCTCCGCCTACGGCCTGCAATTTCATCTGGAGGCGACGCCGGAGATGATCGCCGCCTGGTGTTCCGACAGCTCGGCGGGGTCGGCAACTGCCGAGATCAATCCCTCGCTTTACCGCGAGCGGATGCGTGAGCTTTCAGGGGCCGTCTTTGGGGCCTGGGCGCAGATGGTCAAGAGAGCGGCAAGGGGCGCCGGGGCCTGAACGCGTCGTTCGAATTGCCGGCACGATATCCGCTTAACTCGTCAAAAACAGGCAAGATCACCGTCTCCATGCGGTTGCATGGGCAGCAAAGACCATCTTAAGATATCTTTATGTTGTTTTTCGATCCGATTTTCCGAGGGGTTGCCTGATGATCTACTCCCGCTCCGCTGAATACGCTATCCGCGCTTTCGTCTACCTGGCGCAGGTGCCCGAGGGCAAGTATGCGATGGTGAAAAACATCGCCGAGGAGTCGGAGATTCCGACCCACTTCTTGGCCAAGATCCTGCAACAGCTTGCTCGCAAAGGCTTTCTCCGTTCGAGCAAGGGTCCGACCGGAGGCTTCGCCTTGCGCCGGCCGCCCGAGGACATCACGCTGCTCGAGATCGTCGATGCCATCGACGGCTTGGCTGAGTATGAGCGCTGCCCAAGCGGCATCACCGAGTGCAACGACGAGGCCCCGTGCGGCATGCACGAGTCCTGGAAGGAGCTGCGATCGCGTATCATAGGTTATCTGGAGGGTACAACGATCTCCGACGTAGCCCGGTCGCTTCAGCAGAAGCGGGAGGCGTTGGCCAAGCTGGCAAAAAGGCGCCGGGCGGCGAAAAAGAATTGACTCGCGGGAGGCGCCCTATGGGCAGCTCGGTGTTGATCCCGATGGTGGTCGAACAGACCTCGCGGGGCGAGAGGGCTTTTGACATCTACTCGCGCCTTCTCAAAGAAAATATCATCTTCCTGGGGACGCCGATCGACGACCAGGTCGCCAACCTAATCATTGCGCAGATGCTCTTTTTGGCGGCCGAAGACCCGGAAAAGGACATCTCGCTATACATCAACTCCCCCGGCGGCTCGATTACGGCGGGTCTGGCGATCCTCGACACCATGCGCCTGGTCGAGCCGGACATCGTGACCTATTGCGTGGGTCAGGCAGCCTCCATGGCTGCCGTTCTCCTGGCGTGCGGCACCAAAGGCAAGCGGTTCAGCCTGCCTCACTCGCGCATCCTCATCCACCAGCCTTCCATGAGCGGCCTGGCGGGCGCTGCCGCCGATATCGACATTCACGCTCGCGAGATCCTGCGCATGCGCGAGACCCTGAACCAGATCCTGGCCGAAGCCACCGGGCAGGATATCGAGAAGGTGGCGCGCGACGTCGACCGCGACTACATCATGGATGCCCGCCAGGCGCTCGAGTACGGCATGATCGACAAGATCATCACCAGCCGGGAAGTGGCCCCGGTGAGCGTGCACTCCTCTTGAGCCGAGCTTGATCTTGCGGATCGCCTTTAACGCGGCCGCCGCAGGATCGCCACGGCGGCGCAGCCGACCGCCGCGGCGGCGGCAAAGACGGTGAAGATCTGGTCATAACCGGAGGCAACGCCTCCCTCCAGCCGCGCCCGATCCAACAGACGCGCAAAAAAACCGGGGACGAAGAAGCCGGAGAGTCCGTAGGCGGTGAACAGCAGGCCGTAGTTAGCCCCGACACTCTGGGAGCCGAAATAGTCGGCGGTGATCGAAGGCATCAGCACCAGGAAGCCGCCGAAGGCGAAGCCGATCGTGGCCAGCCCCGCCAATCCGGCGCCGAAACCCGTGGCGCCGCGCAGCAGGGCAAGGCAGGCGGCGATGTAAAGCGCAAACATCAGCGCGACGGTGGGCCTGCGCCCGATCCGATCCGAGAGCGCTCCCCAGCACAGGCGGCCGGCTCCGTTGAAGACGCTCATGACGCCGAGGGCGGCGCCGGTGGAGAGAAAGGCGCCGGCGGCGGCCGCCTCACTCAGGAAAGGGGCTGCCTCTCCGATGGCCGTCAGGCCGACGGAGGTGCCCAGGAAGTAGATCCCCCACAGCATCCAGAACTGCCAGGTGCGAAGCGTTTCGGCCGGGCGAAACTCCTCGCGGCCGGCGCCGGCTCGCTGCGGCGGCGACCAGCCCGGTGGGCGCCAGCCGGCGGGCGGCACGCGGTAGATCTGCGCCGTCCCGATGACGCACACGCCGAAGATCGCAGCCATGATGAGAAAAGTCCGCGGAATCGTCTCGGCGAACGCGGCGGCGTCGGCGCCGATCAGGCGCTGGAGCAGCGGGCCGAAGACCAGCGGACCGCTTCCGAAGCCGAGAACGGCGAAGCCGGCGATCGTGCCGCGCCGGTCGGGGAACCACTTCACGCAAGTGGCGATCGGCGTCACATAGGCGAAGCCGACGCCCAGCCCGCCGATCACGCCGTAGCTCAATACCAGCCCCCTGACACTGTCGCCCAGCCAGGCCGCCAGCGCGCAGCCGGTCACCAGCAACAGGCCTCCGACGCTCGCCACCAGGCGCGGGCCTTTGCGGTCCTGCCAAAAACCGGCCACGATCATGCCCAGGGTGAAAAACAGCAGGGAGTAGCGGTACGGGGCGATCGTTTCGGCCTTCGACCAGCCGTGGAGCTCCGCGAGCGGGCCCCGAAAGACGCTCCAGGCGTAAAGCACCCCCAGGCAGAGCTGCATCAGAAACGCGGCGGCCGCGAAGCGCCAGCGGCCGGCGGTCGTCGCCGGGGATGCGGTGGCGGCGGAGGTGTTGATCATGTTTTCGGTATTATATAGCCCGACCGCCGCCGGCCGCCTTGATCCGCCGAAATCGGTCTTGATACCTTAAAATCGAACTTGCGAGGCATCCGATGAGGGAGTGGAACCGCATCCTGCCGGTGCTGTTGCGCATCGCCATCGGCTGGCATTTTCTTTACGAAGGCTGGAGCAAGTTGCTTCATCCGGGCTGGACCGCAGCCGGCTATTTGAAGTCGAGCAGCGGTCCGCTGGCGGGGCTGTTCCACTGGCTGGCGGCCGACACTGCCCGCCAGGCGCTCGTCGACCAGCTTAATCTTTGGGGAATGATCCTCATCGGTCTGGCGCTGATGCTCGGGCTTGCCATCCGCCCGGCGGCGGCCGCGGGGATCGTCTTGCTGGCGCTCGCGACGGTGATGGTCTTTCCGTCGGCTGAATTTGGACTCGCGGCCGTGCTTGGGCGGCGACGCCCGGCTCAGGCCGCCGGCCGGCCCGTCTTGGACCGGTCTCTCTCGGCCCTGCTGGGTCCGGTCTCCCGCCGTCAGGTCCTGTCCGGCCTGACCGGCGTGCCGTTCGTCGGCGCCCTCGTGTTGGCCGTGCTCAAGAAGCATGGTTGGAAGAGCTTCAAGGAGATGCAACTGAGAGCGCACGCCGCCGGCGGCGACGAGTATGTCGCCAGCGCCACGCTGAAGACCTTCCGCTTCGTCAGTCGCAGCGAACTGAAGGGGCGTCTGCCGCAAGGCCGCATCGGCAAGGTGGCGTTGAGCCGGATGATTCTCGGCGGAAACCGGATGGGCGGCTGGGCCCACGCCCGCGATCTGCTCTATGTCTCCAAGCTGGTCAAGGCCTATCAGCATCGGGAGAAGATCTTCGAAACGCTGGCCCTGGCCGAGTCCTGCGGCATCAACGCCCTGCTCACCAATCCTCTGCTTTGCGGCGTGGTGAACGACTACTGGCGCAACGGCGGCCGCATCCAGTTCATCTCCGACTGCGGCGGCGCCAACGTGCTCGAGATGATTCAGAAGTCGATCGACGCCGGCGCTTGCGCCTGCTACATTCAAGGCGGCGTAGCGGACCGGCTGGTGGAAGAAGGCAATTTCGAGCTGATGGCGAAAGCCCTGGAGTCGATCCGCAACAACGGCCTGCCGGCCGGCATCGGCGGGCACAAGCTGGCCACCATCCGGCGGTCGGTCGAGATGGGGCTGAAACCCGACTTCTGGATGAAGACGATTCACCGGCTCGACTACTGGTCGGCGCTGCCCCAGCCGGAACACGACAACATCTGGTGCGAGGATCCGGAAGCGACCGCCGCCTATCTGCGCGAACTCAAGGAGCCGTGGATTGCCTTCAAGGTCCTGGCCGCAGGCGCCATCGAGCCGAAGATCGGCTTCAAGCACGCCTTCGAAAGCGGCGCTGACTTTATCTGCGTCGGCATGTACGACTTTCAAATCGTCGAAGACGTCAATATTGCCCTCGAGGTCCTGAACGGCCCGCTCGTGCGCGCGCGCCTTTGGCGAGCCTGAGGCCGCCGGTTGCGCGAGAGCTGGTTCCTGCTATAAAGTCGTAGACCGCGCGGCATCTGCTTGAAGGAGGATCTATGCCCTACTGCTCGAACTGCGGCGCCCAGGTGGACGGGAGATTTTGCCCGCCGTGCGGCGCCTCGGTCGAAAGCGGCGCCGGAGCCGCCCGATCCGCTGTGCCCGCCGCCGGCATGAGCGACAACGTCGCCGGCGCTTTATGCTATCTGCTCGGCTTCATCACTGGGATCATCTTCCTTGCCGTGGCCCCGTACAACGCCCGCCGACAGGTGCGCTTCCACGCCTTTCAATCGATCTTCCTGTCGGTGGCCTGGATCGTGCGGTGGATTGTCATCGGCATTGTTCTGCCATGGGCAGCCTACATGGTCATCAGCCCGCTCCTCAGCCTGGCCGGGCTTGCCCTTTGGCTGTTCCTGATGTGGAAAACCTATCAGAACCAGAGGGTCGTCCTGCCGGTCATCGGCGAGATGGCGGATAAACAGGCGTAGTCGTACCGGCCGCGCCGCGCATCTAACGTAGACAGAGTGCGGTTGAGTCGCGCAATATTCGTTTTCACTTCGCTTGCTTTCGCCCAGGCGCCGGAGATTGGTGTGATCGAGGTCTACGGGTTGCGCAAGCTGCCCGAGGCCCGCATTCGCCAGGCGCTCGGCGTCAAGGAGGGGGATCCCCTGCCGCGCTCGAAGGGCGACACCGAGGAGGCGCTCGAGAAGCTGCCGGGTGTGGTTCGCGCCCGTCTAGAGGCCGCCTGTTGCGAGGCGGGCAAAGCGATCCTTTACGTGGGCATCGAAGAGTCGCGCGCGCCGCGGTTCGAGTTTCGCGAGCCTCCCAAAGAGGCAGTCCTGCTGCCCGAGGAGATCCACGATACCTACGTTCGATTTCTGGCCGCCCTGGCCGAGGCCGTTCGCTCCGGTGAGACGGAGGAGGACCTCACCGAAGGCCACTCGCGAATGAAGCATGCCGCCTGCCGCGCCCAACAGGAGAAGTTCGTCGATTTGGCCGCCCGGCATCTGGACGTGCTGCGCGACGTGCTCCGGAACTCCTTCGATGAGGAGCACCGGGCGATCGCCGCCTATGTAATCGGCTACGCCGCCGACAAGAAGGCGGTCGTCGACGACCTGCAGTTCGCCCTGCGCGATCCCGACGAGACCGTGCGCAACAACGCCATGCGGGCGCTGGCGGCCATCGAGGTCCTGGCGCGCCGGCGGCCGACGCTGGGCCTCCGCATCCAGCCGACCTGGATGATCGAAATGCTCAACTCCCTGGTTTGGACCGATCGCGCCACCGCCGCGGTGAATCTGGTCAACCTCACCGAGGACCGCGACCCGGAGATGCTGGCGCACATCGAGGACCGCGCCCTGGACTCCCTGCTTGAGATGGCCGCCTGGAAACACCTCGGGCACGCCTTGCCGGCCTTCATCCTGCTGGGACGCGTGGCCGGGATGAAGGAGCAGGAGATTCAGGAGGCCTGGCGCACGGGTGACCGCGAGAAAGTTTTGGCGCGGGGGCGCGAGCTCGCCCGGCGGCGCAAGCGCTGATGAAATTCGGGGACAGTATACTCAATCCCCAATTCTGGCCCGGCGGTCGCCTGCCCTAAAATCGTCAACATGACCCGACGCACTGTGCTCTGCTCGCTTGCCGGAGCCGTCGCGGGCGCCTCCCGACCGCTGCAACCGGCGCGGGCGCCTGTGGTGAATGCCGCCGAACATGCCTGGGTGATTCACGACCCGCGTTTTCCCATCGATCCGCAGGTGGCCAGTTGCCCGCAGAATCCGCCCAAATACGACTACTCGGCCGAGTGGCTGATCTCGCAGATGCAGGTCTACAATGTGGACCGCGTCGTCATCTCCCATGTCTGCTATTACGGGCGGAACAACGATTACACGATCCACTGCGTGAAGACCTGGCCGGATAAGTTCGCCGGCTACGGCCTGCTTGTGGGTCACCGGTTGTATTCCCCAGCCGATAAGGAAAACCCGGCGCGCCTGGAGCGGCTGATGAAGGAAGGCGGCCTGGTCGGGCTACGCCTCAGCCCGATCTACGACAAAGACGTGGTTTGGCTCAACGATCCGGTCTGCTACCCGCTGTGGAAGAAGGCCGAGGAGCTCCAGGCCACGTTCCACATCTTCCTGGCGCCCCACCAAGTCCGCCAGGTGGCCGACATGGCCGAACGCTTCCCTGGTGTGAACATCGTCATCGACCACATGGCGATGATCGATATCACGGCCCCCGATAGCGAGGGGTTCGGCCCTTTACTTGAGCTGGCGCGATTCCCGAACGTCTACATTCGCACGACGCTTCACAACCCGTCCAAGACGCGCCGCCTGCCCTACCGAGACGTTTGGCCGTTCCTGAAGCGGCTCTATGATCGTTACGGGCCGAAGCGCCTGGTGTGGGCCGATTTCGCCGAAAAGCTCATCATCGAGGAGCTGATCCCCTTTTTTACCGCCGAGGACAAGGAGTGGATTCTCGGGCGCACGGCCTGGCGGCTGTACAAGTTCGGCTGAGGAGCTGGCAATCAGGCAGCCGCTGGGAGGAAAAATGGGGATTTCGTATACTGTCCCCGATTTGATTCACTCTTCGGGGGTGAGGCCGGCGTATTTGGCCAGGAGTTTCTTGAGGCCGTAGCCGGGAAAGCTCACGGTCAGCTTGGCGTCTTCGCCTTGCCCTTCGCGCCGGAGCACCAAACCCTTTCCATACTTCGGATGGCGCACCGTGGCGCCCGCGTGCAGGCCTCTCGCCGGCGCCTTCCTGGGCGGCGCGCTGGGCGCCGGCGGCGCGGGCGCTTTCAGGCCTCGCGCGCCGAAAAACTCCGCGATAGCGTCGACCGAGGCGTCCGTTTGAGCCGCCGACAGGCGCCTCGCTACGCTCTCGCGGACCTCATGCCGTTCGGCGAACAGGTCTAGGCCGACCTCCGCCATCGACGGCGCAACCGAAGGCAGGCCGCCCCAGTCGACGTGCTCGTGCGGGATCTCGTCGAGAAATCGCGAGGGCTCCTGCTCCTCGAGCGTCCCGGCGCCGAAGCGGCGGCGGCGCCGAGCCCAGCTCAAATAGAGCCGCTTTTGCGCACGGGTCATGCCCACGTAGCAGAGGCGGCGCTCTTCCTCGAGCATGGCCGGCGAGTCCATCGAACGCGAGTGCGGAAACAGACCCTCCTCCAGACCCGCGATGAATACCACCGGCCACTCCAAGCCCTTGGCGTTGTGCAGAGTGAGCAGCGAAATCTGCGCGGCGCTGTCCAGCTGGTCGCTTTCGGAGACGAGCGCGGCATGGTCGAGGAACTCCTCGAGCGTTTCGCCGCGCGCCGAGGCGTCCATCGCCGCGTTGACCAGCTCGTTCAGGTTGTCCAGCCGCGACTCGGCGCTCGCCGCCTCGGCGGCTTCGAGCATCAGCCGGTAGCCCGTCTGCTCGATCACGCGCGCCAGAAGCTCTCCAGGTGAGCTGCGGCGCGCCTCCTCCGCGAGCTGCTCAATGAGCTGTCGGAACCGCGCCAGGGCGGCATGGGCGCGGGCAGGCAGAGTTGCGCTTTCTAAAAGCGAGCCGATGGCATCCCAAAGGCTCAGGCCGCGCTCGCGGGCATGCCGCTCGATCTCCTCGACGGTGCTCTTGCCGATGCCCCGCGCGGGCGTATTGATGATTCGGAGCAGGCTGACCGAATTGTGCGGGTTGACCAGGAGTTTCAGGTACGCCAGCACGTCCTTGATCTCGGCCCGCTGGTAAAAGCTCAACCCCCCGACGACGTGGTAGCGCCGGCCGTATCGGCGGAGCGCCTCTTCGATCTGCCGCGACTGCCAGTTGGTCCGATACAGCACGGCTAGGCGCGTATCCGGCTCGCGCGCCAGGAGCCGCTCGATCGTCTCGGCGATGAAGAGCGCTTCGGCTTCCGCGTCGGCGGCTCGAAACAGGACGATCTTGTCTCCCACCTCCCCGTCGGTCCACAGCCGCTTGCCCAAACGATGGCGATTGCGAGCCACCACGGCGCTCGAAGCCGCCAGGATCGTCTTCGTCGACCGGTAGTTCTGCTCCAGGCGAATGATGCGGACGTCGGGAAAATCGCGCTCGAAATCGAGAATGTTGCGGAGGTCGGCGCCCCGCCAACTGTATATGGACTGATCCTCGTCGCCCACCGCGCAGACGTTGCGCCGCTTCTCGCTGAGCAGCCGCATGAGCTCGTACTGGACGCGGTTGGTGTCCTGGTACTCGTCGACTAGCAGGTGCCAGAGACGGTCATTGAGCCGCGCGCGGAGCTCGTTGTCGTAACCGAGCAGACGAACCGCCTCGAGAAGCAGGTCGTCAAAATCGAGCGCCCCCGCGCGCCGCAGGCCGCTCTCGTAGCGTTCGAACACGGCCGCGAGGCGTGCGGCGGAGGGGTCCT
>Ga0308391_1000198_pt1 | contig 26086 bp, 23 predicted proteins | sample Hotspr20Samplet1_FD_202363 | JGI IMG/M metagenome (GOLD analysis project Ga0308391, IMG submission 202363) | Hot spring phototrophic mat microbial communities from Octopus Spring, Yellowstone National Park, Wyoming, United States - 20050623_t1 ... | reverse complement strand
AGCCTGGCGCGAAGCCCGGCCGCGGTGGCCGAGCTGTTGCCGCAGCTCGTGCCGTGCCGCGTCTCTGTGGGCCGCCTGGAAGCTACCGGCGCGCCGCCCCGCTACTTTCTCCTGATGGCGGGTGTGGGCGTGGACGCACAGATCGTCGCCACGATCGATCCCGAGCTCAAGAAGCGCCTGGGCAAGCTCGCGTACTGGCTGGGGGGTTTCGACCAGCTCGGCCGGCGCTTTCCAGAGTTCCGCGTCCGGGTCAACGGCGACGACCGGCGCAGCAGTTTCGCCCTGGCCAGCCGGGTGCGCAACTACGGGGGGGATCTCGAAATCGCCAAGCGGGTCAGCCTGCTCGAAGACTATTTCGAGCTGGTGTGTTTTGAGGGAGAGGACTCGTTCCGGTATCTGAAGTATCTGACCGGGGTCCTGGCGAGGGTGCACGACAAAATGGAGGGCGTCTCCATCCAGCAGGTGCGCGAAGTTCGGTTCGAGCCGCTCGAAGTCCAGCCGATCCTGGTTCAAGTGGACGGCGAGCTGGCCGGGAAGCTGCCCGCCCGGATCGAACTGGTGCCGGAAGCGCTCACGCTGCTGGTGCCGCCGCGGCTCCGAACCAGCTAAGCCCCAAACTTCTCCAAGCGCCCGGCGTGGGCGAGCGCCAGCGACATCAGGTACTTGGCTTCAAACTGCCCGAGCCCGCCGAGGAGGCACTCCGATTCAGAGAAGCGCTGGGCGCGGTCCGGGCGCGCCAGCCGCGAGGCCAGCAAAACCGGCACCGGATGCCAGCTATGGCTCCGCCAGGCGCAGGGAGTACTGTGATCGCCGGTGACGATGAGCACGTCGGGCCCCAGTTCGACGATCTTCGGGATGACGGCGTCCAACTCCTCGATGCGCTTCACCTTCTGATCGAACTTGCCGTCTTCGCCGGTCGAGTCCGTGTACTTGAAGTGCAGGAAGAAGAAGTCGTAACTGCTCCAATGGGCGCCAAGTGCGGCCACCTGTTCGGCAAGAGTAGAGACGTCGGAAAGCACAGTCATGCCCACGAGCCGGGCCAGGCCGCGGTACATCGGGTAGACGGCAATGGCCAACGCTTTGAGACCGTAGAGTTCGGCAAAACTCGGCATCGGCGGCCGCCTGGCGAATCCGCGCAAGGTGAGCATGTTGGCCGGGCTCTCCTCGCGGAGCAGCTCCGCCGCCTGACGGATGAACTCGGCGGCGATGGCGGCGGTGCGCTCGCTGGCGGCGGTGCGCGCGCGGGGCGCACGCGGCGGCACACCCGTCGCCTGCGGGTCGGTATCCTCGACGGCGTCCTCGAGTCCCTCGCCCCGCAGGATCATGGCGAAGCGGTACTCGCGGACGGGCCGGAGGATGATCTCGACGCCGTCGATGCGGATCCGGCGGAGCTTGTCGACCAGGCGCGCGCAGGTCTCCGTCGGGATGCGCCCGGCCCGCCGGTCGATGATCTCTCCCTTGTCGTTCACGGTGCAAAAGTTGCCGCGGATGGCCACGTCGCCGGCTCCGACCTCGAGGTCGACGCCGAGCGCCTCGAGCAGACCCCGCCCGATGAGGAACTCCAAGGGATCATAGCCGAACAGGGCCAGATGGCCGGGCCCGGAACCCGGCGTGATTCCCGGCAGAACCGGAATGGAGAGCCCGCAAACGTTGGCCGCTGCTAACGCGTCCAGGTTGGGTGTGGAGGCCGCCTCGAGTTCGGTGGGTCCGCCGGGCTCCATCGGGAGGCCGCCGAGGCCGTCGGCGACCACGAGCACGATCTTCGAGCCGTTGTCGGTGTGGAGGGAACGCACCAGGTCATGAAGTCTCATAGCCTTACAGTGTACGTGAATGGTCGCGCGGCAGTGGATGTTATACTCCGGAAATGAGCTTGCGGCGGTGCTGACGGCTTGGCGCGCGCCGTTTCAGGCGGCTGGTCGATGTCGTTGTGGAGCATTCTCGGGTGGGTCTTGCTGATTCCGGTGGCGGCCGGCGCGCTCTATCACCTCCTCTGTGTGGCCGCCATGGTGCGCTGGCGCCTCCGCAAAGCTCCGCCCGCGCCGTCCTGCTGGCCGCCGGTGACCATCGTCAAGCCGGTAACCGGGCTCGAGAAGAACCTGCGGGAAAACCTCCGCTCCACCGTGATGCAGGACTATCCAGAGTTCGAGGTGGTTTTCTCCGTTCAGCGGCGCGACGACCCTGCGCTCGAGCTGCTTTACCGGATCCAGCGCGAATTCGGCCCGGAGCGGGTCATCGTCGCCGTCGACGAACAACGCGCCGGAGCCAACGGCAAGATCAACAATATGCTCGGCGCCATGCCCTATGTGCGCCACCCGATTCTGGTGATCAGCGACAGCGACGTGCGGCTGGAGCCGGGCTACTTGAAGGCCATCGTGGCCCCGCTTGCGGCCGACGAGCGCCTCGGTTACGTGTGCACGCCGTATAAGGCGGTCTCGGCCGAGCGCTGGTTCGAGAAACTGGAGTTGCTGTCGCTCAATGCCGATTTCATGCCGAGCGTGATCTTCGCCTACGAGACCGGCCTGTCGGCGTTCTGCCTTGGTGCCTCGATCGCGCTGCGCACCGAGATGCTCGAGAAGATCGGCGGGCTGGCGGCGCTCGCCGACTATCTGGTCGAGGACTACGAACTCGGGCGGCGGATCCGCGCGCTCGGCTACGACTATGCCTTCGTGCCCCCGGTCATCGACACCATGGTGGATCTGAAGACCGCCTCCCAGTGGTGGAAGCATCAGGTCTACTGGGACCAGAACACGCGTGCGGCGCGGCCCGTGGCCTTCTTCCTGACGCTGATCATCCGGATGGTGCCGTTTGCGCTGCTGACCGCCCTGGCGCGTGGATTGGACGCCTTCGGCCTCGCCGTGCTGACATCGAGCCTGGCTGTGCGGCTGGCGACGGCGGCGTTCCTGCTCGGCTGGGGATTCGGCGACCGCGAAGGCATGCGCGCCCTGTGGCTGCTGCCGCTGCGCGACCTGGCCGGCTTCGGCTCCTGGCTGCTGTCTTTCGTCAAGGGAACCACGCATTGGCGGGGCGCCGATTTCATCCTGACGCGAGACGGGCGGCTTTTGGCGAAGGGGTCCGAGCTGGGGAGTTAAACGGGTGCGCCGGTTGATCGTCACCGCGGATGATTTCGGACTGGCTGTGCCGGTCAACGAAGCCGTCGAGGAGGCGCATCAGCGGGGCGTGCTGACCACCGCCGGCCTGATGGTCGGCGCGGAGGCGGCCGCCGACGCCGTCACGCGGGCGCGGCGGCTGGGCACGCTCGAAGTCGGCCTGCACATCACGCTCGTGCGCGGGCGCCCTGTGTTGCCGCCGTCCGAGGTGCCGGACCTTGTCGGCCGCGACGGACAATTCCGCTGGAACCTGGTCCGCGCGGGCCTGGCCTTTTTCTTTCGCCCGGCGGTGCAGCGACAGATGGAGCGCGAGATCCGCGCGCAGTTTGAGGCGTTTGCCCGTACGGGTCTGGAGGGCGGGCACGTCGACGTGCACAACCACATGCACCTGCATCCGACGGTCTTGACGCTCGTGCTGCGGATCGGCCGCGACTACGGCATGCGGTCGATGCGGCTGCCGGCCGAGCCGGGCGCGTACGCGGCGCTGGCCCCGTTTCTTGCGCTGTTGCGGCGCCGTCTGCGCCGCGAGGGTATCGTCACCAACGACTGGGTGCTGGGCCTGGCGCACTCGGGCGACATGGATGCCTCTCGCGTGGCGGGCCTGCTCGGCAAGCTGCGCGACGGCGTGACCGAGATCTATTTCCACCCGGCGACGCGGTCTTCTCCGGCCATTGCGCAGGCGCTTCCGGGCTACCGCTGCCGGGCCGAATATGAAGCGCTGGTGGGCGAGGAGCTTCGCCGGGCGATCCGCGCCGCCGGCGCCGAGCTCACCAACTTTCGCCGCATCTGGCTCGAAAAGGAGGAACAACAACGTTGCTGCGTACAGTGATCGCGGTGGTGGTCGCCACGCTCGCCGGAGCTGTGGGACAAATCCTGCTGCGGCGAGGCATGCAGATTGTCGGAGCGATGGAAAGCTACATGCCCCTGGACATGCTGGCCTACTTCTGGAAGGCTCTTTGCCAGCCGCATGTGATCGCCGGCACGGCGCTGAGCGCCGTCTTCTACTTCTGCATTCTAGCGGCTCTGTCCTGGAGCGAAGTAACCGTGGCGGTTCCGCTCACTGCGCTAGAATATGGGTTTACCGCTGTTCTTGCCGTCACGATCCTGAAGGAAGCGGTCCCGCCGATGCGGTGGGCGGGCATCGCATTCGTCATCGTGGGAGTGATCCTCATCACGGCCGGAGGCGAGCGGTCCGCTCCGGAGGCGAAGATCAGCGTGCAACGAACCACAAGGAGCGCAGACGTTGAGCGCCAGTAAGACAGCCATCACCGCCCCCGCGCGAAAGATTCCGCCGGCACGGGTCCAGTTCTCGGCCGAGGATCGGGCCTGGATCACCGAAAAGATCGACGAAGTGCTCTCGAGCGGCATGCTGACGCTCGGCCGCTATGGCAGAGAGTTCGAGCGGCGCTTCGCCGCCTTGTGCGGCGTCAAGCACGCCGTCTCGGTCTCGAGCGGCACGGCGGCGCTCGAGATCGCGTTGCGGGCCGTCGGGGTCGCGGGCAAAGAGGTTATCGTACCCACCAACACGTTCTTCGCCACCGCCGCCGCCGTGGTCCACGCCGGCGCCCGGCCCATCTTCATCGACATGGACGCGGCGAGCTTCGCCATCCGGCCGGAGGAGGTCGAGCGCGCACTCACCAGTCGAACGGCGGCCGTGGTGGTGGTTCACATCGGCGGGCTGGTCTCCGAAAGAGTGCCGGAGCTGGCCGAATTGTGCCGGCGCAAGGGCATCCCGCTCATCGAGGACGCCGCACACGCGCACGGCTCTTCCTTGCACGGCACCATGGCCGGCGCCTTCGGTCTGGCGGCTGCCTTCAGCCTCTACCCGACCAAGGTGATGACCTCAGCCGAAGGCGGAATGCTGGTGACCAACGACGACCGAATCGCCGAAGAGGCCGTCATCTATCGCGACCAGGGCAAGGCCAGCTTCCTGGTGAACGCCCATACGCGGATGGGCTACAACTGGCGCATGTCGGAGCCGCACGCCATCATCGGGCTTCGACACCTGGAGCGACTGCCGGAGATGATCGCCGATCGGCAGCGGATCGCCGCGCTTTACGACGAGGCGCTCGCCGGCTTCCAGCGGCTCAAGCCGTTGCGCGTGCCCGCCGGCGGCGTCTCGAATTACTACAAGTACATCGTGGTGATCCAGGAGCGGCGCAACCGCGCCGAGCTCAAGCGCGAATTGCGGGAGCGCTTCGGCGTCTCACTCTCGGGCGAGGTCTATGAAGAGCCGCTGCACAAGCAACCGGTCTTCGCTCCTTACGCGGGCGCGCCGCTGCCGGTGGCGGAGGATCTGTGCGCCCGGCACATCTGCCTGCCGATCTATTCCGGCATGGACGACGAGGAGGCGCAGCAGGTGATCGCCGCGCTCGCGGCGCTGTTCGACTGAAAGGAGATCGGACATGGCGAAGACGGTGGTCACCGGCGGAAGCGGCTTCATCGGCTCCCACGTCGTGGACGCGCTGGTCGAGGCGGGCCATGAGGTGACCGTGATCGACCACCGCGTCCGGCCCCACCGCGACGACGTTCGCTTCGAAGACGTCGATTTGATGGATTTTTCGAGCGTGCTTACGGCCATCCGGGGGGCCGAGCACGTCTTCCACCTGGCCGCCGTCTCCAACGTCAACGTGGCGCACAAGTATCCGGTCTACGCCACCGGACTCAACGTCATGGGCACGGCGCATGCGCTCGAAGCGGCGCGGCTCAACGGAGTGAAACGCTTCTACCTGGCCTCGACCGTCTGGGTCTATAACGGCGCGCCCAACGGCGCGCCCGCCGACGAGACGGTGCCGTTCTATCTCAACGGTGCGGGCCATATCTATACGAGCTCGAAGATCGCCGCCGAGATGCTCTGTCACAACTACCAGCAGCTTTACGACCTGCCGGTAACGATTCTGCGCTACGGGATCCCCTACGGCCCCCGCATGCGCGAGGAGCTGCTCATACCGATCTTCATCCGCAAGGCGCTGCGCGGCGAACCGCTGACCGTGGCGGGCACGGGCGGCCAGTTTCGAAAGTTCCTCTACGTGACCGATCTGGCGCGGGCGCATCTGCTCGCCATGGACGAGAGGGCGGCCAGGGAAACTTACAACATCGAGGGCGCGCGCCGGGTGACGATCCTCGAAGTGGCCGAGGGAATTCGGGAGATCCTCGGCGACCAGGTGCGCATCGAATTCGTTGCCGCGCGGCCGGGCGACTTTCCGGGCAAAGAGGTGAATTTTGAGAAGGCGCGCCGTGAGCTCGGCTGGGAGCCGCTCGTCGAGTTCAAGGATGGGCTACGCCGCACGGTGGAGTGGTTCCGCGCCAAGTGGCGGCTCTAGACTTCCCAGGCCGGCGGCTGGCCGAATTCCTTCCGGTTCTGCTCGCCGCCGTCGTGTATTCGCTCACGGCTCTGGGACGGGCGATCGCCGACGCCGATGAAGGCGTCTACGTCCACATCCCGCAACAGATGCTCGCGCGCGGGGACTGGCTCACTCCGTACGTCAACGGCGTCCGCTCGCTGGACAAACCCCCGCTGCTCTACTGGCTGATTGCACTTTCCTGTGCGTTGTTCGGGCAGAGCGAGCTGGCGGCGCGCATCCCCTCGATCGCGGGCGTTTGCGGCACCAGCTGGCTGGTGCAGCGGATCGGCACGTTGCTGGCCGGTCCCCGCGCAGGCCTGGCCGCCGGGCTCGCCTTCGCCCTCTCCGTCGGGACCTTCCTGTTCACCCTCGAGGTGATGCACGATATTCTGCTCGTGTTCTTCCTCACGCTGGCCATGTATTTTTTCCTGCTGGCCGACCGCGCCGAGCGGCCGCGGCCCGGTCCCGTGCTCGGCCTGAGCGTTGCCCTGGCCGGAGCATTCCTCGCCAAGGGCCTGCTCGGTCCGGCTCTGCCGGCCGGCGCCATCGCCGTATACGGCGCCATCCGGCGCCGGCTGCCGCCGCTTCGATGGCGCTGGCTGCTCGCCGGCGGCCTCCTGTTCGCCGCTCTGGCCCTGCCCTGGCACGTCGCCATGGAGCTTCGCAACCCGGGCTTTCTCCGCGTGCACTTCTACCAGGAGCAGATTCTGCGTTTCCTCGGCAAGCGCGAACCGGTGGATTACGAATCCGTCCCGCTGCTTCTGTTCTGGGCGCTGGTTCCGGTCTGGTCCTTCCCTTGGAGCGTGTTCCTTGCGCGGGCGCACCGCGTCGGGGGCGCGGCGCTGCTGCCGGCGTGTTGGGCCGGCCTGCTGCTCGCATTCTTTTCCGTTTCCTCGCGCCTGGAGCACTACGCGTTTCCGCTGCTGCCCCCGCTAGCGATTCTCGCGGGCCTCAGGCTGGGAGGCGGCGCCCCTCCCAGCGCGTTCACTTGCGAGCGAAGGCTGCTGACCGCGCTGGCGGTCCTGTTGCTCGCGGCCGCCCTGGTTCTTGCCTTCGCCTGGGTGACCGGATACGGCCCGGACGCGGATGGGGGACACCCCGAACGAACACATTCCAGAGACTTCAGCATACTAACCGATTTCCCGCCCGAGCTTTACAGGCGTCTGCTCGCCTTGGCGACGGGAGTGTCGCTTGCGCTGTCCCTCTGCTTGTTTGCCGCGCGGCGCCGAACTCTCTTCGCGCTCACGACGGCGATGACCGTCTTTGCCGGCGCGGCCGCCTACAGCCTCCGTGCCGCCGAACCCATCGTTTCCTCGAAGACATTCGGCCTCATTCTGGCTAGGCAAGCGCAACCGGATGACTTCGTGGTCGTCTACGGAGACTACGAGACGGCGAATTCGATCAACTTTTACGTCCCCGTCCTCCTCTATGTCTGCGAGGGGCAGGCGCCGTCGCTCGTGCCCGGATTAAGCTATCCGGATGCCCCGCGTCTCCTTATCCGGCGCGAAGAGCTGGCCGAGCGATGGGGCCGGCAACGGCGCGCTTGGCTGGTCGTTCGCGCTGAACGGGTTGGCGAGCTAGGGCTCGAGCCGGCGTTCGTGGCCGCCGAGTCGGCGGGCAGAATCCTGTTGACGAATCGGCCCTTGGAGGGTGCTATTCGCGGCCCACGCCGTTGATGCCGGCGCCGGTGCGCTGTTCCCAGTGCAGTTCCTGAATGCGGAGGACGCCCGGGCGTGTTTCGCGATCCCAAGGACGGCGTAACCGAAGAATGTTGGCGAAGGCCCGGGTGGGATTCAGCCACGAACGAGTCAGAGCGTTCGCCACCGGATTTGCGGTGCGTTGCTCGAGCCAGCGGATGAAGTAACGGTCGATGGCGTCTTCCGTGAGGTGCCAGGCCAGCCCGACGGTCGGCGTGACCACGACATCCACCATCCCTTTATAGTCTCGGCGCATGCCCAGATTTCCGATCGCGGCGTCGCCAAGCGGTCCCAACTCATAGAAGGTGCTGAAGGCGGCGCTGAAGCCCAAGCCCTTCAGGCGGCTTCGCCAGTAGGCCCGGTTCATCTGGAACTCCAGCGGAGCGCCCCTCGGATCGTGATGCACCAGCATCCAGGTGCAGATGGAGCCTTGCATCGGGTGGGCGACATAGTTGGCGATCGGCGGATCGTCGTCGCCCCAACCGCCGAGTCCTTTGAGCGATTCGAAATAATCCTTGAAGAACGGGCCGCGGAGCGCCTGGCGGGTGTCGGCCTGGGTCGCCAGGCGGAAGCCCTGCGTGATGCCGAACAGCAGCGCGGCCTCGCGGAGCACCGGCCGCCACCGAATGCTGGTATCCTCCGGCGCCGGATCTTTGACGGTCGCGCCCTGCTCGACAGGAATGATCGGGTCGTCGACGGTGTGCGCTTCCCTTGCCAGCGCAGGAGCTACAGCCAGAACCAGGCCGAATCCGAGAACAGCGTGAACTGTCGTCATCGAGCAGCTGAGTTCGAGCCTGAGCTTGAAACCGGTTTTGAGCGATGAGCAGAACCCGCCGAGCGGGTCCCTCTTCGAGTATAAGTCAGCGGGGACGCCGTCTAGCTGGTGAGGGCGAGTACAAGCCGCTCCACGACGATGCGGTCGTCGGGGCGCGCATCGCGAAGCGCTTTGTCGGCCTCCTGGATCCGCAGCAAGCCGGTGCGAAGCCCTTCAGAGGAGAACGTCGCGGCGGTTTCAGCGACCTCGCGAGCGCGAGACGGCCACATCGTAATGCCGAGCCGGCTCAAGTACGCCTGAATTTGCTGAGGGCTCCGCAGGCCGGCTTCTCGGGCAACCAAGGCGTGGCGGAACAAAGAGTTCAAAAATGTCAAAGCCAAGGGCAGATACTCGCGCTGGCGAACAAGCAGGTCAAGCTGGTTGAGGGCAGCCCGGCGGTCATTCCGGCCGAGAGCGCTGACCAGGCCGAAGACGGTCGTCGCCTGAGCGCTGGGCACCAGCCGGGCGATCTCCTCCACCGAGACCGAGCCGCCTCCGCCCGCGTAGAGGCTCAGTTTGTCGATCTCGGTTGCAATGCGGGCCGCTTCGCCGCCCGTCGCCTCGACCAAGGCCGCAAGCTCCAGTTGCCCCAGCCGGAGGCCGGCCTCGGCGGCGAGCTGTGCCGCCAGGCGCCGCGCCTCGTTTGCGTCAAGGGGCGCCAAAACGACCTGATCGCGAATGAACGAGAGTGCCTCTTGAAGGCGCTCCAGCCGCTTCTTGCCCTCGCCTTCGTAACCATAGCGCCCGGCCTCGAATGCCAGGACGACGCCCGGGGTGGGCCGGCTCGCGTATTGTTTGAGCAGCGCCAGAGCCTCATCCGCCTCCGGTTGCCCTTCGCGGCGTCCGGCGCGAGTGACCAGCACTTCGGCCGAGCTCACCCAGATGACCCGCTGGGGCGCAAACAGGAAAAGCGAGCGGGCGTCGTCGAGCACCGCGGCGAGGGAGACCTCGTCGAGATCGTGCCGGGTGTAGCCGGCCTCGCGCAGCTCGGGGGCCAGCGCGCGTTCCACCAGCGCCTGGCGGCAGCGGTCGCGCAGGTACGCCTCGGCGCCAACGAACAGGCATACGGCCGGAGGTCCCTGCCGGTTCAACCGCTCCAGGAATTGCGCGGGCGTCACTAGAAGTTCTCCAGGATGGCGCTGACCACCGAGCGAGCGACCTCGAGGCTGATGCGCTCGAAGGCGGCGTCGCTCTCCTCAAGGTAAGCGAGCTGGTCGGAGCTGATCTCGTAGCGATGCTGCACCACCATGGCCGGCCGTTCAAACAGCACGGCGCCGCTCTTGGCGTCCCGCAACTTGATGTCGAGCACGAGGATCATCTGCACGCCGGCGGCGCGGCCGGTGGCAGGATCGGTGACGGTCGGGTAGGCAACATACTGAAGCACGGCGCCCTCGAGCGTGGCGTCGGCCTCGGCCGGATCGGCGACGATCTGGTAGCGCGTCCGGCGGATGAACTCGCGCCCGATGGCCTGCGGCAGGCTTTGAGTCAGCGTGTAATGGATGGTGGCATTGGCAAAGGCGGGAATGGCGATCGAGCGCAAATGCCGGGGCAATAAGTCGGCGCGTCCGGCTACGTGATAGCCGCAGGCTGACAAAAGCAAGGACGCCGCAGCGGCAAGCGCCAGTCGCTTCATCCGCCCCCCTCGCCGGCAAGAAGCATCTCGGCCAGCCGCACCGCGTTTTCGGCCGTCGTCCGATGGTTGTCGGCGACGATCCAGAACCACGCCGCGCGCGGATCGTTGCGATCGATTTCGATGACGCCGACGGTCATGCCGCTCTGGCCCGCGACGCCCACATTGGTGGGCGGCCCCTGGTCGGCTTCACGCACTTCAATCGACTCGGAGGCCAGTGAGGCGGCCAGTTCGGCCACCTCGGGCGGCCGGTCAAATTCCACCCAGACCGAGAAGCTGTGCCCGTGGAAGACCGGCGCTTGGATCAACCGCAGGGAGGGCATCGGCATGAGGTTCGCGCGGGCCAGCAGCGTGGCCAGATGGCGTTCCAGTCGGGCCTCAATCGACTGGAGACTGCGCGGCGCCTCGCTTCCGTAGCGCGCCAGCAGGTTGAAGCTGAGCTGTTCGTCGAAGACCCGTTTCGGCAGGCTGCGGAACGACAGCAGATGAACGGTCTGCTGCTGGAGCTCCTCGACGCCTACCTTTCCCCGCTCGCTCGCCGGTTCAAACACGTGGACCAACCAGCGATGAACCGAGTGGCGAGCGGCAAGCTGGCGGAAAAACGCGGCGAGCACGATCGCCGCCGGGTGCGCAATCACGAACAGTTCGCCCGCCTCTCGAGCCGACCCGGGAGGTTCGGCCAGCGGGGCGCGCAGTCGCGCGGCGGGTTCCTCCTCGAGCGCATAGGTGAGATCGATGAGCGGGAGGGGCGGCCGGCGGCGCCGGACGAGTTCGTGGGCTTTGCGGCCGGACTCCTCGGTGCCGGCCAGAATCACCAGGCGGGTTGCCTCGAGGATCGCCTCGTCGAAGGCAAGCACAACCTCGACCTCGTCCTCGCGTTCTTCAGGCCTTCGGCGGTCATCGCGCCCTCCCTCGTCGAGACCGGTCTTGAGCAAAGCCACCTCGGGAGCGCGCTCGGAGAAGACCGTCTCGAGCTCGCGGGCAAGCAGCGTATCGCCGCCGACGATCGCTACGTTCGCGCCTGCCATGGCGGGAATTTAAGCAGAGGACTCCACCGCCGGGCCGGGCGGCGCCGGTTGCGGATGGAACCGGCGGCGGAGGACGCCGCCCACTCGCACCACGATCCCGCTGCCGACGTAAGCGGTCGCCATGGCCACCAGCACGATCTGGGAGTAGTTCCAGATCAGATAAATCAGGCTGCCGAGAACCACCACGGTCCGGGGCGAGCGCGGCCGGAGCAGGTTCCAGTCCTTGAAACTCCGGTAACGCCAGGTGCTCACCATCAGCAAGGAAAGCAGCGCGAGCAGTCCCAGCCAGGCCACCGACAGCGGCCACCACCCGATGGGAGTCGAACCGGCGGCGTAGGTGACCGAGGCGACCATGCCGGCCGCGGCCGGAATCGGCAGGCCGACGAAATATTTGCGGCCCGGCGGACCGGGATTCTTCGGCACCGGATCGGTCTGGATGTTGAAGCGCGCCAGCCGCGCCGCTCCGCACAGCAGGAAAAGAAAAGAGAAGAAATAGCCGGCGCGGCGGATGTGGTCCTGAAGGTGAGCGGGCGCGGAACCGTCGACGAAAGCAATCCCCCAGGAAAACGCCAGCACCGTCGGCGCGACGCCGAAGGTGATCACATCGGCCAGCGAATCCAGTTCGCGCCCGAAGGCGCTGACGGTGTTGGTCATCCGGGCGATCCAACCGTCCAGTCCGTCGAGAAAGACGGCGATGCCGATCGAGATGGCCGCCAGCCGAAAGTGGGGGTTGAAGCCGAGCTCGCCGGACTTGGCCAGCATCACGCCCTCGAACGACTGAAGCACGGACAAGAAACCCAAAAACAGATTCCCCGCCGTAAACAGGGCGGGCAAGGCATAGGCGGCGCGTCGCGGACGTCGCTCGGCCGCCCGGCCGGTTCGGGCGTCGCTCATGCGCCCCTCCTTCGCGCCACGATGCTCGATCCGGCCCGCACTCTCTCTCCCCGCCGCACCACGATCTCCCACTCCGGACCGAGCACGAGGTCGAGTCGCGAACCGAATTGAATCAGCCCGACGCGCTCGCCTTTTTCGACGCGGTCTCCGGGTTTCTTGTAGAAAACGATCCGCCTGGCGACGATGCCGGCGATCTGCTTGAAGACGACGCGGCTGCCGTCGCCTTCGAGCGTCACCGTGTTCTGTTCGTTTTCGACGGAGGCTGCCTCCCGGCTCGCCACGTGGAAGCGGCCCGGCCTGTACTCCACCGAAGTGATCGTACCGGCGATGGGAGCGCGGTTGACATGGACGTCGAAGACGCTGAGGAAGATGCTGAGGCGGGTGGCGCCCCCCGGTTCAGCCGCCACGGCGACGAGCTTGCCGTCGGCCGGTGAGACGGCCACCGGCCCCTCGGGGATGACGCGCTCGGGGTCGCGGAAAAAGTAAAGGCAGAAGGCCGCAGCCAGATAGAAAGGCCAGGCCCAAGCCGGCCGCGCCAGCCAGGAGAGAACCAGGCCGCCGACCACCAGTGCGGCTGCGTAGTAAATGCCCGTCCGTACCATTCCGCCTTCGTTTTGAGCTGAGCGAGGCGCCGCCTGAGCTGCTGCGGGCCCGCCGCCTCTATTGTCGCAAACGCCGCTCCGGTTCAGGCCCGCGCATTGGCCGCCATGTCGCACTCGGCGTGGACAGCGCGAACGGCCTTCTCCAGCCCGTCGCGATGGACGACGATGGCGATGGTGAGTTCGCTCGAGCCCTGGGCGATGGCGATGATGTTGACGTTTTCGCGCGAGATGGCCGTGAAGACCCGCCCGGCGATGCCCGGCGTGCCGCGCATGCCTTCGCCGACGACGGCCAGCAAGCCGACGTTGTCATCGACGGCGATCGGCTTCAAGTAGCCGTGGGCCAGCTCGAGGCGCAAAGCAGCCTCGATGGCCTCGAGCGCCGGCGTCAGATCCTCCTTGCGAATCAGGAAACAGAAGCTCTGCTGGTAGCTCGAACTGGAAAAGGCCAGTACCTCGGTGTTTGTGGCGGCCAGCGCCTCCAGCGCGCGCGCCATCACATGCGCGCCGGAGATGGCTGCGCTCGCCGGCTCGACCGACACGAGCGCCACTTTCGCCATCGAGGTGACCGCCCGCGCCCCGCCGCGCCCGTTAATCTTGGCTGCGATGCGGGTTCCCGGCTTCTCCGGCGCGAAGCTGTTCTTGCTCCACACCGGGATCGCCTTTTCGATGAGCGGCGCGAGCGTTCGAGGATGCAGCACCTTGGCGCCGTTGTAGGCCAGCTCAGCGGCCTCGCGGTAGGTGACCTCCGGAAGCACCGCGGCGTCCGGGACGATCCGCGGGTCGGCGGTCATGATGCCGTCGACGTCGGTCCAGATCCACAGCTCGGCGGCGTCCAGGGCAAAGGCCAGAATCGAGGCGCTGTAGTCGGAGCCGCCGCGGCCGAGCGTCGTCGGGTGACCGTCCATGGTGGCCCCATTGAAGCCGGTCGCCACCGGCAGCGCGCCGCGTTCGAGCATCGGCAGCAGCCGCGCGCGGGCGCGCTCCCGCGTCGGCTCGAGCAGCGGCGAGGCGCTCCCGAAGACCGAATCGGTCACGATGATCTCGGCGCAGTTGACGGCCTCGGCGGGCACACCCTGGGAGCGGAGGTAGGCGGCCATCAGCAGCGAGGAGAGGTGCTCGCCGATGGCGATACCCTCATCGACCGAGCGCGGCGGGCGCTCGCCGAGCATCAGCATGCCCCGGGCGATGCGGCGGAAGTCGGCGATCTTGTTCTCGATGGCCGCCAGCGTCGCGGCCCGCTCGCCGGCCGGAATCAGCTCTCGGCAGGTCTCCAAGTGCCGCTCTTCGAGCTGTCGGAGCTTCACCTCCATGCCTTCGCGGTCGCCCACCTCCGCGTGCCGTAGCGTGTCGATCAGCAGGTCGGTGACGCCGGACATGGCCGAAACCACCACCAAGATCGGACGGCGGGCCTTCTCCTCCGCGGCGATCCGAGCCGCCACGCGAATGCGTTCGGCCGACCCCATGCTGGTGCCGCCGAATTTCATGACGAGCAGGTCCTTCACGGCGATACTTCCTTTCCGCGCGCCGGGAGGCGGCGCACCAGGTTCACGATAGCCTCTTCGACCTCCTGGGGCGACAGATGGGTCGAGTCGACGACGACGGCGTCGGGCGGGCAGACCAGGGGGGAGTCTGCGCGCGTGCTGTCGCGCCGATCGCGCTCTCGCATCTGGCGCTCCACCTCCTCGTAGGAGACGGACAGCCCCTTTTGGCGCAGTTCGGCCAGGCGCCGCTCAGCGCGAACCGGGAGGCTGGCGTCAAGGTAGATCTTCAGCGGGGCATCCGGAAAGACCACCGAGCCGATATCGCGCCCCTCCATCACGACGCCGCCGGCCCGGCCCAAGCAGCGTTGCTTTTCGACCAGGGCCCGGCGGACTCCGGGAATGGTCGAGATCCGAGACGCCGCCTCGGAAACCTCCGGGGCGCGGATGGCTTCAGTGACGTCCTCGCCGTTGAGCAGGATTCGTTCGGGCCCGTTCTCCAGCCGGATCTCGGCCCGGCGCGCCAGCTCCTCCAGGCGCGGCTCGTCATCGAGCGAAACGGCGCCGCGCAAGGCCCACAGGGCGACGGCCCGGTACATGGCGCCGCTATCGATGTTCAACAGGCCCAGGCGCGCCGCCAGCCGCCGGGCAATGGTGCTCTTGCCCGCGCCGGCGGGTCCGTCGATGGTGATGATCAAACCGCCGGGCGCCGTCCCGGCTTCATCGCGCCTCATCTCGGTGCGTCTCTACAATGTGGAGAGGGCTCATGTCCCCTGAGGAATTCGACCGCCTGGTCGAACGCGCCGTCGCTCGCATTCCGGCACGCTTCCGTCGGCGGCTTGAAAACGTCGTGTTCGTTGTCGAGCCGCAGGGGCCGGATCCGAATCTGCTGGGGCTCTACCACGGCCGCCCGCTGACCGAGCGCAGCGTCGGCGAAAGCTTCCGCTTTCCAGACCGGATCGTTATCTACCAGCGCCCGCATGAGCGTCTGGCCCGCAGTCCGGCCCACCTGGAAAAGCTGGTCGAAGATACAGTATGGCACGAGGTGGCCCATTATTTCGGCATGGACGAGGCGCGGGTGCGCAGAGCCGAGCGCCAACGAGCGGCTCGACGGCGCCTCAAGCGGACGGCAACCGAGACTCGCTGAGGAGGGCGGATGATTTTCGGGTTGGTGGCCAGGGACGGACTCGAACCGCCGACGCCAGCCTTTTCAGGGCTGCGCTCTACCACCTGAGCTACCTGGCCGGAGCACCCTTATTTTAGCAAAGCCCGGCCGCAGTCAAGCCTTCAGGGCGGCAAGCGCCTCGCCGGTGGCGCGTTCGACATCGGCATGGAGGCTGTTGCCGTGAGCGTCCATGGTGACGATAGCCGGAAAGCCTTCGACCTCGTAGTGCCACATCGCCTCGGGAATGCCGAACTCCATCAAATGCACCCCGAGGACCCGCTTGACGGTGCGCGCATAGAACTGGGCCGCGCCGCCGATGGCGTTCAGGTAGACCGCGCCGCACTCCTTCATCGCCTCTGAGGTCTTCGGCCCCATGCCGCCCTTGCCAATCACGATGCGCACGCCGTAGCGGCGGATCACCTCGTGCTCATAGGGCTCCTCGCGCATGCTCGTGGTCGGACCGGCCGCCTCGGTCACCCAGCGTTCGCCCTCCTTGAGCATCACCGGGCCGCAGTGGTAAAGCGCCGCGCCGCTTAAATCGACCGGCGGCGGGTTCTTCATCAGGTAGGCGTGGATGGCGTCGCGGCCGGTGAACACCTGGCCGCTTAAGAGCACCACATCGCCGACTTTGAGCGCCCGGACCTCGGCTTCGCTGACCGGGGGCCGGAGGACGATCTCACGACCGCTGAGCGGGAAGCCCTCGCCCTCCACCATGCGCTCGACAGGCCGGTCCGGATCGCGGTAGAGCCACTGCTTGATGGCGCCGCTCGCCGCATCCAAGATCACGCCCAGCCGCCGGAAGGCCCAGCAGTCGTAGGCCACGGAAACGAAGAAGCTCGCCGGCAGGCGGTTGGCCGCGGTGATCTTGCAACCAATCAGCGTGGCGCGCCCGCCGAAGCCCATCGCGCCGACACCGATCCGGTTGGCTTCCTCCATGATTTCGGCCTCCAGCCGAGCCAGCTCCGGCACCGGGTTGACGTCATCGAGGGTGCGGAAGAGCTGGTACTTGGCGAGCGTGTGGCCGTAGGCGCGGTCGCTTCCGATGCAGACGCCGATGGCGCCGGGCGAGCAGCCCAACCCCTGCGCCTGCCAGACGGCATGGAGAATGCACTTTTTGACCCCCTCGAGGTCGCGGTCCGCCCGGCCGAGGTGGTCCAGCTCGCAGGGCAGCGAATACTGCGCGCTCATGTTCTCGCAGCCGCCGCCTTTAAGGATCAGCCTGACCTCGACGTCGTCCCGCTCCCACTGCTCAAAGTGGAGCACCGGCGTCTCCGTCCCGAGATTATTGCCGCTGTTTTTTCCGGTGAGCGAGTCGACGGAGTTCGGGCGCAGCTTGCCGCGCCGGGTGGCTTCGGCCACCGCCTCGTGCACCGCCTTGCGAAACCGGATCTGATCGAAGCCGACCGGCGTGTGGATGAGGAAGGTCGGCATGCCCGTGTCCTGGCAGATGGGTCCTTCCTCCCCATAAGCCATGTCGACGTTGACGGCTATGACCGTGAGCGCCTGGTGCGACTGCGTGCCGGGCGTCTCCCGTCGCAGGGCCTCCGCCATGGCGGCGCGCACGTCCGGCGGCAGGTTGGCCGACGTTTGTGTGATCAACTCGATCAGACTGCTGACTAGAAACTCCATAGGATGACCTCGCACGACTATGTTAGCCGGATACGGACGTGAGCGCTTTGTCCCGGCCGCACCACCGGCGCCGGGCTGTTGAACTCGACGACGACCCCCTCCTCACCCACCTGGCGTACGGAACCCGGAAAGACTTCCCCGGGGGCATCGGCCACGTGCACGCTGGCTTGCTGGCCCGGCCGAATCTTCTGGCGCACGGGCGGCTCCGGCTCCAGGACAACCTCCATCCGCGTCAGGTCCACCGCGATCTGAAACAGATCTCCCGCCTCCGGATGGACCTCCTCGCCCGCTTTGGCCGAAAGCGCCGTGAGGATGCCGTTCGCCGGCGAGACCACGTCGGCGGCCAGCAGATCCGAGCCGGCCAGCTCCATGCATTCCTTGGCCTCCTGAAGCGCCTTCCGCACCATCTCGGTCTCGTTGAGCACCGCGGAGACCTGCTCGTCGGCCGCTTGAGCCGCCCTGCGCCGGATCTCGTACTCCTCCTCCTTCACCTTGAGCTCGGCCTGAGCGGCTTCGTAGACGCGGCGCGGCGTGGCGCCCTCGCGATAGAGAACCTGCTGGCGAAGCGCGGCCTTCTCGGCCTGGAAGAACTCCGCCTGAGCGCGGCTGAAATCGGCGTTGGCGCGGGAGGCCTCCAGCCGGGCGGCCAGAAACGCGCTCTCAAGATTTTTGAGCCTCTCCTCAAGGCGACGGACCTCTTCGCCCGCGGCCTTGAGTTCCTCCTCGAGAGCCGTATTGCGAATCTGGGCGAGAAGCTGGCCTTCGTGCACCTCCTCGCCGGGCGTTACCATCACGTTGAACAGAGTTCCCTCGATGGGCGCCGCCAGCCCGACAACGTGCTGCGCCCGGACGATGCCGGTCAGGCTGATCTCTTCGACCGCGCCGGGCAAGGCCGCATCCGCCCGATCCGATCCGCCGGCGCGGCCTTTCCACAACAGCGTCACCCCACCGAGCGCGGCGCCAAGCAGGATCGCCGCACCGGAGGCGAGGATCCACTTGCCCCGCATACCTCGATGGTAGCGCGGCGCGGCAGAGTCTATGGGCGGACTGGTCTGATTTCCCTGATAAGCGAACCTGAATCTGCGATAGAGTGGGGCAAGGAGGCCTTATGGGGCCACGAGCGTCTCGCCGCAGTTTCCTGGGCGCGGGGCTGGCGCTGCCGGTGTTCGGTGCGGCCACCGCGCCCCCACCGGTCCGCTACCGCGTCCTCGGCAGCGCGGGACTCAAGGTCAGCGAGGTCGGCTTCGGCTGCCTGATCAGCTCGGACCCGGCCGTGCTTGAAAAGGCGGCCGAGCTTGGCATCAACTACTTCGACACCGCCCGGAGCTATCAGGGCGGCAACAACGAGCGCATGGTGGGGGCGGCGCTCAAGGCCCGGCGCAAGAGCGTGCTGATCGGCACCAAGACGCATGCCGGCACCAGAGCCGCCGCGCTGGAGGATCTGGAGACCAGCCTTCGGGAGCTGGGCACCGACTATGTTGACATCTGGTATCTGCACGCCAAGAGCCGGCCCAGCCAGATCACCGACGAGCTCTTGGAGTCGCTGGCCGCCGCCAAGAAACAGGGCAAGGTGCGCTTTGCCGGCGTCAGCACGCACAGCAACCAGACCGGCCTGATTCCCGCGCTGGCGGCGAATCCGCAGATCGACGTGATCCTGGCCTCCTATAACTACACGATGGGCGAGGAGATGAGCCGCGTGATCCGCCAGGCGCGGCGGGCGGGCAAGGCGATCGTAGCGATGAAGGTGATGGGGGGCGGACTCTGGCGCTATCTGCCGGGCCGGCCGCTCCGGGAGAAGTTCCAGCCGGAGAGCAGGAAGATGCTGGCGGCGCTCAAATGGGTGCTCCGCAACCCGGAAGTGGACACGGCGATTCCCAGCATGGCGGATCTCGATCAGCTCGAGGAGAACATGCGGGCCATGAGCGAGCCGTTCACCGAGCAAGACCGGCGGCTGCTCGCCGCCGAATCTGAGCGCATTCGGCCCTACTATTGCCGCACGTGCGGCGCCTGTGAAGGTCACTGTCCGAAGGGGCTTCCTGTACCGGACCTGTTGCGCGCTCTCACGTACCTTGACGGATACGGGCAGTTCCAACTGGCGCGCGAAAGCTTCCTCAGCCTGCCCGAACCGGTGCGGGCGGTCCGCTGCCGGGACTGCGCCGCCTGCGCCGTGCGGTGTCCCAACGGGGTTCTTGTCGCCGAGCGCCTCCGGCGCGCCCAGGAGGTGCTGGCATGACACCCGCCTGCCGGCTCTGCCTGGTTGCGCTTCTGACCGCTGCGCGGGCGGGAGCCTGGCCCCCGGTGATCGATTGTTCGGCGGTGCCCGGCTGGAAGCAGCACGGCGAGGTCCGCGCCTACGTGCCGGACACCCTGTTCGAGTACATGAACGGCAATGCCGAGGGCTACCTACTTTACGAGTTCCGGCGAATGACCGGCGTGACCTGCCGCTCGGGCGAAGATACGATCCTGATCGACATCTCCGAGATGGCCTCTCCGGAGATGGCCTACGGCATCTTCAGCGCCAACCGTCACCCGAGCTACGAAGTCCGCCGGATCGGAGCCGCCGGACAGATTTTGGAGAGGCGGGCGACGTTCGTCAAAGGTAACTATTACGTCGAGCTGGCGGCCGACACGGAGAAAGACCACCGCAAGACGCTCGAAGCGTTCGCGCGGCACTTGGAGGCGCGGCTGGAAGGCGCCACTGATCCACCCGCCCCGCTCGGCTGGTTCCCCCGCGAGGGCCTCGAAATCGACTCCGTGCGGTTGGTGCCGCAAAGTGTGCTGGGGTTGCGCCTGCTGCGACGCGGCTATGTGGCGAGTTACACGTTTGCTCGGGCGTTTCTGGTGATGGAAGACGCCCCGGAGGCGGCCGCCGCCGTGCTCGCCAAGCTCAAGGCGCGCTGGAGCGAGGCGGCGCCGCTCGAGGTTGCCGAGGAAGCCTACGCCGGCACGGATCGCATGCTGGGGCGAATGTGCGCGGCACGCAAGGGCCGCTATCTGTTCGGTTTTGCCGGCTTGAAGGAGGGCGAGGACGCGGCGGCGCACCTGAACGCGCTGGCGCGGCACATACAATAGCAGAGGTGCCGGTCAAGGAGCGGCTCGCTGAGGTCGAAGAGCGCATCCGCCGGGCGGCGGATCGGGCCGGGCGGCGGCGCGACCAGATAACGCTGATCGCGGTCACGAAGACCTTCCCCGCCGCGGTGATCCGAGAGGGCTACGAAGCCGGGCTGCGCGATTTCGGCGAGAACTACGTGCAGGAGTTCGAGGCCAAGCGCCCGCTGGTGAGCGACATGTGCGGAGCGCGCTTCCACCTGGTGGGGCACTTGCAATCGAACAAAGCCCGCCGCGCCGCCGAACTGTTCGACACCATCCAGACCCTGGACACGATCAAGCTGGCGCGCCGGCTCGACGAATGCGGGCGGCGAATCGAGGTCATGATCGAGGTTCGCCTTTCGGAGGAGGAGACCAAGAGCGGCGTTCGGCCCGAGGAGCTGCCGGCGCTGGTCGAGGCCGTGCGAAGCTCCGCCCACCTGGAGCTCCGAGGGCTGATGACCATGCCCCCGTGGTTTGAAGACCCGGAGCGCGCTCGGCCCTATTTCGCCCGCTTGCGCGAGCTTGCTCAAGACTTCTCGCTGCCGTGCCTGTCCATGGGCATGTCGGGCGATTTCGAGGTGGCGATCGAGGAAGGAGCGACCCACATCCGATTGGGCACGGCGCTATTCGGTCCCCGAGTCCGGCGTTGAGGATCGGTTTCCACGCCCCGTTTCCGCCGGCGCCGACCGGCGTTGCCGACTACGCCGAAGCGCTCGCCGGGGAGCTGGCCCGCCTCAGCGAGGTTCGGCGCAATCCGAGGGCGCCTTGCGACGTCGAGCTCTACCATTTGGGCAACAACGCACTGCACCGCCGCATCTACGAACGAGCCTTGGCGCGGCCCGGGGTCGTCGTCCTGCACGATGCGGTGCTTCACCACTTCCTGCTCGGGCAGCTTGACCGGCAGGCATACATCGAGGAGTTCGTCTACAACTACGGCGCCTGGTACGTCGAGTTGGCCGCGCGGCTCTGGGAGCGGCGCGCGCGCTCCGCACAAGACCCCCTCTATTTCCGTTTTCCCATGCTGCGGCGCGTCGTCGAGCGCGCCCGCGCGGTCATCGTGCACAATCCGGCCGCCGCAGAGATGGTGGTTGCTCACGCGCCCGGAGTGCGCCTCGTTCGGATCCCGCACCTGTTCGCGCCGCCGGAGCCGGTGCCGGGTTGGCAGGCGGTGCGGTGGCGCGCCCGGCTGGGCGTGCCGCCGTCGGCCACGCTCTTCGGCGTTTTCGGCCACCTGCGGGAATCCAAGCGGCTCGCCACCATCTTGCGGGCTTTCAGCCGCCTGAGGCGCAAGCGCCCGGACACGGCCCTGCTTGTGGCAGGCCGATTCGCCTCCGCGGAGCTCGAACGGGCGCTCGCACCGGCCTGGACCGAGCCGGGAATCCTCAGAGCCGGCTTTCTTCCAGAGCGAGAATTTTGGATCGCGGCCTCCGCCATCGATGTCGCACTCAACCTTCGCTATCCCGCCGCGGGCGAGACGTCTGGAATCACCATCCGCATGATGGGATTGGGCAAGCCCGTGATCCTGAGCGGCGGACCGGAGAATGCCGACCTGCCCGAGGGAACCTGCCTGCGTGTCGATGCGGGACCTGCCGAAGAAGAGATGCTTCTTGAATATATGACCTGGCTGGCCGTAGACCCGGAGGCCGGCCGCTCGATCGGACGCCTGGCGGCCGAACACATCCGACAAGAACATGCTCCGGCGCGTTGCGCCGCTCGGTACGCCTCGGTGCTCGAAGGCGTTGCCGGTTGACAATCGGCCCGCATTCCATTTAAGCTTTTTTTCGGCAGGAAAATATCCTGTACAACGCTTCAGGAGTTCAACTTGGCAGGTTGAACAGGAGGTTTGAGATGGTCCACATCCGTTTGGTGTATTGGGTGTCACTGGCCCTGTAGCTCGCGGCCGCCGCACCCGTCGCCGCTCAGACGACATTCGCTACGATCACGGGTACGGTGACGGATGCCACGGGAGCCGTGATTCCGGGCGTTTCGGTGACCGCCCGTCATCTGGCTACCGGGATCGAAACCACCACGCAGTCCAACGCCGCCGGCATCTACACGCTCGCCCAGCTCCGCGAGGGCAACTATCGGGTGACGGCGCGCGGAGCCGGCTTCAAGGAGTTCGTGGCCCAGGACATCATCCTGGTGGCGCGCGACTATCGCCGGCTGGACATCACGCTGGAGGTCGGCACTGTGGAGACGGGTATCGAGGTGACCGCGGGAGCGACGCTGATCGAAACCGAAACGGCGCGGATCTCCGACACGAAGACAGCCGACCTGCTTAAATCGATTCCCTTGAATACGCGAGGCATCTGGGCCTTCCTGGCGCTGTCGCCGAACGTGCTTCAGGCCGGCGGCGGCTCTTCGACGATCCGTTTCGCGGGAAGCCGGACCAACCAGTCTCACTGGTCGATCGACGGAACGACGATGGGCGACGGCGTCAGCGAGACACAGATCGGACCGCTCGCCAACTATATCGAATCGTTTCAGGAGATCAAGATCGACATTTCAAACAACACGGCCGAGTTCGGCACCATCGGCACGGTGACCATGATCTCCAAGTCCGGCAGCAACGAGTTGCACGGAAACATCTTCGACTACTACAGCACGCCCTGGTTCCGGGCACGCAACCCGTTCGCTTTGCAGCGCGGCACCGGCATCAGCCACACCCCCGGCGGAAGCGTCGGCGGGCCGGTCTGGCTGCCCAAGCTCTACGACGGCAAGGACAAGACATTCTTTTTCTTCTCCTTCGAGACCTCTCGCGGAAGCGCGGTCCAGCAGTTGCTCAACCCCACGGTGCCGCTGCCGGCCTGGCGCGAGGGAAATTTCACCGGCCTGACGAGCGTCGTCCGGGATCCCACCACGGGCCAGCCGTTCGCCGGCAACGTCATCCCTTCCAACCGTATCAACCCGGTGGCCCGAAAGATTCAGGATCGCTTTTACCCGCTGCCGAACTTCGGCGACCCGACGGTTCTGGTGAGCCAGAACTACCGTGAGATGAAGATCCGGCCGCGCGATCCCTCCACCTACTGGACGACCCGCATCGATCACCGCTTCTCGAGCAAAGACGCCATCTTCGGCCGCTACACCTGGCAGCGGCTCTACAACCGCCCCTACGAAGGAAACCTGCCCACGATCGGCCAGCGCTACCAGCAGCGGGACAACCGCGCGGCGAGCATCGTTTACACCCACACCTTTTCGCCCACGCTCTTAAACGAGTTCCGCTGGGGCTTTGCCCTGAACAACAACCCCATCGAGGGTCCGCTCAAGGGCAATGATGTTGTCCGCGACCTCGGCCTCACCGGCCTGGTGCCCAACCTGCCCGACGTCAGCGGCATCTTCAAGGTGAACTGGTCAGGCATCGGTTTGACGCCGATCACCCAGGTGGACTACCGCCGGCCAGGCTTCCGGAACTTTTTGATGCAGTTTCAGGAACACCTGAGCTGGTTTCGCGGCCGCCACAACCTGAAGGCCGGCTTCAATTTAACGCGCGTGGAGTGGGATGACGGCGCCGCCAATGCCAACCTGTTCGGCAGCCACAACTATTCCAATCGGTACACCGGGCACCCCTACAGCGACTTCCTGCTCGGGCTGCCTTCGACTGCCGCCCGGGCCTTCCCCTTCGTCATCATCGACCGGCTGCGCTGGCAATACGACTTCTTCTTCCAGGACGACTTCAAGATCACGCCGCGGCTGACGATGAATCTCGGCGTGCGCTATGAATACCATCCGGCCTGGGACGAGGAGCGGGGACTGGCTTCGCTGTTCGACATCGCCTCGGGCAAGATCGTGATCCCGAACGGGACGATGAACCTGGTGAGCCCTCTGATGCCCAAGGGCTACGTGGATGTCGTCGAGGCGCAAAGCCTCGGCCTTCCCGGTCGGCTGCTGATCCGCAACGACCGCAACAACATCGCTCCGCGCCTCGGCCTGGCTTGGCGGCCCTGGGGCGAGAACATGGTAATCCGGTCCGGCTTTGGCATCTATTACGATGTCGTGCCGCGCAACATCAGTCACGGCGGCGTGCCCTTCGTCATCAACGAGCCGAGCTTCACCAACCCGACGCCAACACCGGCGATCGTGTTGCCGCAGGTCTTCCCGGCCACGGGCACCGGCGGACCATCGACCGTGGGCCTGCCGGCCGCAGTGAACCCGGACCTGAAGATACCCTACAGCATGCAGTGGAACCTCACCATCGAGCGTTCGATGTGGGATACCGGGTTCCGCCTCTCCTACATCGGCACCAATACGCGGCAAGGCGACTGGAGCTATAACTATAACTCGCCCATTCCGGACACCCGGCCCTTTGTCGACAAGCCGCGGCCCTTTCCGCAGTATCCGGGCATCAGCTACTTCACCAACGGCGCCGGGCACCAGTACCACGGCTTTACGGCGGAAGCCGAGCGCAAGCTCCGCAACGGCCTCTACTATCAGTTCTCCTGGGTCTGGGCGCGCGACATCGGCGATCTGGAGCGGGGAGAATCGCCGGAGAATCCTTTCGATCGGCGGCGCGAGCGGGCCGTCTGGTTGGATATTCCCACCCACCGCGTGACCACCAACTGGCTGTACCAATTCCCTGTCGGACGCGGGCGGAAGTGCCTCAGCAACGCCGGCCGAGGCCTGAACCTCCTGGTGGGCGGCTGGGAGCTCAGCGGTGTCTACAGCTACTACTCCGGACAGTTCTTGACGCCGTTATGGACCGGGCCGGACCCGACCGGCACGGCCTTCACCACAAGCAGGACGGCGCCCTTGGTGACCATTCGGCCGGACCATCTGCGGGACGCCAATCTGCCCAAAGATCAGCGCAAGGTCACCGGTTGGTTCGACGCCTCGGCCTTCGCCGCGCCCCAGCCCGGTCAATTCGGCACCTCCGCCAAAGGCGTGATCAAGGGACCGTGGGTCAACGTCTGGCACATGGGCTTGATCAAGAACTTCGAGCTGACCGAGAAAGTGGTGTTCCGCTGGGAGCTGACGGCGACCAATATCTTCAACCATCCGAACTGGAGCAATCCGGTGACCAACATCACCCAGATCGGCCAGGTGGGTGTCATCAGCGGGGTAGGCGGAGTCAACGGAGCCTCGACCGGCGACCAGCCCGGACCACGCGCCTTCCGGATGGGATTCCGTCTGGAGTGGTAATCTTTGGCCGGAGCGGAGCGGGCCGCCCGGCATTGACACCAGCGGCCCGCTTTTGCAGAATATGAATTGAACCGCTGCGTGCGGATGTGGCGGAACTGGCAGACGCGCATGGTTCAGGTCCATGTGGGAGCAATCCCGTGGAGGTTCAAGTCCTCTCATCCGCACCACCCGGTCTAAGCCCGCCTCTCTACGTTGGCTTCAACTGAGTCCGTTTCGGAGCACCTGTTCCGGTTTAGCGTCGGCAGGTGGAGCACTCTCCGCTGGATCTGATCCCACAGGGCAAGAATCGCCAGGCCGCGGATCGATTACCATGAAACCCGGCAAGGCACCATGCCAGCGATCTCCAAGACCTGGTTGAGCGAGCAGGCGCACCGGCGCTACAATCCGCTGGCGCGGGAATGGGTGCTGGTTTCCCCCCACCGGACCCAGCGTCCCTGGCAGGGGCAGCTGGAGGCGGCACCGGAGGAACTCC
>Ga0308391_1000197_pt1 | contig 26201 bp, 20 predicted proteins | sample Hotspr20Samplet1_FD_202363 | JGI IMG/M metagenome (GOLD analysis project Ga0308391, IMG submission 202363) | Hot spring phototrophic mat microbial communities from Octopus Spring, Yellowstone National Park, Wyoming, United States - 20050623_t1 ... | reverse complement strand
TCGTCCGGGCCGAGGCGGAGATCGCTTCCGCACGCGCCCAAGTGAACCGCGCGCGACTCCAGCGTGTGGCCGCGCTGGCGACGTTCCGGAGTGCGGTCGGCGCCCCGCTGCCCGAGGAGGTCCGCCTGCTCGGTGCACCGGACGAGGTGTAGCCTTTACCGCCCTTGGAGCAACTGCGGGAGCAGGTGCTGCGGGAACATCCGGCGCTCCGGCTCGCCGAGGACAGCCTCCGGCGGGCCGAGGCTCAGCTTCGCTACGAGGAGGCGCAGCGGGTCCCCCAGCCCGTCCTCCGAACGGACTTTGAGCGCTATCCCGATGTGCCGAACTTCCGCTTCGGCATCGACGTTCCGATCCCGCTGTGGCACCGGCGCGAGGGTCCGATCGCTCAAGCCGCCGCGGCCGTGCGCGAGGCGCGGGTCCAACGGCGCTGGCGTGAGCTGGAGTTGATTGCAGCGCTCGAAGGAGCCTATCAGCGCTACCATTCCGCTCACGAGCAGGTGCTCGCCTTCGAGAGGGGCATTCTCGCCGAGGCCGAAACGGCCTTGAGGGCGGCGCAAGCCGCCTTCCAACTGGGCGAGCGGGGCATTCTCGAGGTGCTCGACGCGCAGCGTTTGCTGCGCAACGTGCGACTGGACTACATTCAGGCGATCTTCGACCGGCAGGCCGCTCTGGTCGATCTGGATGAAGTGCGGGCACTCGACCCGCGGCAAGTGCGATTTCCCCAAATGCGAAGGACTCTGCCATGAAGCTGCTCGTCGTTGTCCTCAGCGTGTGTCTGGCCGTCGGCTGCTCGAAAAGCCCGACGTAGACGACGGCGACAGCCGACGGAGCGCCCGAGGCTCCCCGCGATCCGATGCTGATCAAGCTAACGCCGGAGCTGCGCGAGCGCGTACGGATCGGCACGCCGGCGTGGATGACCTATAACGCGACCCTGACGGTAACCGCGCGGCTGGAGTTGGACGCGACGCGCACGGCGGGCATCGGCAGCCCGGTGCTCGGGCGAGTCATTTCGATTTCGGTCGAGGAAGGACAGGACGTCGTCCGCGGACAGGTGCTGGCCGAGATTCACAGCACCGGGTTGAACGAGGCGCAACTGGAATTCCTGAAGGCGCTCTCGCAGAAGAGGGTTGCCGAGCGCGCTGTCGAGCGTGCCCGTCGGCTGCTCGAGGCCGATGTGATCGGCAGCGCCGAGGTGCAGCGCCGCGAGGCGGAGCTGGCGCAGGCGACCGCCGAATTCGACGCTGCCCGCGACGAGCTGCTGCTGCTCGGCATGCCGCCGTCGGCGGTGGCCGAGCTGGAGCGTAGCCGCCAGTTGCGTTCGGTCACGCAGATCACCTCCACCAAGGACGGCACCGTCTTCCGGCGGCGCGTCTCGGTGGGTCAGGTCGTTCAGCCGGCCGACACCTTGTTTGATATCGCCGACCTGCGCCAGCTCTGGGTCGTCGCCGACGTTCCCGAACAGGATGCCGGATTTCTGCGGGTCGGTCAGCAGGCCACCATCGAGATACCGGCGCTGGCCGGTCTGGGAGCTTCCGGGCAGCTATCGTTTGTAAGCGCCTTCGTCAATCCGGAAACTCGTACCGTCACCGTTCGCATGAACCTGCCCAATCCCGACCGGAAATTCAAACCGGCGATGCTCGCCCTCATGCACATACACGGCCACCCGCAACAGCGGCTCACGGTTCCCGAGGAGGCGGTGGTTCGGGAGGGCGAGGCGGAGTATATTTTCGTGGCCGAGTCCGAGGACCTCTTCCGCCTGACGCCGGTCTCGACGACCGCGGCGGTGAGGAATGTCCGCAGTCTTGCCGACGAGAGCCTGGCCGGAAAGTCGATTATCGTTGCCGGCGCTTTCCATTTGAACAACGAACGGCGCCGCCGCAATATTCGGGGAGACGAGTAGTCTAAAATGGTGAGATTTCTTGTCTCTGCGGCTCTGCACCACCGCATTGTCGTCCTGGTGGTCTCGCTCGGTCTGTTGTTTTTCAGCATCGGCGCCATCCAGCGCCTGTCGGTGGACGCCTTCCCGGACGTCACCAACGTCCAAGTCCAGGTGGCGACCGTTGTGCCCGGGCGCTCGCCCGATGAGGTCGAGCGGATCGCCACGATTCCGATTGAAATCGCCATGACCGGCCTGCCCGGGATGGTCGAGATGCGCTCGCAAAACGAGGCCGGCCTGTCCATCATCACCCTGGTGTTCACCGACGACACGCCCGTCTACTTCGCTCGCCAACTCGTCGCCGAACGCCTGGGCGAAGTGCGCGACCGACTGCCCGAGGGGATCACGCCCGTGCTGGGTCCGGTCTCCTCGGCGCTGAGCGAAATCTACCAGTACACGCTGGAGCGGCCCGACGACGGCGAAAAACCGCTCTCCCGTGAGGAGCTCATCCATCGGCGGACGATCCAGGACTGGGTGGTGCGCCCGTTGCTGCGGTCGATCCCCGGCGTCGCCGAGATCAACTCCGTCGGCGGCTTTGTCAAGCAGTACCAGGTGCTCGTCGATCCGGTCAAGATGCGCTACTACGGCGTGACCATCGGCGACGTTCATGCCGCTCTAGCGCGCAACAACGAGAACTCAAGCGGCGGCATCCTGCCCCAGGGCCCCGAGATCCTGCTCGTGCGCGGACTGGGACTGCTGCAAAGCGTCGAAGACATCCGTTCGATCGTCATCAAGCAGTTCCGCAACACGCCGGTCTACCTGCGCGACCTGGCCGAGGTTCAGATCGGCGTGGAGGTCCGCTACGGGGCGGTGATCAAGGGCGGTTATACGGAGTCGGTGGGCGGCATCGTCTCGATGATCGCCGGCGGCAACGCGAAAGAGATCGTCAGCCGAATCAAAGCGCGCGTCGAGGAGATCAACCGAAACGGGATGCTGCCCGACGGTTTACAGATCGTCCCGTTCTACGATCGCTCGGAACTGGTTGACGCAGCGCTTCAGACGATCGTGCGGGTGCTGCAAGAGGGCATTATTCTCGTCATCGTCGTTTTGTTCCTCTACTTGGGCGATTTCCGCTCCTCTCTGGTGGTGATCGCCACATTGATCCTGGCCCCGGCGATCACGTTCCTCATCATGGAGCAATCCGGCATGAGCGCCAATCTGATGTCGCTCGGTGGGCTGGCGATCGCCATCGGGCTGATGGTGGACGGATCGGTGGTGATCGTCGAAAACATCTTCGCGCAGCTCGGTCACCAGAAGGATCGAACGGGACGAGCCCGGCTGATTCTCGAGGCGGTCGGCGAGGTCGGCACGCCGGTGATTTTCGGCATCTCGGTCATCATCGTGGTCTTCCTGCCACTGATGACCTTGACCGGCATGGAGGGCAAGCTGTTTTCTCCCCTGGCCTACACCATCGCCATCGCCCTGGCGGTTTCCCTGGCCGTCTCGCTTTTTGTTTCGCCGGTGTTGTGCTCGTATTTCCTCAAAGGCGGCGCCGAGCACGAAACTCGGTTTGTCCGGTGGAGCAAGAACCTCTATCTGCGGCTGGCGCGCCGGGCTTTCGCCAACCCGAAGAAGACCGCGGCGGCCGCTGCGCTGGCTTTTGCCGGTTCGCTCGCGCTCTTTCCTTTCCTTGGCACCTCCTTCATTCCGGAGCTCAAGGAGGGTACGATCTCCCCGAACATGGACCGGGTGCCCAACATCAGCCTGGATGAGTCGATCCAGATGGAGATGGAGGCGATCCGGAGGATCTCCGAGATCGCGGGCATCAAACATATCGTCTCGCGCCTGGGCCGCGGCGAGTCGCCGGTCGACCCGGCCGGCTACAACGAGACGGACATGATGATCCAGTTGCTGCCCCCACACCAGCGGCGCGGCATTACACAGGAGATGGTGGAGGATCAGGTGCGCCGGGTGCTGACGCAGTTTCCGGGCGTCAATGTCGTCATGGCGCAACCGATCTCGGACCGCGTTGATGAGATGGTGACGGGCGTGCGAGCCGACGTCGCGGTGAAGATTTTCGGCGACGACCTCAACCGTCTGGTCGAGCTGGCGCGCCAGGCCGCCCGCGTCGCGTTGCGCATCCCTGGAACCAGCGACATCAAGATCGACCGAGTCGGCGGGCAGATGAACCTGGACATCAGCATCAAGCGAGACGCGATCGCGCGGCACGGCTTGAGCGTCGAAGAGGTCAACCAGGTCATCGAAGCGGCCGTCGGCGGCAAGTGGGCCACGCAGATTTACGAGGGCGAGCGGCGTTTCGACGCGGTTGTTCGTTATCCGGAGGCGTTCCGCAATACCCCCGAGAAGATCGGCTCGATTCTGCTGCAAACGCGGGAAGGCGCCGAAGTTCCGTTGCGGTCGCTCGCCGACATCCGATTCCGCGAGGGTCTGTCGCAGGTGCGCCGGGAGAACGGCCGCCGGCGCGTGGTGGTCGGCATCAACATTCGCGATCGCGACCTGGGCGGCTACGTTGCCGAACTACAGCAGGCGATCAGCGCGTCGCTCGAGCTGCCAAGCGGGTACTTCATCGAATACGGCGGCCAGTTCGAAAACATGGAGCGAGCGCGGGCCCATCTCGTGGTCATCGTGCCGATCACCATCGGCATCATTTTCTTCCTCTTGTTCCTTCTGTTCCAGTCGCTGCGACCGGCGACGTTGATCATCTCCGTGTTGCCATTCGCCTCGATCGGCGGCATCCTGTCGCTGTTTCTCACCGGGCAGTACTTGTCGGTGCCGGCGTCGGTGGGCTTCATCGCCCTTTGGGGGATCGCCGTCTTGAACGGTGTCGTGCTGGTCTCGCAAATCCGTCGCCTGCGAAGCTCGGGCTTGGATCTTGCGGCGGCGGTGATGGAGGGCGCGGCGCAACGTTTCCGGCCGGTAATGATGACCGCGACCATCGCCGCGCTCGGCCTAATCCCCTTTCTGTTTGCCACGGGGCCAGGCTCGGAGGTGCAGAAGCCGCTGGCCATCGTGGTGATCGGCGGCCTGGTTTCATCCACCGCCCTGACGTTGCTGGTGGTGCCGGCCATCTATCGCTACTTCGACGAGCCGCCGGCTCCGGCCGGGGCTGTACGGGGTTCCCACTAGTCTCCCGCCCGGGCCTGGGAGGGTTCGTTAAATCAAGGGCGCGGGGCGCAACGTCCTTGACCCCCGCTTCCGGCTCGGCTATAATTTGGCCGCTGGGGTCTCCGCCAGAGGGGCGCTCGACGGAGGGAAATCGGGGATGAAACCTCCTTGGCCCCAGGCGGGGCGCTTCCTGTACAGCCACTGAGGAGAGGATCAACCAATGACGGCTCATCGGCCTTTGCGGGCTATCCGGCTTCTGGTGTCCCTGACCGGGGCTGCGCTCGTTTGGAGCCAGTCGATCACGCAGTCCATCCAAGGCCTGGTGACCGATCCGAGCGGGGCGGTCATCGTCGGGGCGCGCGTCACGGTCGTCAACGTCGCGACCGGATTGACGCTCACCGAAGAAACCAACAGCACAGGAAATTACAGCTTCCCGCTGCTGCCGGTCGGCAATTACGACATCCGCGTCGAGATGCAAGGCTTCAAGACCGAAATGGTGAGAAACGTGCGGCTGGAGACGGCGGCCCAGGTGCGGCGCGACTTCACCCTCCAGGTGGGCGACGTGGCCGAGACGATCGAGGTCTCGGCCACCGGCGTGAACCTGGTTACCGAGAACGCCACCGTGGGCGGAGTGATCGAAAACAAGCGGATCATCGAACTGCCGCTCAACGGCCGCAATGTGGCGCAACTGGCGGTTCTCGTGCCCGGGGTGCAGTTCGGCGAACGGACCGGCCGCGCCGACGGCCTGGGCGGCTTCCCCATCCCGGGCCAGGGCTTCTCGGTCAGCGCCAACGGCCAGCGCGAGATTCACCAGGTGGTGAGCCTGGACGGCGTGGACGCCAAAGACCCGCGCATCCACATCACCAACTTCGTCCCTTCGATCGAGGCGATCGAAGAGTTCAAGATTCAGACCAACGCCTTCAGCGCCGAATACGGATTCGGCGGCGGCGCTTACGTCAACATCACGATGAAGAGCGGCACCAACGACTTTCACGGCACGCTCTTCCACTTTCTCCGCAATGACAAGTTCGACGCCGAGCATTATTTTCTGAACTTCGAATTGCCGCCGGGCCGCCAGCGAGCCCGCAAGGACGCCCTCCGGCGGAACCAGTTCGGCTTTGTTTTGAGCGGGCCGGTGATCCTCCCCAAGCTCTACAACGGGCGCAACAAGACGTTCTGGGCCTTTAACCTCGAGTACCGGCTGGATCGCCGCGAGGAGGTGCAAACGCAGTGGTGGCCCCACGACGAGTTTCGCGAGGGCAACTTCTCGGAGCTGCTGCGGGGGACGATCAACCCGGCCACGGGGCGGCTGTTCCGTGCACCGATCGTGCTCTACGACCCCTTCAGCGGCGACCCGTTCCCAAACAACATCCTGCCGAAATCCCGGCTGCATCCCGGCGCGCTGAATGTGCTGAAACAGTTCGTGCCGCGCGCTGAGTTCCGCCAGGCCGATCCCCTGGACTTTACCGCCCGCAAAGGGGTGAATCAACCGGTGGACGTGCACACGTACTTTACCCGGATCGACCATTACATAAGTGAGCGGGACCGCGTGTTCGGCCGGCTGGCCTGGGACCGCTCGGGGCTAACGCGCAACCACATCAACCCGCATCTGCCCGTTTTCGTCAAATCCTGGGTCACCAACCTCGCCACACAATGGATCCACACCTTCAATCCCACCACGCTCAACGAGCTCCGCTTCGGCTTCAATATCTCGGACGACCTGACGGCGAATCCCCGCACGGACAACACCAACTTCGACATGGACGCGCTTGGGGTGGGGCAGATTCGGGTCTTCGGCGACAACAACCGGAAGCTGACGCCGCGCGAGCACGGCATCCCGAATTTCAGCGGCCTCGGTTTCGTCTTGCAGGAGCTTACGGCCGGCAACGGATACGACAACATGGACACCATCCAGGCGGGCAACCATCTGACGATGATCCGCGGAGCGCACAACCTCAAGATCGGAGGTGAGCTCTACCGGGTGTCGATGGAGCGGGGTGCGGCCAATCTCCAGGAGGGCCGCTTCAGCTTCGGCGCCAACGAGACCGGCTTCGGCTTTGCGTCGTTTCTGCTCGGTCTGCCCGCCTCGACCGAATCGGCCGAAGGGCTGCCGCTCACCTTCCCGCGCTCCAACCGCTTCGGCATCTACGTCCAGGACGACTGGAAGGTGCACCGGCGGCTGACGCTGAACCTGGGCCTGCGGTTCGACTACAGCGGCTTTCCGGTCGACTCCCGGGGCTTGTGGCGGACACTCGACTTTGTGGGTAAAGGGCCGGTGCCGGGGCGCGGGGAGGGTTACAAAGCACCCGACGGCACTTTGATTCCGACCATCTTCCCGGCTCGGGTCGACAAAAGCGGTGCGGTGAAGCTCGCCAAGCAGTGGGTGCGATTCTTCATGCCGCGCGTCGGCATCGCCTTCCGGCCAACGGAGAAGTGGGTGATCCGCGCCGGCGCCGGCTGGTTTGCCAACATCAACCACCTCAACACGTGGACGATCTTCAACCTGATGCCTCCCAAGTCCGGCAGTCTGCTGTACCAGTCGGTGACGGACCCGGACAAGTTGATCACGGTGACCGGCGCCGACGGCGCCACCTATTCGATCCGCACGCGCCGGTATCGCCCGGGCCAGCCGATCCTGACGCTGAACGATCCCTTCTTGCAGCAGACCGGCGGAGCGGCCGTGGCGCGGCCGACCAATGTGCTCCACCTCCCGCAGGACTACAAAGACGGCAGCGTCTGGAAGTGGAGCTTTGACATCCAGCGTGAGTTGCCGTTTGCCACTTCCCTGACGATCGGCTACGTCGGAAGCAAAGGGACTCACGTCGGCAACAGCATCGGCAACTACAACCAGGCGCCGCCGTCGCCCAACACCAACATTCAGGCCAGACGACCCTATCAGCGGGTCTATGACCCGGCCACGCCCAACCTCGGCATTCAGGCCCTCGGCACCATCCGCTACATCGACAGCTATGGCGAAAGCTTCCATCACGGGCTGCAAGTCAAGCTCGACAAGCGCTACGCGCGCGGCGTGGCGTTCGGCACGGCCTATACCTTCAGCAAGAGCCACGGCGACGGCGAGAACGGCGGCAACGAAGGCGCCAGCTTTCAGGATCCGCTCGACCGGCGCGGCTCGCGCGGCCGCTACCGCTTCGACCTGCGCCACAACTGGATCACGCACTTCGTTTGGGAGTTGCCGGGCCAGAACCTTCAAGGGCCGCTCAAGCACGTCATCGGCGGTTGGCAGGCCAATGGGATTCTCTCGATCCGCAGCGGATTTCCGTTCACCGTCGGGCAAGGCAGCGATCTAAACACCGGCGGGCCGGTGCGCCCCGACCTGGTCGGCAATCCCTGGCTCGAGAATCCCACGCGGGCGCTCTGGTTCAATCCGATGGCGTTTCAGAGGGTAAGCTGTAACATTGCTGCTCGGCCAGACCTGTGCCGTTTCGGCAGCGCCGGCTACAACATCCTGGAGGAGCCCGGGCAGCGGAACCTCGATTTCGGTCTGTTCAAGAACTTCTCCGTTTCGGAGCGGTTCAAACTTCAGTTCCGCTCGGAGTTCTTCAACGCCTTCAACACACCCTATTTCGGCACCCCGATCGGCATCAGTTTCACCCGTACGGAGTCTATCGTTCCGGACGGCCCCCGGATGGGAGAGATCCGAAGCCTGCGCACTTCGATGCGGATCATTCAGTTTGGGCTGAAACTCTTTTTCTGATTTTGATCGAGAAGTCGGCGGGCGCCGGGCGAGCCGGCGTCCGCCCCTGGGCGGCTCCGACGGCTGCTCGAGCGGTAAGATCGACGGTGGAGGCTCAAACAAGCGTCTGTGCACTTCCCTACCTCCGGCGTGGAGGTCTCGCCGATCGTTCCTGCCATCGTGGCGTTCGCCATTTCGGCGCTGGTGAGTCCGGCCGGAGTTTCGGGCGCCTTCCTGATTTTGCCGTTTCAGATGAGCGTGCTCGGCTTCACCAGCCCCGCCGTCAGCGCAACGAACCTGCTTTATAACGTCATCGCGATTCCCGGCGGCGTCCTCCAGTACGTCCGCGAGGGCCGCATGGCCTGGCCGATCGCCTGGACCACGCTGGCGGGGACGCTGCCCGGAATCCTTCTTGGCGCCGTGCTTCGCGTCCGTTATTTTCCCGACGCGCGCTCTGCGAAGTTCTTCGTCGGCCTGGTGCTCGCCTGGCTCGGCTGGCGGCTGCTAGTGGAATTCTTCAGCGGCGACCGGAACGCGAGCGCCGCCAAGCGCGCCATCGAGGAGAAGTTCAGCGGGCGGCTGCCCAAGGAGGCGGTGGTCAAGACCGGGCGAATCTCGCTCCGTCAGGTGGAATACGAGTTTTGGGGGGAGACCTTCTCGTTCAGCCCGGTGGCTCTGTTCGCCCTGTCGCTGGGTGTCGGCGTCGCCGGCGGGATCTACGGCATAGGTGGCGGCGCCATCATCGCACCGTTCGTGGTCAGCGTCCTGCACTTGCCCGTCTACACCGTGGCCGGCGCGGCCCTGTTCGGCACGTTCGCCACCTCGATCGCCGGCGTGGCGTTTTTCGAGCTGCTGGCCCTCTGGGGCTTCTCGCCGCACGTGCCGGTCCGGCCGGATTGGCTGCTCGGCGCGCTGTTCGGCGTCGGGGGCTTGGTCGGGACCTACGTTGGCGCGCGGATGCAAAAGTACCTCCCCGAGCGTTGGATCCGCCTGGGGCTCGGCCTGGTGGTGCTTGGAATTGCGGCCGGCTACATCGGACAATTCTTCCACTGAATTTTAGGATCTGTTCATTCTATACTGAAACGTAGAGGGATCCCACGGGAAGGGATCGGCGTTCCAGCGAGGGGAAGGAGAGATGCGACGGTGTTGGACTGGCTGGAATTCGGCCGCGGCCCCTTCTTCCGTTTCGCCTTTGCCCTGATGTTGCTCGGCCTGCTGCGCCTGGTCGTGCTGGCGTTGCTCCGCAGGCGCGAGCAACCCATCCGCGCCGCGAACGCGCCGGTGCCGCCCTGGGTGGGCGCGCTGTGGCGGGGCGCGCGGGTCGTCCTCCTCCTCGTTTTTCACACCGGCCTGATTGCACTGCCGCTGTTCGTCGCCGCCCATGTGTTCGCCTGGCGCCGCGCGGTCGGCTTCGCCTGGTTTGCGCTTCCCAAATCGGTCTCCGACTGGCTGGCGGTGGCCACTGTCGTGGCCGGTGCGGCGCTTTTCTTGATGAGCTCGATCGATCTGGCGCGCGGGGTGACCGAAGGACGGCGCCCGATCTGGGTGCTGGCGCTGCTGGTGCCCGTGGCCACGGGCTATCTGGCCGCCAATTTCGTCCTTCAGCCCGAGTCTTACCGCGCGCTCATGCTGGTGCACGTCTACTCGGGCAACTTCATTCTCGCCACGATTCCATTCACCCGCGCGGCCGACTGTATTCTCCGCCCCCTGGCCCGTTCTGTCGAACGGTCGTTCTGGAAGCCACTGGCGGAGATTCTGGCCCTTTCCGTCACCTTCCGCCCCCGTCCGGCTCCTGCACGCCCGCGGGCGTCAGCCGAGGAGGTCTGAGAGATGCCCTTCGCGATCTTGACCGACACCACCAAGTGCATCGGGTGCCGGCAATGCGTCATTGCCTGCAAGAAGGAGAACCGCTTGCCGCCGGACTTTCCTCGGCGCTGGGACCTCGAGGACGGCCTTTCGGCCCGCAACTGGACCTCCATCATCGACCGCCCCGGGGGAAAGTATGTCCGCAAACAATGCCGGCACTGTCTCGAGCCGGCCCGCGTTTCCGCCTGTCCGGTGGGAGCGCTCGAGAAGACGAATGTCGGTGCGGTCATCTATGACGGCCGCAAGTGCATGGGTTGCCGCTACTGCATGATGTCCTGCCCCTTCGGCATCCCCCGCTATGACTGGGACCAGACGGTTCCCTACATCCGCAAGTGCATCTTTTGCTACTCGCGGATCAGCGCCGGCCGCCAGCCCGCCTGCACCGAGGCGTGCCCGACACAGGCGACGATTTTCGGCGAACGGGCGGAGTTGCTCGAGATCGCGCACCAGCGGCTGCGCGAGGCGCCCGACCGCTACCTCGGCAAGGTGTGGGGTGAGACGGAGGTCGGAGGCACGTCGGTCCTCTACATCTCCGACATCGATCTCGCTTTCCTCACGCGCGGCCAGGAGCTATCGAGCGAGCCGCTGCCGGAGCAGACCAAGCTTGCCATGAACGCCGTACCGTTTGCTTTTCTCGGCGTCGTCTCGGCCATGGCGGCCGTGAACTGGGTCATCCAGCGCCGCATGAAACTCGAGCGCCAACCCGAACCTCCGGAGGAGAACAGCCGTGCATAGGGTTCGGGTTGTCAAGCTCATCCTCTGGCTGTTTAGCGGTTTCGCCGTCGCCGTGGCCGCCGGGCGGTTCCTGTTCGGCCTCGGCGCCACCACCAACCTCTCCGACGCCACACCCTGGGGCTTGTGGATCGGCTTCGATGTCTTGAGCGGCGTCGCGCTCGCCGCGGGCGGCTTCATCGTCACCGCGGTCGTTTACATCTTCCGCTTCGACGAGTTTCGCGCCGTCGTCCGGCCCGCCGTGCTCACGACCTTCCTCGGCTATCTGGCGGTGGTCGCCGGGCTGGTCTTCGATCTCGGCCTGCCCTGGAACATGTGGCATCTGATCATCTACTGGAACCCGCGATCGCCGCTGTTCGAGGTCGGCTGGTGCGTCATGCTCTATCTGACGGTGCTGGCGCTCGAGTTCTTTCCGGTGCCGGCCGAGGAGTTCAGCGCGCTCGCCCGGATCCGCCGCGCCTTGCTCGGAATTCGCCTGCCGCTGGTGATCATCGGCATCGGTCTTTCCACCTTGCATCAGTCTTCGCTCGGATCGTTGTTCCTGCTGATGCCCTATCACCTGCACCCGCTATGGTAGTCGCCGCTGCTGCCGGTCCACTTCTTTGTCTCGGCGGTGGGTCTCGGCCTGATGATGGTGATCTTTGAGAGCCACACGACCGCCTGGCTGTATCACCGCATGCCGGAGACCCCTCTGCTGGCGCGCTTTGGGGCGGGGGCGCGGTGGGTGCTGTTGGGCTATCTGGCCCTGCGGCTGGCCGATCTCGGCTGGCGCGACCAGCTCCATCACCTTTGGGCCGCCCAATGGCAGACGGTCATGTTCTGGTTCGAGGTCACCTTGATGGTGATCGCCCCGGTGCTGCTGTTGTCGATTCCCGCCGTCCGCAGCTCCCGAGCAGGCCAGTGGCTTACAGCAGGATTGGCCGTCTGGGGCGTGGTGCTCAACCGGATCAACGTCGGCGGTTTCATGCACACCGGCCGGGGTTACTATCTGCCCTCGTGGACCGAACTGGCCATCTCCTGCGGCGTGGTCTCCCTGGTCGGGCTGATGTTCATGTTCATCGTGGAGCGATTTCGTGTCTGGGAGAAGCGCCCGGCCGATCCGGCCGCGGCCAGCGAGGACTTGCCCGAGACGGACAGGAGGCCTCTGCTCTGGCTCGGCTCGCCGCGGGCCGCTGGCGAGGCCTATTCGCTGGCTTTCGTTCTTGCCGCCGCTCTGGGCTTCGCCCTGCTCGAGCCGCAGCCCGCCGAGAGCCGAGGCATCTACCCCACCCCGGCTCGCCACGCGCGCGGCAACGAGGAGCTCCGCATCGACGGCAACCTCGACGGCTTCGGCGTCACCTTCCGGCACAGCTGACATCAGGACGTCGCCGGCAACAAGGACTCTTGCGTCACGTGCCACCACATGAATCTGCCGCGCGACCGCAACACGGTTTGCAGCGAGTGCCACCGGGACATGTATCTGCCGTCGGACGCCTTTCGGCACGACTGGCATGCCTCCTCGAGCGGCGCCGGCTTGTCCTGCGCCGACTGCCATCGCAAAGGCGCGCTGCGCAGCCGGGAGACGGCGCGCCACTGCAACGACTGTCACAAAGACCTCATTCCCGAGGGCTCGCCCATTCCGGTGAAAAGCTATCGGGCCATCGGCTACGTGCAGGCGATGCACCAGCTCTGCATCGGCTGCCATGCCAACCTGGGCGAGGAGCTGACCCGCTGCGGCGCCTGCCACCACGGTCTGGAAGACTTCATCGATTTGCCCGAGGTCTCGGCCCGGCGCCTGGAGCGCAGCGGCAGGCGCGTCGTGCTGCCACCCTATTGAGCGGCCCAACCGGCGGCTGACATATAATAGGCGCAATTCCTCCGCGAGGGATCGTATCATGCCCGTCAGCCGCCGCTACTTTCTGCGCGCCAGCGCCGGCGGGGCCGCAGGCGCCCTGCCGGCTCTCGCCGCAAGAGAGGATCGCCCCCGCTCGCCGATGAAGATCGGCACCTTTTTCACACCGAATCCGAGCGAGAACGACCTGGCGATGCTCCGCCACGCCGGCCTCGATGCCGTCTCGATCTGGACGACGATCAACCACAACAACGCCGCGTGGATGATCGCCACGCGCAAGCGCCTGGAGGCCCACGGCATCGAGGTCTTCAACATCGGCATCCTCGATCTGCACTGCGACCCGACGATCGTTTTAGGTCTAGAGGGCTTCGACGAGAAGGTCGCCCAGTACCGCCACTACCTGGACAACCTCGGCCGCGCCGGAATCGGCTACACCACCTACGCGCACATGGCCAATCTCAAGGTTCCGACGGTGCCGGGCTACTACCAGACCTCGATCGAAACCGCGCGCGGCGGCGCCCCCACGCGCCAGTTCGATCTCGAGATCGCGCGCAAGCTTCCCAACTCACACGGGCGCGATTATACGCCAGAGCATATCTGGGACACCTTCACGCGCTTCATCCGCGCAGTAATCCCGGTCGCCGAGAAGAACAAGGTGCGCATCGGCCTCCATCCGGACGACCCGCCGGTGGAGACTTTGGGCGGCGTCGCCCGCATTTTCCGCAACGCCGAGGCCTACCGCCGGGCCTTCGAGATCGCCGCCTCGGAGAACTTCGGCATCTGTCTTTGCATCGGCACCTGGGCCGAAGGCGGCCAAGCCATGGGTATGGCTCCGGTCGAAGCCGTCCGCCACTTCGGCGCCCAAAAGAAGATCTTCAAAGTCCACTTCCGCAACGTCTCCTCGCCGTTGCCGAAGTTCCGCGAAACGTTCGTCGACGAAGGGTATGTGGACATGTATCAAGTGATGAAGGCGCTCAAGGAGGTGGACTTCCGCGGCATCATCATCCCCGACCACGTGCCTGGCGGCGGCTACCCGATGGCCAATACCGCCTTTACGCTGGGCTACATGAAGGCGCTGCGCGACCAGGTGGAACGCGAGGCGCGCGGCTGACAGGGCATCGTGCCAGGAGAGCGCCCCACCGCGATCACGCAAAGGGGCCAGGCCGCGGGCGGCCTCAAGCGCCGCCGATGATCTCCCGCATCCGCTTGACGCCCCACTCGACGGCGATCTTGATCATCGCTTCGCCCTTGGCGGTGCTGGCGAGTTTGGCTTCCTTAAAGAACTGCTCGTCTTCTGCGGCAGCCTCCGGCGTCTTGATGCCCAGGCGCGGCTTCGCCTTCTCGTAGTCCACCCCCTCCCAGTGGATCCGCTCCGGAAAGGCCGCCATTGCAAAGGAGGTCTCGAACTCTCCGGCGTGCCCGGGCGCCCTGTTGCTCTCCATATACTTGCGGATGATTTCGGGCGTGTAGGCGTCCCAATAGGCGTTGAACTGGATGTTGATGCCGAGCTTGCGCCGGAATTCCGGCGTCGCCTCTTTAAGCGGCGCCACGTTGCCGCCGTGGCCGTTGAGGATCCAGATGTTGCTGACGCCGTGGATCTGGAGGCTTTCGCAGATCTCGAAGACGACGCTGAGGAACGTCTCGCGCTTGAGCGTCAAGGTCCCTTTGCGATCCATCCAGTGCGGCGAGATGCCGACGGAAACCGGCGGGGCTACCAGCACAGCCGGATAGAGCGCCAGCGCCACCTGCTCGGCAATGAGCGTCACCGAGGCCGTGTCATGGATCATGGCCAGATGCTCGTTATGCTGCTCCGTGCTGCCTGTGGGAACGATGACGCCGCGGAGCCGGCCGGCTTCGAGCGCCTCACGGAACTCGCGGCGCGTATTCTCCCACAACCGCACCTTGCGCGCGTGGACGTAACTTTCGCCGGCGCGGGTGATGTTCGCTGCGCAAAGCTCGAATCCGGGCGCTGCGGCAAGCGCCGCGAGGACGTGTCGTCTCGAACAAGGAGCTGCCATACTGGACGGATGATATCATCGATTGCCGTGATCCGTCGTCTGTTGCCAGCCGCCTCGATGCTCCTCGCCTGCGCTTTCGAGGCCGGCGCGCTCGATCCGCTCGGGCGTGTGCTGCTCGCCTGGCCGGAGGCCGATCTGCGCGCCCTCGAGCTGGCGAAACAGATTCGCACCGGCGCGCTGTTTGTTCCCGATCGCCCGGCGCCGGCGAACGAGTTCGTCGAAGCCTGCCGGAGCGCGGCAATTGTGCCGGTCGCCGAGATCCGCGGCGTCGGGTCCGAGCAGGAGCTGGAGCGCCGGGCCACGGAGGCGCTCGCCGCCGGTTTTGCCGCGCTGGCCTACGACGCCTGGGGCACGGAGGCCGATCTGCGCCGTTTCATCGCCGCGCACGCCGCCATACCGCAATTTGTCTTTCTCAAAGCCGAGCAAGCGGCCTGGGAGGTCGCCCCGGCTTTCGCCGTCCTCGTCGCCGGGCTGTGGCCGGGCATCAAACCACAGGATCCGTCCACCGCCTCGGCCACCGCCATGCCCTGGGTGGATTCGAACCTTTGGCTCTATGCGTGGCTGCGCGCGCAATTTCCCCACCGGCCTGCCCTGGCGGGCTACCGCCCCAATGAAGCGGCCGGAGTTCCGCGAGATCGACGCCTGGGCTACCACACCGTCGAAATCGCCCTGAGCGAGGCCATGGCCTCCGGCGGCAATCTGATCCTCGCGCTTCCGGATCGCTACCGAGAGGCGCTGCTCGCCGGCGAGCCCAAAGCAAGAGAAAGCTGGCGATCGCTCGCCGAGACCAGCGCGTTTCTCCTGCGGAATGCAACGCGCTTTCGGTCGCAACCGGGAGGGCGCGTGCTGGTTCTGGCAGGCAGTGAGGAGGCCTCGGGCGACGTCCTCAACCTGCTGTACCGGTTGAACGCCACGCCCGCCGTCGCCGCTCTCGAGAACCCGCCCGCGTTCGATCCCAAGCGCCACCCCGTCGTCGTGGCCGTCAACGTAACGCCGCCCGCCGCCGTGGCCGAGCGCCTGTGGCGTTTCATCGAGGCGGGCGGAACGGTGCTCGTCTCGCCGGACCTGACCGGAACCGAGCCCTGGTGGACCGCCCGAAAACTGCCGGCCGGACGAAACGAGAACGGGCGCACCGTCTACGCGGTGGGCAAAGGGAAACTCCTCGCCTACGCCGATCCGATCCTCGACACCTACGAGTTTGCCCTCGACGTGCTGGCCGCAGTCGGCTGGAAGGAGCGCGACCTCCGCCTTTGGAACGCCGAGACCGTCGTCGGGCTGATCGGCCGCGAGGGCGCCGGCGCCTGGCTGGCACTGATCGACTACGGCACCCGCTGGCAACGCGATCACGATCCGGACTTTCTACTCCAGGCCTTCGGCAGCTATCCCACAGTGAGGCTCCGGACGCCTGAACGGCCCGAGTCGACCAACCTGGCGCCGCGCCTGCGCGGCCCCCTGACGGAGTTCGAGATGCGCGACCTGCGCCAGTTCGCTATTCTCGAACTAGAGGCTGGGACACCATGATCCTTTCACGTCGCGAATTTCTGGGATCTCTCGGCGCGGCGGCGGCCGCACCGGCAGCATATTTCGGAGTCCACCCCTTCATTGAGGCCAACCCGAAGGCGGTCTTCGTTCACCGGACCCGGGTCCCGCACAAGATGGACCGGGAGGCCAAGCTCGCCGCCGGGCTGAAGCTCGGGCGCGAAATCTTTGTCCCGTTGGAGAAACCCGGCGTTCCGACCTCCCACCGCGTCGTACTCAAACCGAACGTCATCAGCGTCCGCTCGCGATCGCGGCCGGACGTGGAGAACTGGGGCACCGGAACCGATCCGGACTTCTATGAGGGCATCGTCCTGGCGCTCAAGGAGCGCGGCCTCCGCAAGTTCAGCTTCGTCGAAGCCAACCTGCGCTGGGCCTGGAACTATCGCGGCTTCGTCGACATCAACGACCGGCACGGCATCGAGATGAACGAACCGGAGTTCCGCCCGGCCGATTTCGCGCGCAGCGAGGAGATCGTCTGGTCGAAGGTGCCCGAGGCCGTCGTCTATCAGCGCATCCCGCACTACTGGCCGGTGAACGCGCCCGACACCTGGCTGCTGAACATCGCCAAGTGGAAGGCCCACGGCATGTGCCTGACGCAGTCGGTCAAGAACGAACAGGGCTTGGTGGTCGCCCCGTTCGTGCGCTTCTGCCCCGGCTGGTCCATGGTGACCGGCGCGCCCGAATTCATGAAACGCGACATCTGTCGCGACGTTGAGGAGCGCGTCACGCGCTACTACGAAAGCCATCGGCGGATGGGCTACTATCGCTACGATCAGCCGGTCAAGGGCGTCTATCCGGATCCGCTGGCGCACGAAATCTGGTGTCAGAAGACCTGCGACAATCAGAGCGTGCTCAACACCGGCCTGGCCATGATCGAGGGCATCTACGGCCGCGACGGCGACGGCTTCCATGTGGGCAACGACTACCTGACTAATCTCGTGCTGTTCGGCAAGGACAAGTTTCGACTCGACGTCATCGGCCTCTGGCTCGCCGGCCACGAACCGGGCAACGTCCATCTGTATCGCGTAGCCAAGGAGCGCGGCTTGAGCGACACCTTCAACCCCTGGGAGATCCCCGTCTACGAGTGGATCGACGGCCGCGCCGTGCCGCGCAAGCTCACCGACTTCGAACGCACGCCGCTTCGAACCGTCTACATGCGGCGCGAAGGCGAGACGCTCCATCTGGCCGACGAGCCCTTCGACTACGACAAGTACAAGCTCTGATTCCTTTCGCGAAAGGAGAACGGATGATCTCGGAGGAAACTCGCCGCAGCATGCTCGCCGCCGGGCTGGGCGCCGCCTTGGCCGCCCCCGCCTCCGGCCAGCAAGCCGCCAAGGAAGTCCACTACCTCGGTCCCAAACCCGAAGGGACGCCCTTGTTTCCTGCCGCCGTCACCTTCGGCAATCTCGTCTTCGTTTCCGGTCCCGGCTTCAACGACGTCGCCGGCATCCGCGCCCAGACCGACAAGCTGCTCACCTACATCGAGAAGGTGCTCGAAAGCGTCGGCTCCTCGATGGAGAAGGCGCTCAAGGTGAACGTCTACCTGGCCGACATCCGCGACTACGCGGCGATGAACGAAGTCTACCGCGGCCGCTTCGGTCCCAATCCGCCGGCGCGCACCACCGTGGCCGTCGCCAACATTCCGCTGCCCGGCTGCCTGGTCGAGATCGAGGTGATCGCCAGCCGATGAGCGCGACCTCGGCGCCTGTCCCCTTGGCACGAGGCACCCGGTCCGGATAGACTCGATAAGAACCATAAAAACGGAGGATGCCAGATGGCCTACGACCCGAGGGGAGTTCGTTTTGTTTTGACCGCGCCCGACACCGAAAGCACCGAGCAAGGCTTCAGCCCCTGGAAGCAGATGGTCTACGCTTCCGTGCCTGCCCAGTTCGCCCCGCGCTTTGTCTACCGGAGATGGCTCGCCCAGCAGACCTATCCGGACGGTACGGCGGTGGTGATGCCGTACGGGCTGCGGATCGTCGAAGCGATCTTGCTTGAGGAGTATCCCAAGGAGGACGTCGCGGTCTGCCACCCCGATCAGCTCGACCTGTTCGTCGGACCGCGCACCCGCGCCGTGGGCGTCGGTGCGCACAATCCGATCGGCACGGCCTTCTCCACCGGGGTCTACAGCAACATCTTCGGCAGCTCGGCCCGCCCCATCAACGCCTATGAGAGCGAGCGTCTCTTCTTCCACCCGGCGATCCGCAAGTACCGGCCGAAGGTGATCGTCGGCGGCGCCGGCGCCTGGCAGATCGAAAAGACCGGCGCCCGCGAGCGGCTGGGCGTCGATTGCGTCGTCATCGGCCGCGGCGAGCGCGTGATCCTCGAGCTGTTTCAGCGCGCCGACGCCGGCGAGGAGCTGCCCCCGGTGGTCTACGCTCCGGAGCCCGCTCTGGAGGATCTGCGCATTCCCCTTCGCCGCTCCACCTTCGGCATCGTCGAGATGACGCGCGGCTGCGGGCGGCAATGCGCCTTCTGCTCGCCCACGCTGGAGACGCGCATCTCGATTCCGCCCGAGCAGTTGCTCGAAGCCGTGCGCGCCAACGTGCGCGAAGGCGGCCGCATCATCTTCGCCGTCTCCGAAGATATCTTCATCTATGGCGCCAGCGCCCCGTTTTACATCCCCAACGCCGACGCGCTCGTGAACTTCTACGAGAAGGTGGCTAGCGTCCCGGGCGTCGACTATGTGCCGCTGTCGCACGCCACGATCGCCCCGGCGGTCGTCAATCCGCATCTCATCAAGGAGCTTTCGAAGATCCTGTTGCCCAAGAGCGTGCTGCGCAACCCTCGCTCCACATACCCGGGCAACCGGATCCTGTCGCCGCTCATCGGCATCGAGACCGGCTCGCCGCGCCTGGCGGCCCTCACCATGAGCGGCAAGGCGCTTCCCTTCGACATCCGCGACTGGCAGGAGATCGTCGTCGAGGGCACCAACATCCTCAACGAGAATCACTGGTTCCCCGTCTACACCTTCATCGTCGGCCTGCCCAATGAGACCGACGACGACATCAAGCAGTCGCTCGACCTGCTCAAGCGCCTCCGCAAGAACAAGGTCATCTATGTGCCTTCGATCTTCACTCCGCTCGAGGACACCCGCATGGCTTCGGGCCGCGCGCTCAAGCCGCGCGAGCTCACCCAGCTTCAGTGGGAGTTCATCCTGACGGCCTGGAAGCAGAGCCGGGAGCTCGGCGTGGTGAACGAGAGCTCGAACTGGCTCTGGAAGATAGGCATGTTCGCCTTCTACTATCTGCGAGGCCGCTGGGTTCACGGGCCGCAGTTCCGCTACCCGGCCATGCGCTTTGCCGGCATTCCGGAGGGCCGCCTTCGCAACTACCTCTACCTGGATCTGAGCGATTCGGCTCCTCCGCAGCCGGCGCGCCCGCCCCGGCTGGTCGCCAAGCACCGCGGCAGTACACTGGAAGAGCTGGCGCGTCTGCAAGACGGCCAGCCGTTCAGCATCTACGGCACGACACGCCTGGAGGGCGCCAGCCCTTTCCGCGTCGTCGGTCAAGCTTGAAGGACCGACGCTCATGCAGCTTCCGCTTCGCGGCGCCATTGCCGGCTGCGGCTACTTCGGCCGCATCCAGCTCGAGGCTTGGGCGCGCATCCCCGAAGTTCGCATCGTCGCGGCGGCTGATCCAGATCTCGAACGCGCCCGCCAGGCGGCGCCCGCCGCCTACGCCGACGCCGCCGAAATGCTCGAGCGCGAGCGGCCGGACTTCCTCGACATCGCCACCCGGCCCGATTCCCATCTCGAGCTCGTCAGCCTCGCCGCCGCCCACCGCATCCCGGTGATCTGCCAGAAGCCGATGGCGCGCGACCGGGCCGAAGCCCTCCGCATGGTCGAAGTGGCCGAGGCCGCCGGCATCCGTTTGATGATTCACGAGAACTGGCGCTTCCAGCCCTGGTACCGCGAGGCCGCCCGGCGCATCGCGCGAGGCGACATCGGCCGGCCCCTCGGCTACTGGTTTCACGTCCGCCAGCGCGACGGCCTGGGGCCGGCGCCTTACCCGCGCCAGCCGTATTTCGTCGAAATGCCGCGCCTGCTTATCTACGAGACGCTCGTCCACCAGATCGACACGGCGCGCTTTCTTTTTGGCGACGTCGCCCGGATCTACGCCGACATCCGCCGCGTCAACCCTGTGATTCGAGGCGAGGACCAGGCAACGCTGGTGTTGCGTCACGCCTCCGAGCTGCCCGGCGTCATCGAAAGCCACCGCTTCGCCGATCCCGTCCCCAAAGGGCCCGCCATGGGCGATGCCTGTTTTGACGGCGACGAGGCGACTCTGCTGGTGCGGGCCACCGGCGAGATCTTTCTCGGCGAGACCCTGGTCTGGACGCCGCCGCCCGAGCAGGGCTACAAGGGCGACAGCGTACTGGCCACGCAGCGGCATTTCATCGAATGCCTGCTCTCCGGCCGGCAGTTTGAAACCTCGGGCCGCGAGTATCTGAAGACCTTCGCCGTGGTCGAAGCGGCCTATGAAAGCGCCGCCCGGGGCGCCTCCGTCGCCCTTTCGGCCTGGCTGTGAGCCCGCCTTTAGTCAGCATCGTCACGCCCTCGCTGAACATGGCCGCCTATGTCGCCGAGGCGGTGCGCAGCGTCCTCGAGCAGGATTACCCCCGCCTGGAGTACATCGTCGTCGACGGCGGCTCCACCGACGGCACGCTCGAAATCCTCGCCGGCTTCGGCGACCGCCTGCGGCTGATCGCGCAGCGGGACTCCGGCCCGGCCGAGGCGATCCATCGTGGGTTCGCCGCGGCGCACGGCGAAATCTTCGCCTGGCTGGCGGCCGACGACTACTACTTTCCCGGCGCGGTTTCGGCCGCCGTCGCCGCACTCACCGCGCATCCGGAGGTCGGCGGCGTCTACGGCGACGGCGTCTGGGTGGATGCGGCCGGCAATCGCCTCGGCGCCTATCCCGTGCGCGATTTCGACCCGCGGCGGCTGGCCGAGGAGTGCTTCATCTGCCAGCCCGCCGCCTTCCTGCGCCGCCGGGCCTTCGAGAGCGTCGGCGGACTCGAGACGCGCTGGCGCTACACCTTCGATTACGATCTCTGGATCCGCATCTCCAGGCGCTGGACGCTCCTCCGCCTCTCGGCGCCTCTGGCCGCTTCGCGCATGCACGCCGGCACGATCACGCTCGGCGCCCGCCGCCGGGTGCTCGAGGAAAACATTCGCCTGCTCGTGCACCATTTCGGCTACGCGCCCCTGCGCACCGTCTTTGCCTACGCCGCGCACCTGGTGGACCGCCGCGACCAGTTCTTCGAGCCGCTGGCGCCCTCGGCGCTGAAATTCGCGCTCAGCCTCCCTCTCGGCCTCTACTTCAACCGCCGCCGGCCGATTCGCTTCCTCGCCGAGTGGCTGGCCGCCCCGCGAGCCCGCAAAGCCCGGCCAGGACGAAGAGATACCAAGTGGATGGTCTAAAGAACCCCCACAAGACGCGGTGAGCTGTCCTAAATCGCCCGCGGCAGCAGAACGAAGAGAAGCGAACCGAGAGCGACGCTCGCCCCGTGGGGCAGCGTAACGCCTTTGGAGATGTCGAGCTCCTCGTGACGCGCATAGGGAGGGCGAAGCTGGAGCAGCTCGTTGACAATTACGCCGACGTTGCGCAGCGTGCGCAGCAGGCGGCCCCGAGTGAGCAGGAGGGCCACGGCAAGCACGCCCCCGACCAGGGCGCCCAGCACGAAAATGGTCAGCCAGTTCCGAGGACCGACTATGGCGCCGACGGCGGCCATAAGCTTGACGTCGCCCGCCCCCACGCCGCGCACCAGGTACAGCGGAAAATAGACAAGAAAAGCAAGTCCCAGTCCGCTCAGGGATTGCCATAGGCCGAAGGTTTTATAAAGAAACAGGTTCAGACCGAGGCCCAGCACGAGGGCGGTGAGGTTCAGCCAGTTCGGGATGCGGCGTGTGAGTAAATCAAAGACCGCCGCGGTAACAACGAATCCTACCAGCAAAAACTGAGTTGGCGGTGCGAGCGTCGGCATGGGAATTTCCTGCGGATCCCCGCAGCGTCTCCCAGACAGAGATCGGATGGGGTGCCGAAAATCGTTACCCTGGCAGACGCTTGCGCTACGCTGGATGCGGCGACGCCTCGAGCCTGACCGCAATGCTCACCGCGCAGGTTCGGTCGATAAGAGGAGCGAATGCTCGCCTCGAAGGCGATCGAACAGCTCTGGTTCCGGCGTCGCGCCGACGGCGCCTTCGCCGCACGACCGGGCGCTGAACCGAACATCGAGGCCACGGCTTGGGCGGCGATCGCGCTCGCCGGCGCCGGAGAGCAAGCCGCGCGGCTTGAGCCCTCGCTGAATTGGCTGGCTGCGCGACAGCTCGAAGACGGACGCCTGCCGCTTGAGCCCGAACTGGCCGACGTCATCTGGCCGACCCCGCTCGCCATGCTGGCCTGGAGCGCGGCCGGCTCGCATCCTGACCGCGTGGCCCGCGCCGCCGAATTCCTCCTACGCCACACCGGCCGGCACTGGAAGCGCAAACCCGAAGAGCCGGTCGCCCATGACACCTCGATCCGGGGCTGGCCCTGGGTACTCGGCACGCACTCCTGGATCGTCCCCACCGCGCTGGCTGTGCTGGCGCTCAGGCGCGCCGGCCGCGGAGAGCATCCCCGCGTGGCTGAAAGCGACGCCCTCCTCCTTGACCGCCGGCTCCCCGCGGGCGGCTGGAACTACGGCAACACCGTGGTCTTCGGGCAGACACTCCGCCCGATGGCGGACACTACCGGGGCGGCCCTGGCAGCGCTCGCCGGGCTCACTTCCCGCGACAAAGTCGCCGCAAGCATCCACTATCTGGAAGGAGCGGTGAAGCGCGTCCGCACGCCGCTGAGTCTCGGCTGGGGCCTGATCGGCCTCACCGCCTGGAACGCTCGGCCCGCAGCCGCCGCCGACTGGATCGAGGAATCGCTCCGCGCGCCGGAGCGTACGGCTCCCTATGAGACCGCTTCGCTCGCCGTGCTCCTAATCGCAGCCTTGGCGCCGCGCCAGCCGCTCGGAATCCCTGGAGGTTGACATGTCGGCGCCGGCAGGAGCAAACCAGCTCAACCCATCGCGCCGTAATTTCCTGGCCTTGCTCGGAGCGGGCTCCGCCGCCGGCTTGGGCGCCGGCTGGTGGTACCACGGCCCGCACGAGGGCGGCCTCACCGCCCAAGTTTTCATCGGCCGCGCCGAACGCTACGATGCCCCGCTCGGCGATCTCCTCGAGCGCGCCTTGCGCGAGCTCGGCTGGGGAGCGGAGGGGATCCGCGGCCGGCGCGTGCTGCTCAAGCCGAATCTCGTCGAGCCCAACCGCGCCCATAGCCACATCAATACCCATCCGCTCGTCGTCCGCGCCGCCGCCGAGACCTTCTTGCGCCTGGGCGCCGCCTCGGTGACGGTTGCCGAAGGCGCCGGCCACGTCCGCGACTCACTGCTCGTGCTCGAAGAGTCCGGCCTGGCCGAAGTGCTCGCCGAAGACCGTATTCCCTTCGTCGATCTCAATACCGACAGCCTCTTCCGCGTCCCCAACCGCGGCGGGTTCACCAAGCTCGACTCCCTCGTGCTGCCGGCGAGCCTTCGTCAGGCGGACCTCATCGTCTCGATGCCCAAGCTCAAGACCCATCACTGGACCGGCGTGACGCTCTCGATGAAGAACCTGTTCGGTCTGATGCCCGGCCAGGTATACGGCTGGCCGAAAAATGTCTTTCACCAGGAGGGCATCCACCCGTCGATTTTGGATATCGCCGCCAGCGTCCCCGTGCACTTGGCCATCGTTGACGGCATCGTGGGCATGGAGGGCGACGGGCCGATCCTCGGCACGCCGCGCCACGCCGGCGTGCTCGTGGTGGGCCCCAACCTGGCCGCGGTGGACGCCACCTGTGCCCGGTTGATGGGCGTCAACCCGCGCAAGGTGGCCTATCTGGCCTTCGCTTCCGGCCGCCTCGGGCCCATCCGCGAGAGTCACATCGCCCAGCGCGGCGAGGACTGGCGCACGCTCTGGCAGCCTTTCGAGCTCATCGACTCGATCCCCGCCCAGCGCGGGATCCGCCTTGCCGCATGAGGACCGTTGTCGTCACGCCCACCTACAACGAGCGCGCCAACCTCGAAGAGTTTGTCGCCCGCCTTCGCGAATGCGCCCCGGGCGTGCGTCTGCTGGTGGTCGACGACAACTCTCCGGACGGCACCGGCCGGCTCGCCGATGACTTAAGCTGCCGCTATCCGGGCGAGGTCGCGGTGCTCCACCTGCCGTGCAAGCAGGGGCTCGGCCGGGCCTGTGTCGCCGGATTCCGGCGCGTGCTGGCCGAAGGCTATGACCTCATCCTGCAAATGGACGCCGATCTTTCCCACGACCCGCACTTCCTGCCTGCGATGCTCGCGCGGATCGAGACGGCCGATCTGGTGCTCGGCTCCCGGTACGTGCGCGGCATCGCCGTCGTGACTTGGGACTTCAAGCGCCTCATCCTGAGCAAGATGGCCACCCGCTACGTCCGGCTGGTGACGGGCATGCCCTTCACCGACGCCACCGGGGGCTTTAAATGCTGGCGGCGCGAGGCGCTTGAAGCCATCTGTCTCGACGGGCTCTTCTCAAACGGCTATCTTTTCCAGATCGAAACGACGTGTAAAGCCTGGCGGCGCGGCCTGCGCATCGCGGAAGTGCCGATCATTTTTACGAGCGCAACCTGGGGCGCTCGAAAATGGACCTACGAATTATTCTGGTAGCGCTGTGGGGCGTCTTTCGCCTCCGCCTGCGAGGATAACTCCCGGCGGGGACTGCCTGCCCTTCCGCCAAACGAGGGCTTCCCTCCACCGAACGCCTACGCGGAAGGGTCTGGCTGTCCCCGCGCCTTGAAATTGGGGAATTTTTATACTGTCCCCGATTTACGGGCAGGTGCAGGGCTGGCCCACCACGTCGCTCGGCTTGGCCAGGCAGCCGCCGTGCTTGAGGTGCGCCGGCACGGCCGGCTCAGCCACCTCGATCGTCGTCCACGCCTTCTCGCTCTTGACGAAATGGCAGACCTTCACCTTCTGCTGGCCCTGACCGCCGCCCGGCCCGCCGCCCGGACCCGGCTCCACCACGCGCGGCCCACGGATCTGGCCGCGGATCTCGCCGCCGGGGAACAGCGGCGGCGTGTGGACGTTGACGTAGGTGGCGCCGGCGCGCATCGCCGCGAGTGCGGCCGCCAGGTCTCCGGCCGCGATCCCTTGAGCGGCGATGGCCAGAATGTCCCCCGCCACGATGGTTCCGGAAACCGTGCCGCCTACGCCGGGACAGGACGGCTTGCTCCCGCCGCCGCACAGCCAGAACAAGACGCCGCCGTTGGTGCCCGGCCGCCCGAAGTGCACATGGGCAGCCGTGGCGCCCGCACGCAAGCCCGAATATTCGAGCTCGTAGGCGAGCGACGTCGAATCGGGGTTCAGCGTCGCGCGGAACGCCCCTTTGCCCGGCGTTGAAACCGCCGGAACCTCCTGATAGCCGTCGAGCGTGGCGCGGAAGTTCTGCGCCGCAAGCGGCGCCGCCGCGACCACCGGCAA
>Ga0308391_1000196_pt1 | contig 26242 bp, 22 predicted proteins | sample Hotspr20Samplet1_FD_202363 | JGI IMG/M metagenome (GOLD analysis project Ga0308391, IMG submission 202363) | Hot spring phototrophic mat microbial communities from Octopus Spring, Yellowstone National Park, Wyoming, United States - 20050623_t1 ... | reverse complement strand
GCTTTGCCGAGAAGCTCCTGATGCCGATGCTGAACTTCGTCGTCCTCACGCTCTACCCGGCGCCGCTGGCGATTCGCCGGCCCGGCGACGCCTCGCTCGGGCTGGCCCACGGCGCGCTGATGCTCGCGCGCAAGGACGCCTACGAGCGCGTAGGAGGGCACGCCGCGGTGCGGGCGGAGCTGTTCGAGGATACGCTGCTAGCCCGCCAATGGCGCCGGCGCGGGGAGCGCTCCCTGTGTCTGGACGGGCAGCATGTGGTGCGCACCCGCATGTACGCCTCCTTCGGCGAGATCCGGCGCGGCTTCGAGAAGAACTTCTATCCGGCGTTCCGCTCGGCCGCCTCCTTCTGGACGTTCCTGGCCTTTCACGCGGTTTTCCTTCTCGGGCCGTTTCTCGCCGGCGTCTGGCCGGCTGCCGGCTGCGTGCTCGCCGCGCGCCTGTTACTGGCGTTGCGCTTCGGTCATTCGCTGTGGAGCATCCTCTTTCATCCTGTGGCCGAGTGCGTGTTGCTCGTTGTCGGGCTTTCGAGCTGGTGGCATTTCCGGCATGGCCCGGGCGTCGAATGGAAGGGCCGGAGGTATCGCCCCGCATGAGGGCCGTCATCGTCGGCGGCGGGCTCGGCGGATTGGCCGTGGCGCTTCGGCTCCGCGCGGCGGGCTGGGGAACCGTCGTTTGCGACAACGGCCCGGCCTTCGGCGGCAAGATGAATCGCTGGGAGGCGGCCGGCTACCGCTTCGACACCGGGCCGACGCTGCTCACCATGCCGGAGGTTCTCCGCCGCCTGTTTGACGACGTCGGCGAACGGCTGGAAGAGCACCTGGAACTCGAAGCGCTCGATCCCCACGCCGAATATATCTACCCCGACGGCTTTCGGCTCCTCGTTCCGGCCGGCTGGGAGGCCTGGCGGGAAACAGTACGCCGACTCGCTCCGGCCGACTTGGCCGGCCTCGATGCGCTTCATCGGTTGGGCGAGCGGATCTTCCGCCTGTCCGAGGACACCTTCTTTCGCAATCATCTGCTGGCGGCGCGCGTGCCGCCGCTCGCCGCCCTGCGCAACCTGCCGCTCCGCCACGCCTGGGGCTCCTACGCCCGCACCGTCGAACGCTTCATCAAAAACGAATGCCTGCGCCGTATCTTCCTGCGCTATCCGACCTACGTCGGCTCGTCCCCGTATCTTTGTCCGGCGATGCTGTTGGTGATCCCGTATCTCGAGCACGCCTTCGGCGCTTGGTACGTCAAGGGGGGCATGTACCGAATCATCGAGAGCCTTCTCACGCTGGCGCGCGCGCGGGGCGTGGAACTTCTGGCGGGCGCGGAGGCGGTCCGGATCGATCACGACGGCCGGCGCACCGGCGGCGTCCGGCTGCGCGATGGGCGGCGAATCGATGCGGACGTCGTGATCTTCAACGGCGACGGTGCCGCCCTCCCCGGCCTGCTCGGCCTTCCGGAGCCGCCCCGGCCCGTGAGCCGTTCGCTTTCCGGTTTCGTGCTGCTGGTCGGTCTGCGCGAAAGGCCCGCCGGCCTCTCTCACCACACGGTGGTCTTCTCCGCCGACTACCGCGCCGAGTTCGATGCGCTGTTCGGCGAGCGCCGTTTTCCCGACGACCCGACCGTGTATGTCAACGCTCCGGGCGACGCGACGCTGGCGCCGCCCGGCGGCCAGGCGCTATTCCTCATGGCGAACGCTCCGGGCGACGGGGCGCAGCGCTGGGACCGCTCGGCCGTGGCCGAGGCGCGCCGCCGCGTCTTCGAGCGCTTGCGGTCGGCCGGTTTCGACGATCTCGAACGCCGCGCCGAGTTTTGCGAAGTCTGGCATCCGGCCCGGTTCGCCGAGCGCTATCTGGCGCCCGGCGGGGCCATCTATGGAGATAACTCTCACGGCTGGCGGCGCGCATTCCTGCGCCCGCCCAACAGGTCCAGGCGTCTTGCCGGCCTGTACTGCGTCGGCGGCAGCTTCCATCCGGGCGGCGGAGTACCCATGGTGCTGCTGTCGGCCCAGATAACGGCGGGGCTGGTGCTCGAGGACGCGGGGAGATGGTAGATGCCTGGCCGCTGGTGGGTGATGGCGTTGACCGGCGCGTACGCGGTGCTGTGGTTGGGCGGTGTACTTGCGCATCTTGTTTGGCGCAAGACTCCGGAGGGGGCGGGCTGGACCGCCCCGGCGTTCCTGGGGTGCGCCGCAGCCTTGGTGTTCGTCGCCGAAGCCGGTGCGCGGCGCTGGCTCGCCGGCGTCGGCATCGCCGGGTTGCTCGTGGAACTGATAGGCGCGACAACCGGCCTGCCTTTCGGCCGGTATTCCTATACGGACGTCTTGCAGCCGCAACTGGCCGGCGTACCCGCGGCCATGTTCTGCGCCTGGGTCATCCTGATCGCGTACGTGAAGGCGCTTCTCGAGCCGCTCGGCTGGAGCCGCCGGCGCGGGGTTGCCATTGGCGCGGCCTGGATGACGGCGATCGATCTGGCGATCGACCCGGTGGCGACACAAGCGCTCGACTTCTGGCGCTGGCATGCCCCCGGCGCCTATTACGCCATTCCGCTGTCGAACTTCGCGGGCTGGTTCCTGGTGAGCGCGCTGTTGCTGGCTTCCGGGTGGCGGCTACCCTCCGGCTCAGCGGCGACGCTTCGCATCGGGCGGAGCGTGGTTCTATTTTTTGGATTCCTAGCGGCGGCGCACGGCCTGATTGCTCCTAGCGCCGTCGCCTTTACCCTGACGGCCTTGGACTTGATTCTAAGGCGGGCGGTCGAGGAGCAGCCCAAGCGCCAAGCCGAGACCGGGCTCGGCTAAGCCTGCCCGATCCGGCTTTCGAGCCAGTCCACCAGCTCGAGCAGGCCACGGGCCGCCTCGCCATAGGGCGCCACCCGCCGCCTCGCCGACTCCAAGTGCAGGCGCGCCGGCGCCGGATCGCCGAGCTCGCCGTCCCGGCAGTCGTCCGCTAACTGGAAGGCGACGCCGAACTCGGCGCCAAAGGCCATCAGATCGGTTTCGGCCGCTCGATCCGCCGTTGCTCCCACTAGACCGGCGAGCGCTGCCAGCTCGAACAACGGCGCGGTCTTCAAGGCGGCCAGCGCCTCCAGGTCCGGCCGCGGCGTCTCCGGGTCAAGACCGAGGTCAAGCGCCTGCCCGGCAATCAACGCGGAGCAGTCCAGGGTGGCCAGCAGCCTGCGAGCAAACTCGTTCAGCCGTCGGCCGGCCTGCGTCGTCGAGTCCTCGCTCAGGGGCAGGCGTGCGGCCAGCGCCACAAGCGCGATGGCCGCGAGCACGGCCGTCGCCTCACCGAAGGCGCGGTGGACGGTCGAAAGCTCGCGCCGGGTGTCGGCATTATCCATACAGGGCAAGTCATCGATGACCAGCGAGGCGGCGTGCAGAAGCTCCACCGCCAGGCCTGCACGCAACGCGAACTCCGGGTCACCTCCCACCGCGCGCGCCACCCGCAGGGCAAGCACCGGGCGGATCCGCTGGCCATGACCGAGCACCGCGTAGCGCATGGCGGCGTGGACCACGCTGCCGCCGGGAGCGTATCGCTCGAGCACCTGTTCGAGGGCCTGAGTGATCAAAGCCTGATCCGCGGCCAGGGCTGCCTTGGCGTCGTGAGCCGCCGAAATCATAGCTGTCACCCTTTAGATTCCGCCCTCTGTGGCGGGCTTCAAATCCTGCGGCTTGCCTCATTGTAGAATGGGAATGTTCGTGGAGGTGAATCTTCTCCAGTAGACGCCTCGGAACACTTACTCGGCTCCGCGAGAGCCCGGCTCTGAAGCAATTCGTAAACCGCCTTTTCGCCCTTTTTTTCCCTGACAACTGCCGCATCTGCGAGCGCCCGCTCGAGGAGATCTCACGGGTACCGGTCTGCCGGAGCTGCCTGGCCGAGCCCCAGCCGCTCGCCGCGGACTATTTCTGCACCTCGTGCCATGCCCCGTTTCTCAATCCCTACCCCTTGGATGAGCAGGGCCGCTGCGCGCTTTGCCGGCTCGGGCTGAACGGCTTCGACGGGGCCTACACCTTCGGCGCTTACGAAGGCGCCCTTCGCCGGCTGATCCATCTGTTCAAATACGACGGCATCCGGACTCTGGCTGGCCCGCTGGCCGAGTTCATGCTGGCGGCTCTGCCGCGACAGGAACGTTTCGACGCCATCGTGCCCATGCCGCTGCACTGGCGCCGGCGGTGGCAACGCGGATTCAACCAGGCGAAGCTGCTTGCCGAGGCTGTGAGTCGGCGCACCGGAATTCCGGTGCTCGAAGCCGCCCGCCGCCGGCGCGCCACGCCGCCGCAGGCAGGCTTGAGCCACGCCGAGCGCCGCCGGAACGTCGCCGGGGCTTTCACGGTGCGCCCGCGCGTCCGTCTCGAAGGACGCCGCCTGCTGCTGATCGACGACGTGTTCACCACGGGGGCTACGGCCGGAGCTTGCGCCGCCGCCCTGAAACGCGCCGGCGCCGAGCGCGTCTGCCTGCTGGCGCTGGCCCGGACCGACCGCCGCCTCATCCAGCTCTCGCCGCCTGCCGCCGGCATCCGATCCGCCGCCATGGGAGCTTCCTGATGTCGCGCCTCAACGGATTGCAGCAGCCGGTCTTGGTGCTCAACGCCAGCTACGAGCCCATCAACATCTGCGCCGCGCGCCGGGCCCTCATCCTGGTGCTCAAGGGTGTGGCGGCCACCCTGGAGTCCTCGCGTCACATCGCCGCCTCCGAGCGACTGCGCGTCCCGCTGCCCTCGGTGATTCGCTTGCTCGAGTATCGGCGCATTCCCCATCAGAGCCGGGCGCTCACGCGCAAGAACATCCTGCTGCGCGATCGTTACACCTGCCAGTATTGCCTCCAAACCTTCCCGGCCGGCGAACTTACTCTGGACCATGTCATCCCTCGTTCCCGCGGGGGCGCTTCGACCTGGGAGAACCTGGTGGCCTGCTGCATCCCGTGTAACAACCGAAAGGGCAACCGCACGCCCGAAGAGGCCGGCATGAAGCTCCACCGCACCCCGCGACCCTTCACCCTCCACACCAGCCGGCACTTGATGCGCCTGCTCGGCCACGCCGACGACCGCTGGCGCAAGTATCTGTTCTACTGATTCCGGTTACCTTCACGTGCGGTGCTCGCCTTCGCCGCGGCCCTGGGGCTGGGTATAGAGAATCGCACCGACATGGATTCGCATGAAGCCAGCCACGAGATCCAACTCGAGTCCGGCCTGGCGTTTTCTCAAGCGCCGGCTGGGGCGCTAAGACCCGCTCAGCGCACCCGCCTAAGATATCCGCTCGGGTTGAACGTAAGCCCGAACTTTTCGCGCTCTCGATCCACCTCGAACAGCTCGGTCCGGCCCAGGAATTCTCGAACCGCCTCCATCGGGCCGGGGCCGTGGTGCGGCAGGATGGGGTGCCCGTTGAAGTGCGTGTCCTCGACGATGAGGTAGTTGCCCGGCGTCACCAGGTCGCTGTACAGCCGCAACTCCTCGAGCACGTGGTCGCGGGTATGGTCCGAGTCCAGCACCACCATGACTCGCTCGCCCGGCCGCAGCCGCTGGCGGACCGCACGGGCGGTCTCGGGCGAGGTGGAGGAGCCGAGCAGGTACTCGATGCGCGGATGCTGTGGCTTGCCGGGTTGATCCTCGATGTCCACCGTGATCACCCGCCCGTGTCCCAGCAGATCGAACATCGAGGCGAAAAAGTACGCGCTGCCGCCCTTGTAAGTCCCCATTTCTACGACGACGTCCGGGCGCGTTTCAAAGAGAATCTCCTGGAACACCCACAGGTCGAGCGGGCACTTCTGCACCGGCACCCCGAACCAGTACGTGTTGTTATAGGTCCGCGCCCCGTTGGCGTGGTAGAGGCGATGGAAGGCGTCGGTGACCTCTTTGGGCTGCGAAAGCCACAGGGCGGTGAGGGCCCCGCCTGCGGTGAAGCTGCCCGCGGCGAGCAAGATCGCGAGGATCCACCAGAAGGGCGTCGACTTGACCGGTCTCTCCATGTACTTCAACTCTAGCGCCGGGCCAAGCGGCACCTATGGTAGATTCGGTGACGAATGCGAATTCTCGTCGCCGGCGGCGGCGAGGTGGCCACGCATCTGGCCCGCCGCCTCATCCGCGAGGGCAATGAAATCGTCATCGTCGAGGAGGATGCCGAGCGCTGCGCCCGGCTGGAGGAGACTCTCGACGCCAAGATCGTGCAGGGCAGCGCCGCCAGCATCAAGACGCTTCACCGTGCCGGGCTGCGCGAGGCCGAGATGCTCATCGCCGCGACCAGCGCCGACGAGATCAATCTCCTGGCCTGCCTGATCGCTCAGGCCGATTCCGAGGTGAAGGTAAAGGTGGCGCGCGTGCGAACCCACGAGGTCCACCACTGGAGGCGCGTCGCCGAGCAGGCAGGGCTCAAAATCGACCTGATCATCCACCCGGAATCGGAGGCGGTCAACCGAATCCTGCCCGTGCTGCCCCTGCCGGGCGTCTCCGACATCCTGGAGTTCGCCGAAGGCAAGGTGAAGCTGTTCGGCATGCTGGTGGAGCCGCACCACTGGTTTGCCGGCAAGACGCTTGTCGAGGTCGGCCGCGCCGGCGCGCCCCCGCATTCGCTCGTCGCCTTAATCTTTCGCGGAGCCGAGGTCATCATTCCCCACGGCGAGGAGCGCGTGCTTCCGGGCGACCACGTCTATGTCATCACACGGGCGGTCGATCTCGACGAGGTGATGGCCTTCCTCCACCTGAAGCGCGCCGAGCGGCTCGAGCGCGTCTTCGTGCTCGGCGGCAAACAGATCGGCATCTTGGCGGCCGAGGAGCTCGAAAAGCTCGGCGTCGCCGTCAAGCTCTTCGAACGCGACCTCGGCCGATGCCGGAAGATTGCGGAGATCTTGCGTCAGACGGTCGTCGTGCACGGCGACGGCACCGACGCCGGCACCCTCATGCAGGAGAACATCCGCGGCGTGAGCGCCTATCTGGCGCTCTCCGACGACGACGAAGACAACCTGATCGCCTCGCTGCTGGCGCGCCGGCTGGGCGCCCGCAAAGTGGTCGCCCTGATCAATCGCCTGAACTATCTGCCGATGGCGCAGTTGCTCGGCATCAACACCTCGGTCAGCCCCCGCCTGGCCACCGTCGACCGCATTCTCCAGTTTGTCCGCAAAGGTCAGGTGGTCTCGGTGACCACCTTTCGCGAGGAGGAGGCCGAAGCGATCGAGCTGGTGGCCTCGGCCGGATCGCGCTACGTGGGCCGGAAGCTCCGCGACCTGCGCTTCCCGGCGGGCGCCATTGTCGGCGCGATCGCCCGGCCCGACGGCGAGGTCATCGTGCCTCGCGGCGATGCCTCGATCGAGCCGGGTGACCGCGTGATCTTCTTTACCTTGGAGAAAGCGGTCAAGCAGCTTGAAGCCGCCTTCCTGGCGGAGCGGCAGGGGCAACGGTGGTGATTCGCCTGTCCGCCGTCCTGCATGTCGTCGGCCTGTTCTTGCTTCTGTTGGCCGCCGCCATGCTGTTGCCGCTGGCCTACGCGCTCGCCGCCGACGCCGCCTCCATCCTGCCTCTCGCCGCCAGCGTGACCGCCTGCGCCGCCTCCGGGTTGCTGCTCTTCGGATCCCGCCGCCGCTTGGAGTCCGACCTGACGATGCGCGAGGGGCTTCTGTTGGTGGCGGCGGTGTGGGTCGTCATCTGTCTGTTCGGCGCCCTGCCCTTTTATCTGTCTCCGCAGTTTGCCACCTTCACCGACGCCTTCTTTGAGACCACGAGCGGTTTCACCACCACAGGCGCCACCGTACTCGAGAAGGTCGAGGTGCTTCCGAACGGCCTTCAGCTCTGGCGCTGCTTCACCCACTGGGTCGGCGGCATGGGGATCGTGCTGCTCGGCATCGCGATTCTGCCGCTCATCGGCGCCGGCGGGATGCATCTGTACCGCGCCGAATTCTCCGGCGCTCGCAGCGAAAAGCTCACCCCGCGCATCACCGAGACCGCGCTTTCGCTCTGGCGCATCTACGTCGCTCTCACCCTGGCCGAGTACGTGGCCCTGCGCCTGGCCGGCATGAACGCCTTTGAGGCGCTCTGCCACAGCTTCTCGACGCTCGGCACGGGCGGCTTCTCCACCCGCACGGCGAGCGTCGGCGGCTTCGAAAGCCCGCTCATCGAGTTCATCGTCATCGTCTTCATGATCCTGGCCGGAATCAACTTCACGCGCCACTACCGCCTCTGGCGGGAGCGGCAAGTGCGCGCCTTTTTCGGCGACATCGAAATTCGCGGCTATCTGGTGATTCTCGGGGCTGCGGCGGCCGTCGTGACGCTGACGCTCACGGCTCGGGGCGGGCTCGAGCCGCTCGAAGCCTTTCGCAAGGCGCTCTTCCAGGTCACCTCGATTCTGACCACCACCGGCTTCACCACCGCCGATTTTGAAACATGGCGGCCCCTGGCGCAACTGGTGCTGCTCGTGCTCATGTTCATCGGCGGCTGCACCGGCTCGACCGCCGGGGGCCTGAAGGTGGCCCGCATCCTGTTGTTGCACCGCGTCGTCCGGCGCCAGTTCCGGCGTATCGTCGAACCGCGCGGCGTCTTCGCCATCCGGCTCGGCGGCCAGGTGATTCCCGAGGAGACGGTGCAGAGCCTCCTGAATATGGTCTATCTGGCCCTGCTCGTTTTCAGCGTGGGGGCTTTGGCGCTGGCGGCCATGGGGGCTGACGTGCTGACGAGTCTGGCCGCCGTCGCCGCCTCGATGTTCAACATCGGTCCCGGGCTCGGCGACGTCGGGCCGGCCGAGCATTACGGCCACCTGCCGGCGCTCTCGAAATGGGTGCTCGCCGTGGCGATGATCTGCGGCCGACTGGAGTTTTATACTGCGATCGTCATTTTCACGCCCGTGTTCTGGCGGAAGTGATCAGCCCTCCCAAGCCATCCGCCAGAAGTCCCGTTCGGCTTCGAGCACGCGGTTGAAGGCAGCCTGCGTCCCCTCGTGCGGATAGCGGCCGGCGAGCTCGCGCAGCGAATCGACGTAGGCGGCAAAGCCGGGGTTCGACCAGCGCTCGATGAACTCGGCATACGGGCCTTTCGGCTGGAGCGCGCTCCAGGCGGCCAGATAGGAGACCTCGACGCCGTAGAGCATCGCCAGCAGCACGCCGAGCGGATGCGAGTAGGCCGCCCGCATCAGCAGGTCGCAGTAGCCCTGGCAGACCGGATGCGGCCGCACCTCCAGATCGACGCCCAGCCGCGCGGCGTGCCGCTCGAACCAGCCGAGTTCGCTGTCGAGCGCCGCCAGACCGGCAATCAGCGGGCCGTGGCAATCCCGGCGCGCCTTGGCCAGCACGATCGCCTGGAAACCGACCAGGTTCGTGGCGAACAGGTAGTCTTGCGCAAGCCACCGGGCGAAAGCCTCCTCGGGCAGCGTGCCCGCCGCCAGGGCGTCAAGAAACGGCGACGTGGTCGCCTCGCGCCACAGCGCCCCGGCGTTGCGGATCAGGTCGGAGTCGAAGGGGTTCACGGAAGCCATCGGGCGGCGCTCGGTCGCGCTTTCCTGCGAGTTTAACAGAGCCGGGCGACTATAATCGGACCAGTGGATGAGCTAACGCGCTTTTATCAACTCTGCGACCCGCTCCGCCCCCTCGAGGCCGGGGAAACCGATCTCTACGTTGACTGGCAAAAGGATATCGGGCCCGAGGACATCAAGACGCGCCTGGCCAACAGCATCGCCTTTAGCGCCGGCATCCCCGTGACGCGGCTGCTCACCGGCCACCGCGGCACCGGCAAGACGACCGAGCTCAAGCGCGTCAAGCAGAAGCTCGAATCCGGCCAGGCCCGCCGCAAGATCTTCGTCTCGTTCCTCGAAGCCGAGGAGTCGCTCGATCTTCAGGACGTCGGCGCCCCGGACGTCGTCTTTCACATGGTCCGTCAGCTTGTCTCCGACCTCCGCGACGCCGGCTTCAGCTTCGCCTGGACGCGCTTCACGGGGTTCTTCCAAGAGTTCGGCGAGTTGTTGCGCTCTGAAGTGGAACTCAAAAATGTCGAAGTCGGCGCGGAGCCCGTTAAGTTCGGCATCGCGCTCAAGGAGGTGCCGCGCGCGCGGCCCATCCTGCGCCGCCTGCTCGAAGGACAACTGCCCAGGATCTACGACCTCATCAACCAGGAGATCCTGAAAGGGGCCCGCAGCTTCCTCAAGGAGCGCGGCTTGGAGGACATTCTGCTCATCGTCGACCAGCTTGACCGCATTCCGCAGAAAGTGATCAACGATCGCGGGCTGACCAATCACGAGAACCTCTTCCTCGACCATGCCGGCATCCTGCGCGCGCTGGCCTGCGACGTGCTCCTCACGCTTCCCATTGAACTTGCCTACAGTCTCCGGCGCGTCAACCTGCAAAACGCTTACGGGGCCGAGATCCTGGCCTTGCCGGTGATCCCGGTTCATTGCCGCGACGGCGCGCCCTTCGAAGGCGGCATCGTGGCGTTGCGCCGGATCGTAGAGCTCCGGGCGAGGAAGGCCGGTCTTGAGATCGGCCGGGTTTTCTACCCGCCCGAGTTGCTCGACCGCTTCGTCCGGCTCTCGGGCGGGCACCTGCGCTCGCTCTTCGTCCTGTTGCGCGCGGCGCTCGAGCGCTGCGACCGGCTCCCCGTCGACACTCGGCTCGCCGAGCTCACGATCCGCCGCGCCGCCAACGACCTTTCGCTGCCGCTTCGCACCCGCGAGTGGCAGGCGCTTGAGGAGATCCACCGGGCGAAAGCGCCCCTGGAGAGGCCGGAAGACTCCGAACTCTGGTACGAACTGCTCCGGGGCCTTTATGTCTTCACTTACGAAGACGCCGGCGGCCTGTGGTACGACTGGCACCCGCTGCTCGGCGAGGTGCCTCCAGGAGCGAGACGATGAGCACGCGCGTTCTTCCGCCGCCGCTTTCGGTCGACAATCAAGTCGAGTTGCGCGCCCTGGTCAACATGCTGCGCATGGCCGGCGGCTTCGCCCTCGCCTTTGCCCGGGTCAATCACCCGTCGCTCGCCCGGCGCCTCATCGAGGAGATCCGGCGCGCGCTGCCTGAAAAGCAAATCGTCGAGTTGCGCATCGATCCGGCTTCGGAAGCCGGCCTGGTGGAGCAGTGGCGCCGGGCGCTCGGCGAGCGGAAGCCGGATGCGCTGCTGGTCCTGGGCTTGGAGGCGCTGTTCGATCTGGCCGGGGGCCGCTCGCCGGCGGTGGACATGTTCAACTTCAACCGGGACTACGTCCGGCGCTGCTTTCCCTTTCCGGTGGTTTTCTTCGCGCCCGAGTTCGCCATCCGCGAGTTCGCCCGGCGCGCGCCGGATTTCTGGGCCGGCCGCTCCGGCGTGTTCCGCTTCCTCGGAGATGAGGAGCAGGCGCGGGAGACGCTCGAGACGCTCTGGCGGGACTTCGGCTCGTCGCTCAGTCCCAAGGAGCGCCTCGAGCGCCGGGCGATCCTCGAGGACTTGCTGCGGGAGCTCGAAGCCTCACAAGCGGCGGATCCGCCAGCGGTGGCTAAGGCGCACTACCTGCTCGGCCAGGCCGCCCAGTACGAGGGCAAGTGGGCCGAGGCGCAGCGTTACTTCGAGCAGGCGCTGAGCCTCTATCGCCAGCTCGGCGACCGGCGCGGCGAAGCCAACGCGATCGACAGCCTGGGGGATGTGGCGCGCCTCGAGGACCGCTACGAAGAGGCGGCGGCGCGTCATGAGCAGGCCCTGGCGCTCTACCGCCAGCTTGGCGACCGGCTGGGCGAGGCCAACGCGATTAAGGGCCTGGGCGATGTGGCGCGCCTCGAGGGCCGCTACGCCGGGGCGGCGGCGCGCTATGAAGAGGCTTTGGCGCTCTACCGCCAGATTGGCGCCCGGCTGGGCGAAGCCAACGCGATCGCCAGCCTGGGCGAGGTGGCGCGTCTCGAGGGCCGCTACGCGGCGGCGGCTGGGCGCTATGAAGAGGCCTTGGCACTCTGCCGCCAGATTGGTGACCGGCGCGGCGAGGCCAACGCGACCCTAAGCTTGGGCGAAGTGGCGCGCCTCGAGGGCCGCTACGCGGCGGCGGCGGCGTATTATGAGCAGGCCCTGACCTTCTATCGCCAGATTGGCGACCGGCTGGGCGAGGCCAACGCGATCCGGAGCCTGGGCCATGTGGCGCGAATGCAGGATCGCTACGAAGAGGCGGCGGGGCGCTATGAAGAGGCTTTGGCGCTCTACCGCCAGATCGGCGACCGGCTGGGCGAGGCCAAGGCGATTAGGGGCCTGGGCGATGTGGCGCGCCTCGAGTGCCGCTACGCGGAGGCGGCGGGGCGCTATGAAGAGGCCCTGGCGCTCTACCGCCAGCTTGGCGCCCGGCTGGGCGAGGCCAACGCGACCCTAAGCCTGGGCGATGTGGCGCGCCTCGAGTGCCGCTACGAGGAGGCGGCGGGGCGCTATGAGCAGGCCCTGGCGCTCTACCGCCAGCTTGGCGACCAGCTGGGCGCGGCCAACGCGATCAAGGGATTGGGCGATCTGGCGCTCGCGCAGGGCCGCTACGCGGAGGCGGCGGGGCGCTATGAAGAGGCTTTGGCGCTCTACCGCCAGCTTGGCGTCCGACTGGGCGAGGCCAACGCGACCCTAAGCCTGGGCGATGTGGCCCGCCGCGAGTACCGCTACGAGGAGGCGGCGGGGCGCTATGAAGAGGCCCTGGCGCTCTACCGCCAGATTCGCGACCGGCTGGGCGAGGCTAACGCGATCAAGGGCCTGGGCGATGTGGCGCTCGCGCAGGGTCGCTACGCGGAGGCGGCGGCGCACTACGAGCAGGCCCTCCCGCTCTACCGCCAGATTGGCGCCCGGTTCGGCGAGGCCAATACCTTGCTTGCCCAAGGCCGGCTCGCGCGCGTCATGGGCGAACTCGACCGGGCTCGCGCCGCTTACCGGGAAGCCGAGCGCGTCTGGCGCGCCATCGGGCGCGACCGGGACGCCGAGCTGGCCGCCGCCGAGGCCAAGGCTTTGCCCGCATGAGACTCGCCCTTGTCGCTTTGTTGAGCGCCGCGGTGGCCGCCGCCGAGCCCGCCCGCGGCCCACTGTGCCCCCACCCGGAGAACCCGCGCTACTTCTCCGACGGCACGGGGCGCGCCGTCTATTTGACCGGCGCCCCCACCTGGACGACCATCGTCGACATGGGACCGGCCGACCCGCCGCCGCGGTTCGATTTCGAAAAGTTCCTTCGCTGGGTGGAAGGCTACCGCCACAACTTCATACGGCTCTGGACCTGGGATCTGGTCAACTGGGAGCCGCGCGGCTATCGCGAAGTCCGCCACCATGTTCAGCCGCTTCCTTATGCCCGCAGCGGGCCGGGCAAGGCGCTCGACGGCAAGCCGAAGTTCGACCTGACGCGTTACGACAAAGAGTACTTCCGGCGCCTGGAGGCGCGCGTAGCCGCTGCCGGCCGCCGCGGCTTTTACGTTTCGGTGATGCTGTTCGAGGGCTGGGCCTCCAGTTTTCGCCCGGCGGCTGGGAGGCGCACCCGTTCCACCCGGCCAACAACGTCAACGGCGTCGACGGGAAGGGCCTGGCCGTTTACACGCTCGCCGATCCGAAGGTGACCGCCCTCCAGGAGGCTTACGTCCGCAGGGTCGTCGATACGGTGAACCGCTTCGACAACGTCCTCTACGAGATCTCCAACGAAAACCATCCCGGCTCGACCGAATGGCAGTACCACATGATCCGCTTCCTCCATGACTACGAGAGGCGCAAGAGGAAGCAGCACCCGGTCGGGATGACTTTCCAGTACAAGGGCGGCTCCAACCAGGCGCTGTTTGACAGCCCGGCCGACTGGATCTCCCCAAACCCCAAGGGCGGCTACCGCGACGAACCGCCCGCCGCCGACGGCGGCAAAGTGATCCTCAACGACACGGATCACCTCTGGGGCATCGGCGGCAACGCCGACTGGGTCTGGAAGACCTTCCTGCGCGGGATGCATCCGTTGTTCATGGACCCCTATGACGGCCTGATTATCGGTAAGCCGTTCGACCCGCAGTTCGAGCCGGTGCGCCGCAACTTGGGCTGCACGCTCGACTACGCCCAGCGGGTGAACCTGGCGCGCATGAAGCCCGCGGGCGAGCTGGCCTCCTCGCTCTACTGCCTGGCCGACGCCGGCCGCGAGTATCTCGTCTTTGTTCCCGGGGGCGGCCCGGTGACCGTAGACCTAACGGCCGCCAGGGGCCAGCTCGGCGCCGAGTGGTTCGATCCGGCCAATGGGGTCAAGCACCCGGCGGGCAAGATCGCCGGCGGCGCCTGGCGCGAGTTCACCCCGCCGTTTCCCGGCAGCGCGGTGCTGTAGCTCTCAGTACAATAGTCCAGATCATGGCCTCGAAGCTCGCGGGCCTCGCCGCCCGTATGGACCAGCTCTATGAATTCGATCGCGAGCCGGTTTCGGAAGACAAGCTCCAGTCTGGTCGGCGCTTTGCGGGCCTGTTCGCCGGCGAACACGTTGCGGCGACCGAATTCGTCATCGGCGCCTTCTTCGTCCTGCATGGGGTCACGGCGCGCGACCTGCTGCTCGGACTGGCGCTCGGCAACCTGCTGGCGGTGCTTTCCTGGACGTTCATCTGCGCGCCGATTGCCGTGCGCACCCGCCTGACGCTGTACTGGTATCTGAGACAGATTGCCGGGCCCGGGTTGACGCTGCTGTACAACATCGCCAACGCCTTTCTCTACTGCATCCTGGCGGGCGCCATGATCTCGGTCTCGGCCACCGCCATCGGCCTGGGTTTCCGGATCCCGACGCCGCAGCTTACCGACATCCTGCCGGCGAGCGCCGCCTGGGTCGCTGTCGCGCTTTCGCTCGGCGTCGCGTTCACCATCCTGGCGATTTTGGGCTTCGAGAAGCTCAGCCGCTTCGCCCAGATCGCATCGCCCTGGATCTTTGTCGTGTTTGTGGCCGGCGCCGTCGCCGCGTTGCCCCGTCTCGGCGTGGCCCCGGACCTGTCCAACTTCTGGGAGGTCGCCGCCACACGCATCTGGAACGGAATTCCGACGGAGGGTCAGGAGAAGTTTCACGTCGGTCACGTCATCTTTTTCGCCTGGTTCGCCAACCTTGCCATGCACGTCGGTCTGTCCGACATGGCGCTGTTCCGCTACGCCAGGACTTGGAAGTACGGACTCTACTCCGCCTTCGGCATGTACCCGGGACACATGCTGGCCTGGATCGCCTCGGGCATCATGGTGGCGGCGGTGAATCGCGAGATGAATCCCGGGCTGATGGCCTACGACGCCTTGGGCGTCGCCGGGGTTTTCGGCGTCATGTTGGCGGGCTGGACCACGGCCAATCCGACGCTCTATCGCGCCGGGCTGGCCCTCCAAGCCGTCACGAACTGGCCGCGCTGGAAGATTACGCTGGTGGCCGGCCTGGCCACGGCGGTGCTCGCCTGCTTTCCGGTCTTCTTCGTCCGGCTGCTCGACTATGTGGCCATCTACGGCCTGGTGCTGATGCCGGTTGGGGCGATCGTCTTCGCCGAGCACTGGCTCTTCCCGCGGCTGGGCATCGAGCCGCATCGCGCCGCCCGCTACGGCTGGATCATGAACTGGCGCGCGTTCGCCGTCTGGGCCGGCACGCTGGTCGTGTGTTTCCTTATGCCCGTGCATCTGTTCTTCCGCTGGCTGCCCGGCTACGTTCTGGCCATCGCGGCCTACACAGTGTTGAACCTTCCCGCGCGAAAGGAGCAAGCGCGTGCTTAAAGCCTTCACCGGCCTGCTCGCCGCCCTCAGTCTGCTCGCCTGCCTGGTCGCTCCCGTGGCTTACTGGCACGGCGCGCTCGCCGAGGGCGCATTTCGGAGCCTGTTTGCCGGCGCGTCGCTCGGCTGGTTCGTCTTCGCGACCTGGTTCGCTGTCGGCCGCAAACCGTGATGGAAGCCTCGCGGGTCTTCTCCCAACGCTCGCTCGTTTTTCTGATCGCGCTGCTGCTCGGCCAGACGACGATCAACTGGATCGACCGGCAGGTGCTGAGCGTGCTGGCTCCCACCCTCCGAGACGAGTTCAGCCTGACGAATGCGCAATATGCGGCGATCATCAACGCATTTCTGATCACCTACATGGTTTCCTACTCGGCCGCGGGCTGGGTGATCGACCGTTTGGGCGTAGGCCGGGGCCTCACGCTGGCGGTCGTCTGGTGGTCCGCGGCGGGCATGCTGACGGCGCTCTCCAGAGGGCCGCGCAGCCTGGCCTTCTTCCGGGCCCTGCTCGCCGTGGGCGAGGGAGGCGCCTGGCCGGGCTTCATCAAAGCGGTCGCACTCTGGGTGCCGGTGCATGCCCGGAGCCTGGCGGTCGGCATCTGCAACAGCGGCTCGAGCCTCGGCGCGATGCTCGCCCCGCCGCTGGTGGTCTTCCTGACGCTGCGCTACGGCTGGCGGGGCGCCTTCTTGGTGACCGGGGCGCTCGGCTTCGTCTGGGTGGCGGCCTTTCAGCTCTTCCGCTACCTTCATCCCCAGATGCGCGCCACCGACCGGGGACAGGCCTCCGGCGATCCCTCCGCTCCGAGAGTCCCCTGGGTGTCGCTGCTCGGGTACCGCCAGACCTGGGCCGTCTTCTTCTGTCGATTCTTCGCCGATCCGCTCTGGTATTTCTACACCTTCTGGATCCCGGAATTTCTCGCCCGCGAGCGCGGCCTCAGTCTGGCCGGCATCGGCGCGGTGGCGTGGATCCCGTTCCTGGTAGCCGACGTCGCCAACTTCGCCGCGGGCTCGACGGCGCTGGTGCTCCAGCGCCGGGGTTGGAGCATCCACCGCACGCGCAAGACGATGATGTTCGTGGCGATGCTCCTATCGCCGATCGGCATCGGCGCCGTCTTCGCCCAGTCGCTGTTCTGGACGATGGCCCTGATCTCGGTGGCAATCTTCTTCTACATCGTCTGGTCGGTGACGGTGCATACGCTTCCGGCCGACTTTTTCCCGACGCATGCCGTCGCCTCGGTGCACGGCTTTGGCGGCACCGGCTCGACCATGGGCTCGGTCATCAGCACCTGGGTGGTCGGCCAGGTGCTCGACATCACGCACAGCTATGTGCCGGTCTTTATCGGCATCGGTCTGGCGATGCCTGTCGCGTTTCTGGTGGGCTCGACGCTCGCAGGCCGAGTCGAGCCGGTGCGCTTGAAGAACGGCTGAGGCCGGCGCCTGCCGGTATGCTGGGGGTATGACGCGACGACTTCTTGGGTTGGGATGCGTGGGAATGGCGCTGGGCCTCTGGGCTCAATCGGCGGGAGGGATCCGCTGGACGCCGCCGTCGGGCTGGCAGGCGCTACCGGAGCGGCCGATGCGCGCCGCCACTTACCGCGTGCCGCGCGCCGCCGGCGACGCCGAGGACGGCGAATGCGACGTCTTCTTCTTCGGCGCCGGCCAGGGCGGCGACGTGCAGTCCAACATCAAACGCTGGATCGGGCAGTTCGAGCTCGAAGGCGGCAAGCCGGCCGACAAGGCGGCCAGGATTACCAAAGAAACGGTCGCCGGTCTTGCGGTCACCCGCATAGATGTTTCGGGCACCTACTTGGCCTCAGCCGGTCCCATGGCGCCGCGCGGGGCGGTGCGAAAGCCCGGCTTTCGCCTACTGGGGGCGATCGTCGAGGCGCCGGGCGGCAATGTGTTCTTTAAATTCACCGGACCGGCGAAAACCGTGGCCGAGGCGCAGGGGAAGTTCGAGGCGCTGATCAAGAGCGTAACGCGGTAAAACGCGACCCTCGGGTTCAACTCCGGAGCGCCTCGAGCCGCTCCTCGAACCTCGGATGGGTGGAGAGGTATTGGAACAGCTCGGGCGGCTCGGGGCTGAGGCCGTGCAGCTTTCTTAGGATCCGGCGCGCACCCTCCTCGGCGAAGCCGGCCTCGCGGAGAAGCTCGAGGGCTTTGCGATCGGCCTCGAGTTCCTGTTCGCGCGAGTAGCCTTTGCCGACGAGCTCCGCCAATAACTGGCCGGTCTTCAGTGCACCGAGGAGCGTTTGGAGGACCGTGTTTTCGACGAAGTGGCGCGAGGCGACGTGCGCCATTTCGTGGGCGAGCAAAAAAGCCGTTTCCGAGGAGTCCTCGCACATCTCGGCGAGACGGCGCGTGACGAAAACGTAGCCGCCGGGCAAAGCGAACGCGTTGGCAATCGGGCTCTCAACCACGTAGAAATGAAAATGGCGACGGGCGGCGAGCGGCGCCTTCGCCAGACGGTCTCCGATCGAGCGCAGCCCGCGAACGAGTTCCGCATCGGCGGCTAGCGGCGGCATATGCTCGAGCAGGCGCGCGGCCTGCTCCTTGCCGACTCTTTCCTCGGCGAGGATCTCCTCTTCTTCGGTGCCTGCCATGGAACGCCAGACCCAGCGCCACTGGTTGAGCCAGAGGCCGAACCTGCGTCCCAGGCCGGCCAGAAAGGCCGGCAGGCGTGCGCCGCCGAATAGCAGCACCAGCAGGCCGAGAATGATCAGGACCTCGGGTATGCCAAGGCTGCGCATGCCTGCTTTCAGGCTAGAGTGCAGCCGCCCCCGCGCGCAAACGGAGGGCGGCGCCGTTCGAGCTTCAGCTTCCTACCAGCGGGGCTCGCGGCGCCGACGCGGCGGGCCTCCGCCCTGCCGGCGAAAGCCGCCTCCGCCGGACGGGCGGCCGCTGTCGGGTCGCGGACGCGCTTCGTTGACGTTGATCGCCCGGTTCCCGAGAATGGTGCCATTCAATCCGGCAATGGCGCGGTCGGCTTCGGCCGGGTCGGACATCTCGACAAAGGCGAATCCCCTCGGTGCACCGGTGTCGCGGTCACGGATCAGGCTGACGCGCTCGACGGCGCCGTACTGCTCGAACAGGTCCCGGATGGCGTCCTCGGTGGCGCCGTAGTCCAGATTCCCTACAAAAATATTCTTCACTACTGTTTCTCCTTACTTTGACAACGCCCCCCGAGGCTCGCTACTTGGTCGGCCAAGTTCGGCTGGTCAAACTGGTACTGCTACCCACAGTCTAGCAGGACTGTGGGCGCAAATGCGCAAAAATCGTCCGGCGATAGCGCGGAATTCGGCCAAGGCGGCTCGCTCAGGGCAAGGCCGTCTCGCCCATCAACCATCGGTCGATGGCTCGCGCCGCCTGGCGGCCTTCGGCGATGGCGTGCACGACGAGGGACTGGCCCCGGCGCATGTCACCGGCAGCAAAGACGCCGGCGACCGAGCTCATGTAGTCGCGGGTGGCCACGTTACCGCGTTCGTCGAGGGCGACGCCGAGCTGCTCGAGCAGGCCGCCCCGCACCGGCCCGGTAAAGCCCATGGCCAGCAAGACGAGTTCGACCTCCATCTCGAACTCCGTACCGGGAATCGGCTCGAACTTCGGCGGAGGCCCCACCCGCACGGCGTGGAGCTTTCGCACCTGGCCGCGTTCATCGCCCGAAAAGCGCGTCGTCGCCACGCTCCAATCCCGAATGCCGCCCTCCTCGTGGGACGATTCCTGGCGCAACTGGAGCGGCCAAAGCGGCCAAGGGGTGGCCGGGGAGCGCTCCTCCGGCGGCTTGGGCAGAATCTCGAACTGCCAGACCGCGGCCGCCTTCTGCCGGTGGCAGGTGCCAAGACAGTCCGCGCCCGTGTCGCCGCCGCCGATGATGACCACGCGCTTGCCGGTGGCTACGATCGGCTCGCCGCTGCGCGTCGGATCGGCCGCGAGCTCTGCGTCGCCGGCCACGCGCTTGTTTTGCTGGGCGAGAAAGTCCATGGCGAAGTGGATTCCTTTGAGTTCACGCCCGGGAACCTTAAGGTCCCGAGGCTGCTCGGCCCCGCCCGCCAGCAGCAACGCGTCGAAATCCCGGCGCAGATCTTCGACCGGGACGTTGCGCCCGACGAAGGTCCGGGTCAGGAAGGTGACCCCCTCGGCCATCATCTGCTCGATCCGGCGGTCGATGAGGTGCTTTTCCATTTTGAAGTCCGGAATGCCGTATCGGAGCAGCCCTCCGATGCGGTCCGCCTTTTCAAAAACCGTGACCTCGTGGCCGGCTCGGGCCAGTTGTTGGGCGGCAGCCAAGCCGGCCGGACCTGAGCCGATGACCGCAATCCGCTTGCCTGTCTTGCGCGGCGCCGGCTGCGGTCGGATCCAACCCTGCTCGAAGGCATGATCGACGATGGCCCGTTCGATCTGCTTGATCGTCACCGGCGGCTCGTTGATGCCCAGCACGCACGCCGTCTCGCAGGGCGCCGGACAGACCCGGCCGGTAAACTCCGGGAAGTTGTTGGTCGCATGCAGAGCGCGGATGGCATCCCGCCAGCGTCCCCGCCAAACCAGGTCGTTCCAGTCCGGAATGAGGTTGTGGAGCGGGCAACCGGAGTGGCAGAACGGAACGCCGCAGTCCATGCAGCGCGCCCCCTGCCGGGCGACCTTCTCCGGAGGCAGCGGCACGTAAATCTCAAAGAAATCGTTGACGCGCTCGGCCACCGGGCGCCGCTCCGGCAGCTCGCGCTCGTACTCGAGAAATCCGGTCGGCTTACCCATGGATCACCTGCGCGACCTCGGCCGGCGCCGGAGGGGGCAAGGGAGTCGCCGGCTCTGTCTTCTCCTCCTTCCTCGCCAGCCCGAGGACCCGTTTGTAGTCGTGCGGGAAGACCTTGACGAACTTCTCGACCAGACCGCTCCAGGCATCGAGGATCGCTTGCGCCCGCGCACTGCCGGTCAGCTCGCGGTGGCGTTCGATGAGCGCGCGCAGAGCTGCGAGCTCGGCCGGGTCAACCACCGGTTCCAGATCCACGCTCGCTCGGTTACAGTTCACCGCCTGAAACTCGCCCGTTTCGTCGAGCACATAGGCAATGCCGCCCGACATACCGGCTGCGAAGTTCCGCCCGGTTCGTCCGAGAACCACCACGAGACCCTTGGTCATGTACTCGCAGCCGTGGTCGCCGACGCCCTCGACAACGGCGACGGCGCCGGAGTTGCGCACGGCGAAGCGCTCGCCGGCCATGCCGCGGAGGAAGGCCTCGCCGCTCGTGGCGCCGTAGAGGACGACGTTGCCGACCAGGATGTTCTCCTCGGCGGCAAAGCGCGACCCGCGCGGCGGGTAGATGATGAGCCGTCCCCCGGAGAGGCCCTTGCCCGTATAGTCGTTGGCGTCGCCTTCGAGAATCAGCGTGACGCCCTTGGCCAGGAAGGCGCCGAAGCTTTGGCCGGCCGAGCCCTGGAAACGGAAGCGGATCGTGTCGTCGGGCAGGCCGGCGGAGCCAAAGCGCCGCGCGACCTCTCCGCTCAGCATCGTGCCCACGCTGCGATGCACGTTGCGGATGGCGAGCTCGGCCTCCACCGGCTCCTTTCGCTCCAAGGCGGGTCGGGCCAGCTCGATCAACCGATGATCGAGCGCATTCTCCAGACCGTGGTCCTGCTCGATCCGCTTTCGTCGTCCGACCCGGGCCGGCACGTCCGGGTCGTGCAGGACCGCCGAGAAGTCCAGCCCGCGCGCCTTCCAGTGCCGGGCGTGGCGCGCCTCGAGCAGGTCCACGCGGCCGATCATGTCATCCATGCGGCGGAAGCCTAGCCGAGCCATATACTCGCGCACCTCCTCGGCCAAAAAGAAAAAGTAGTTGATGACGTGCTCGGGCAGGCCGGCAAACTTTTTCCGCAGGCGCGGATCCTGGGTCGCAATGCCCACCGGACAGGTGTTCAGGTGGCACTTGCGCATCATGATGCAGCCGAGAGCGATCAGAGGGACCGTCGAAAAGCCAAACTCCTCGGCGCCGAGCAGCGCCGCCACCACCACGTCGCGCCCGGTCATGAGTTTGCCGTCGGTTTGCAGGATGACGCGGCTGCGCAGATCGTTGCGCACGAGCACCTGCTGCGTTTCGGCCAGGCCCAGCTCCCAGGGAATGCCGGCATGCCGGATCGAGGTGATCGGCGCGGCGCCCGTTCCGCCGCTGTCGCCGCTGATCAGGATGACATCGGCGTGAGCCTTGGCCACACCGGCGGCGATGATGCCGACGCCCACCTCGGCCACCAGCTTCACCGAGATGCGCGCCCGCGGATTGGCGTTTTTTAGGTCATAGATCAGCTGCGCGAGGTCTTCGATGGAGTAGATATCGTGATGGGGCGGGGGCGAAATCAGGCCCACGCCGGGAATCGAGTGCCGGACGCGCGCGATGACCTCGTCGACCTTGTGTCCGGGCAGCTGACCCCCTTCGCCGGGCTTAGCCCCCTGGGCGATCTTGATCTGAAGCTCGTCGGCGTTGACCAAATAGTGGATCGTCACCCCGAAGCGGCCGGAAGCCACCTGCTTGACGGCGCTGCGGCGCGAGTCGCCGTTTGCGAGCGGAATGTAGCGCTCCTCGTCCTCGCCTCCTTCGCCGGTGTTCGACTTGCCGCCGATGCGGTTCATGGCGATCGCCAGCGTCTCGTGCGCCTCTTTGCTGATGGAGCCGAACGACATCGCGCCGGTGGCGAAGCGCCGAACGATCTCTCGGGCCGGCTCGACCTCCTCGAGCGGCACGGGAGGACCTGCGCTGCGGAACTCCAGCAGCCCGCGCAGGGTGCACAACTGGCGGCTCTGGTCGTCGATGGCCCGGGTGAACTCGCGGAAGGTCTCGTAGCTGGACTGCCGCACCGAGTGCTGGAGCTTGCTGATGGTGAGAGGGTTGAGCAGGTGATGCTCGCCGCCTGTGCGCCAGGCCAGATATCCGCCCACCGGCAGCTCCGTTTCGGCTTCGCTCACCGGCCGAAACGCCAGGCGGTGCCTCATGTTGGCCTCGCGCGCGAGCACGTCCAGGCCCACCCCCTCGATCCGCGACGGCGTGCCCGTGAAGTACTCGTCGACCAGCTCCCGGCTTAGACCGATCGCCTCGAAAAGCTGGGCGCCCTGGTAGCTTTGCAGCGTCGAGATGCCCATCTTCGAGAAGACCTTCAGCAGGTTCTTGGCGATTGCCTTTTTGTAGTTGGCCAGCGCTTTTTCGAACGGAAATCCGTCGCCGAGCAGTCCCCGGCGGCACATGTCCTCGAGCGTCTCGATGGCCAGATAAGGGTTGACGGCGCTGGCGCCGTAGCCGAGCAAAAGGCAGAAGTGGTGCACCTCGCGCGGCTCGCCGGACTCGACGATCAGCGCCACCTGCGTGCGCGTCCGCTCGCGCACCAGATGATTGTGCACGGCCGCAAGCGCCAGCAGGCTCGGTATCGGCGCGAAGTTTTCGTCGATGGCCCGGTCGGAGAGGATCAGCAGCGTATAGCCCGAGCGGATCGCCCACGAGGCGCGGCGGCACAGGGCCTCGAGCGCCTGCCGGAGCTCGGTCTCGCCGCCCCCGGCCGGAAACAGCATCATCAGCGTCGTCGCCAGGAAGTCGCCCTGCGAGACGCGTCGTAGCTTCTCCAAGTCGTAGTTCGTCAGGATGGGTTGAGCGAGCTTGAGCGTGTGGCAGTGCTGCGGCGTCTCCTCCAGGATGTTGCGCTCGACGCCGATGTAGCTGGCCAGACTCATCACCATCTCTTCGCGGATCGGATCGATCGGCGGATTGGTCACCTGAGCGAAGAGCTGTTTGAAATAGTTGAACAGCAACTGCGGCTTGTCCGACAGGCAGGCGAGCGGCGTATCCACGCCCATCGAGCCGACCGGATCGTCACCCTGAAGCGCCATCGGGGCGAGAATCGACCGCAGCTCCTCGTCCGTGTATCCGAAAGCGCGCTGGCGATCGAGCAGATTCGCGAAATCGGTCGCGTGCCAGCGCGGCGGCGCCGGCAGCTCGTCCAGCCGAACCTGATTCTCTTTGAGCCACTGCCCGTAGGGCCGCCGGCGCGCCAACTGCGCCTTGATCTCCTCGTCAGGCACGATCCGGCCCTCTTTGAGATCGGCAAGCAACATCTTGCCGGGCTGGAGCCGTCCCTTCTCCTTGACGTTCTCCGGCTCCACCGGCAGCACGCCTGCCTCGGAGGCCATGATCAGCAGCCCGTCGTGCGTCACCAGATAGCGCGCCGGGCGCAAGCCGTTGCGATCGAGCGTGGCGCCGATGAGCTGGCCGTCGCTGAAGGCGATCGCCGCCGGCCCGTCCCAGGGCTCCATCAAGGAGGCGTGATACTCATAGAAGGCGCGCTTCTCTTCCGGCATGGTGGGATCATGGTCCCAGGCCTCGGGGATCAGCATCGCCATGACATGCGGCAGGCTGCGGCCTGCCAGGTACAGCAACTGGACGACGTTGTCGAGAGTGGCGGAATCGCTCAGCCCCGGCGTGATGACCGGAAAGATCTTGGAGAGGTCTTCGCCGAATGCGGCGGATTTCAAGACGCTCTCGCGGGCATTCATCCAGTTGACGTTGCCGCGCAAGGTGTTGATCTCGCCGTTGTGCGCGATGTAACGGTAGGGGTGCGCCAGGGGCCAGGTGGGGATCGTGTTCGTCGAGAAGCGCTGATGCACCAGCGCGAGCGCGCTCGTCACCTCGGGGGCCGCCAGGTCCAGATAGAACTGCTTGATCTGCGGCGCCAGCAGCAGGCCCTTATAAACCACCGTGCGTGTCGACATCGAGGGGATGTAGAAATCCTCTTTCTCGGGGATCTCCGAGGCGCGGATCTCGTTCTCGGTGCGCCGCATCACCACATAGAGCTTGCGCTCGAGCGCCTCCTGGGACATGCCCTCCGGCCCGCGCAGGAAAACCTGCTCGATGAAGGGCTGCGAGGAGCGCGCCAGCCAGCCGAGCGCCGCCGGGTTCACCGGCACTTCGCGCCACCCCAGTACGGTAAGGCCCTCTTGGTGAGCGACCCGCTCCAGGTGGCCCTCGACAAGCAGGCGGGAGTCCTTGCGGCGGGGCAGAAAGAGCATGCCGACCCCGTAGGCGCCCGGCGCCGGTAGATCAAAGCCCAAGCGCGCGCATTCGCCCGCCAGGTAGGCGTGCGGGATCTGGATCATGATGCCGGCGCCGTCGCCCGTCTCCGGGTCGCACCCGCAAGCCCCCCGGTGGGTGAGATTGATGAGAATCTCCAGTCCCTTGCGGATGATGTCGTGCGAGGCCACGCCCCGGACGTTGGCGATGAAACCAACCCCGCAGGCGTCGCGCTCAAGCGACGGCTCATAAAGTCCTCGAGATGCACTGCCAGCCCGTTTCGTCAGTCGTTTCATGGAAGTTTGGCCGTCCCAGCGTCGGAAGCGCTCTTTGCCGCCGCTGGCGATAGAATCGACAGTATACCATGAAATCTGTATAAGTCAATAAGAAATTTTGTCCTTTCTTAATCTGTTTTGCTAATGTTATAATCGGCTCGTGGATCTCAAGGATCTTCAGATTTTCCGAGATATTGCAAGAACCAAGAGCATCAGCCGGAGCGCGAAGGCCTATCGCATCAGCCAGTCGGCGGTCAGCCAGCGATTGGCGGAGCTCGAGCGCGAGCTCTCGCTCACCCTGCTTGACCGCTCCCGGCGCCCGTTACGGCTCACGGAGGCCGGCCGGCTGTTTGCCGACTTCTGCCGCGACGTGCTGCGTCGGCGCGAGCAGCTCGAGGCGGAGCTCGAGCGACTGCGAAACCGCATCGAGGGAACGGTTCGAATCGCCTCCATCTACTCGGTCGGTCTGTCGCAAATGGCTCGCCTGGAGGAGGAGTTTCGCCGCCGCTATCCCCATGCCGAACTTGTGGTGGAGTATCTGCGCCCGGAGAGGGTCTACGAGCAGATTCGCGCCGACCGCGCCGATCTGGGCCTGATCAGCTATCCGGAGTCGAGCCGTGAGATCGCCGTAATCCCCTGGCGGGAGGAGGAGATGGTGGTGGCCGTGGCTTCGTCTCATCGGCTGGCGGGCCGGCAGGCGTTGACGCTCAAGGAGCTCGACGGGCAGGAGTTTGTTGGCTTTGACGAGGATCTTCCCATCGCCCGGGAGCTGGAGCGGCTGTTTCGCGACCACGGTATCGCGGTGAAACTCGTCATGCACTTCGACAACGTGCTCGCCATCAAGGAGGCCGTCGCGCTCGGCTCGGGCCTGAGCATTCTGCCTGAGCCGGCGCTTCAGGAGGAGGTGCGGCTGGGCCGACTGGTGACGATTCCGTTGCAGGAGCCCGCCCTGCGGCGTCCTTTGGGCATCATTTACCGCCGGCGGAGGCAGTTCACCCTGCCCATGCGGGCTTTCCTGGATCTGATCCGGCCGCCGGCCCCGGAGGCTAAACCCGCGGGGGCGAGCTGAGGGTGCGGCCGCGGGCGTAATGCCTCAGGGGGGCGGGATCTGTCACTGTTGTTTTCGCAAAGCCCGAATTCTCCGGTACCGCTCCAGTTCTTTGTTGGCCTCCTCGTGGCGGCCCAGGCGGCGCAGGATTTGGGCGAGCTGGAAGGAGGAGGATTCTGCCAGCCGAGAACGGTCCTCGAGCTGGAGAACCCGCCTCAGACGTTGGGCGGCGGCCTCGAGGCGCTGCGCAGCGATTAAAGCGCGG
>Ga0308391_1000195_pt1 | contig 26269 bp, 23 predicted proteins | sample Hotspr20Samplet1_FD_202363 | JGI IMG/M metagenome (GOLD analysis project Ga0308391, IMG submission 202363) | Hot spring phototrophic mat microbial communities from Octopus Spring, Yellowstone National Park, Wyoming, United States - 20050623_t1 ... | reverse complement strand
TTTCTCTTTGGCCATAACGTGTCCTAACTCTCCTCTTGCCTGTCGTTGCTAGCGCGTAACCTTGCCTTGCACTCGGTTGACGATCTCCTCGGCGATGTTTGCGGGCACCTCCTCGTAGCGCCCGAAATGCATCGTGAAACTTCCTCGCCCCTGCGTCCGGGACCGGAGAGCGGTGGCGTAGCCGAACATCTCCGCCAGCGGCACCATGGCGCGGATGATCTGCGAGGTGCCGCGCAACTCCACTCCCTCGATCCGGCCCCGGCGCGAATTCAGATCCGAAATCACGTCGCCCATGTACTCCTCGGGGACGACGACCTCGACGCTCATCACCGGCTCAAGCAGCACCGGATGCGCTTTGCCGCCGGCCGACTTGACCGCCATCGAGCCGGCGATTTTAAAGGCCATCTCCGAGGAGTCGACCTCATGGTAGCTGCCGTCGAGCAGAATCGCTTTGACGTCGGCCACCGGGTAGCCGGCCAGCAGTCCGCCCTCGAGCGCCTCCTCGATGCCTTTGGCCACTGCGGGGATATACTCCTTGGGAACGACGCCGCCGACGATCTGGTCGACGAACTCGAAACCCCCTCCGGGCGGCAGCGGCTCAAGCCGGATCTTGACGTGGCCGTACTGGCCCCGACCGCCCGTCTGCCGAATGAAGCGTCCCTCGGCCTCGGCCGGCCGCCGAATCGTCTCCCGATAGGCCACCTGCGGCTTGCCCACATTGGCCTGCACGCCGAACTCGCGGAGCATCCGGTCGATGACGATCTCCAGGTGCAGTTCGCCCATCCCGGACAGGATCGTCTGCCCGGTCTCCGGGTCGGTGGCGACCTTCAGCGTCGGATCCTCGGCAATGAGCTTGCCGATGGCCATCCCCAGCTTTTCCTGGTCGGCCTTCGTCTTGGGCTCGATGGCCACCTGAATCACCGGCGCCGGGAATTCGATCGATTCCAGCACCACCGGATAGCGCTCGTCGCAGATGGTGTCGCCGGTAGCCACCGTACGCAAACCGACCGCCGCGGCGATGTCGCCGGCGAAAACCTCTTTGATCTCCTCGCGCTTGTTGGCGTGCATGCGCACCAGCCGGCCGATGCGCTCCTTGCGGCCCTTGGCCACGTTGTAGACGGTATCGCCGGTGGCGAGAGTTCCGGAGTAGACCCGGATGAAGGCGAGCTGGCCCACAAACGGGTCGGTCATGATCTTGAACACCAGCGCCGCAAACGGAGCCGCGTCGTCGGCCGACCGCTCGATTATGGTCTCGCCGTCGAGCGAAGTGCCCTGAATGGGCGGCACGTCGGCCGGCGACGGCAGGTAGTCGACTACGGCGTCGAGCAGGTTCTGAATGCCCTTGTTCTTGAAGGCGGCCCCGCAGAGCACCGGAAAGATCCTCTTGGCGATCGTCGCCTTGCGGATTGCGGCTCGCAACCGTTCGGCGCTGATCGGCTCGCCATGCACGAACGCCTCGAAGATCTGGTCGTCGTGCTCGGCCACCGCTTCGATGAGCTTCTCGCGATACTCAGCCGCCAGCTCGCGCAAATCTTCGGGGATCTCCACGTCGTCGTATTGCGCTCCGAGCGTCTCATCTCGCCAGATGCGGGCCGTTTCGGAAACCAGATCGACAACGCCCTTGAAATTCTCCTCGGCGCCGATCGGAATCTGCACGGCCACCGGCCGGCATTTCAGCCGCTCGACGATGCTGGCGACCGCGCCGAAGAAGTTGGCGCCGACGCGATCCATCTTGTTGATGAAGCAGATCCGCGGCACGCGATACTTGTCGGCTTGCCGCCAGACCGTCTCCGACTGAGGCTGCACGCCGGCCACGGCATCAAAGACGGCGATGGCGCCGTCCAGCACGCGCAGGCTGCGTTCGACCTCGGCGGTGAAGTCCACGTGCCCGGGCGTGTCGATGATGTTGATCTGACAGTCCCGCCACTGGCAGGTGGTGGCCGCCGAGGTGATGGTGATGCCCCGCTCCTGCTCCTGCTCCATCCAGTCCATCACCGCGGTGCCCTCATCCACCTCGCCGATCTTATAGGTCCGCCCGGTGTAGTAAAGGATGCGCTCGGTCGTCGTCGTCTTGCCGGCGTCGATGTGCGCCGCGATGCCGATATTGCGCATCCGCTCGATGGGAACGCTCCGGGGCATAAACTCACCAGCGGTAGTGTGCGAACGCCTTGTTCGCTTCGGCCATGCGGTGGACGTCGTCCTTCTTCTTCACCGCCCCTCCGCGCAGGTTCGCCGCGTCCATGAGCTCGGCCGCCAGCTTCTCCGGCATGCCCTTCTCCGAGCGCGCCCGCGCGTTCTGAATCAACCAGCGGATCGCCAGGCTCGTGCGCCGGTTCGGCGGAACCTCCACCGGGACCTGGTAGTTGGCGCCGCCGACCCGTCGCGTCTTGACCTCGAGCACGGGCTTGCAGTTCTCCACGGCCTTCTTAAACAGCTTCAGCGGATCGTCGCCCGTCGTTTCGCGAATCTTGTCCATGGCCGTGTAGAAGATCTTCTGCGAGACGGTCTTCTTGCCGTCCCACATCATACAGTTGATGAATTTTTCCGCCAGCGTCGAGTTGTAGACCGGATCCGGCGCCACCTCTCGAGGTTCCGCTCTTCGCCGTCGTGCCATCGCTTTGCCCTCTTAGCTCTTGGGCCTCTTGGCGCCGTATTTGGACCGGCCCTGCCGGCGGTCGGCCACGCCTGCCGCATCCAGAGCCCCGCGAATGACGTGGTAGCGCACGCCAGGGAGGTCTTTGACGCGTCCCCCGCGGATGAGCACGATGGAGTGCTCTTGCAGGTTGTGACCGACTCCGGGGATGTAGGTGGTCACTTCGATGCCGTTGGTGAGCCGCACGCGGGCCACCTTCCGCAGCGCCGAGTTCGGCTTTTTCGGCGTCGTCGTGTAGACGCGCGTGCAGACTCCGCGCCGCTGCGGGCAGCCCTGCAAAGCCGGGCTCGCCGTCTTGTAGCGCGGCGGACGGCGTCCTTTTCGCACAAGCTGACTGAATGTGGGCACGTTCCTAGCTCTTCTCCAAATTCGAACGAACTGTTCAGGTAGCTCTGGCTGATTGTCGCCGAGGCGCCTGCCTTGCTCAGCCGGAGAACGCCTCCGGCCCCGGGCGTCACCGCAAGTTCAGTGACGCCGGCGTTTGTAGTTTGCGTTCAGTTCTCTCTTCGGACCAGCCCATGTTCCTCTTGCCGGCAAGGCAAGGAGAACCTCGGGGCCGGCTCCCGGCCGGGCGCTCCCAAGCACCTACCCCAGTCTTGCTTTCGGCTTAGCTGGAGAGGCGCGTCTTCGAACGAAGCGCGGTAGCGCGGGAGCAGAAGACGACCCGCCAAACTCTTTATTAGTATGCCGCACGCCGTTCGCAGCTGTCAAATCGGGCGAAAAACCGCCTGCCGCATGCCTTGCTAACCGGCCGGGCGGAATCCCGCGCCGGCCAGAATTACGCCCAGGCGCCGGTGGTCGCCCGGGGGCGAAAAGGTTCTGTCCACCTCGATTTCAAACGTCGCCGGATCGACCTCGACCGCAACCGGCCCCGAGGAACGCAGGCGGTAGGCCCCGGGGCGGACGTATTGCGCCTCGGCGACCTTTCGGCCATCGACTTTGAGGAGCACATGCCGCGGCACAGCCGGCTCCGGGAGGTAGAGTTCCAGCTCGGCCACTGCCGGAGTCGGCGGGCGCTTGAGCAGCAGCACGGCCCGCTCACCCATCCAGCGCCAGCCTCCGCCTTCTAGCTGATAGACGCCGCTGACGATCTGGCTGTCGGCCTCGGCGGCGCCCATCGGCAACCAGGCCAGCACCGGCGGCTGCTCAACCACCAGCTCCGCCTTGACTACATCAAGAGGCGAAAAGCGGATGTCGAACGGCCGGTAGCCCAGCGTCACCGTCGAGTAGGCCGACCGCACATCGAGACCGATCAAGCGGATAGGGATTTGAGGAAGGACCTCGCGGCGCCTGATCTCCACCAGGCGTCCGCCACCGGTGGTAAAGTTCGTCGGGTAGGCAATCCGGCTCGTCAATACCATTTCTCCGGGCGAGACCGGCTGGCTTCGCAACAAAGGAAGCGCACCCTCAGCCTCCGCATAAAAGCGCAGTCCCCACTCGGCGTTCACCCAGACCCGTCGGCCGGCGAACTCGCCGCGTAACTGCCGGACGAAGTCACGATAGGCGTCCCAATGCTGATAGTTCATCGCCGCGGCCGGGATCCAGACGGCGAGTTGCAGTCCGGCGGCGACTCCCAGCCAAAGCGGCCGCGGGATCTGCCTGGCCACCAGGATCGCTACGGGCGCGGCCATCGGCAGCAGATACCGCGCCGAGCCGGCGAAAAATAGCACCAGCGCTGACGCAAAGAAGACCAGAATCCAGAAGGCCAGGAAACGCCTCTCCGGCTCACCCGGACGCGCCAGCGCCGCCGCGGCGCCCGAGACGACAACCAAGCCCGCGGCGAACGAGACCCAGAAGAGCGGGTGGGGGTCGAGTGTCCACGCCGCCGCGACTGTCGCCAGGATCACTGCCGCCCAAAGCAGCCGGGGCAGGCGCCGGAAGGCGACGACGGCCAGCGGGGGAAAGACCAGCCAGCCGGCATGCACGGTAAGTGCGATGGCGTTGGCGAACTTGCTTGCGAGCGCTTGAAAGCCGTAACTGGCGAGGTAGCCGGCCAGGACCCCGGCCGGGGCGATGCCGCCGGTGGCCCGCTCGAAGAGCTGCCAGAGCCCGAGCACGACGACCGGTGTGGCGAGCGCCAGCCAGCCGGCTTTCCACGATCTTGCCCACCACCAGAGGTAGCCGCCCAGGATCGGGGCGAGCACCACCGCCTGATAGGCCGCGAAAGCCGCCAGCGCCATCGCCGACGCCGCCAGCGCCAGAGTCGGCAGCGATCGCCTGTCCGCCGCGCGGATGAACAGCGCTGTCGAGACGAGCCAGAACGCCAGAAACGGCACGTCGGACTCGAGCGAGTTGCCGTTCACCACGAAAGCCGGAACGCTCAGCCCGAGCAGCGCCGTCGCAAGCGGCGGCGCCCGGAATCGCCGCGCCAGCCACCAGAGGGCCAGCATCGCCGCCAGCGAGAACACGACATAGGCGCCATGAAACGGCACCTCGCGCACATCGCCGATGAGCGCCAGAAGAGCTCCCAGGATCCACATGTTCAAAGGGGGGTGCGGGTGTCCCCGCATGTCCACCATCTCGCCCAAAAACACATAACGGCCGTGCGTGGGATGCAGCGGGTCGATCTGCGCGCGCATGGCGCCCGCCAGATAATAGTAGTCGTCCCCCTGAATCGGGTGGTTCAAAAATGGCAGGCGCACGAGGAACACCGCCAGGACCAGCGCCGCCGCTTGGGCACGCATCACCCTGCGATTGTACTAACAGGATCCAGACGGCCACTCTTCGCTTCTATGCGGAATTGAACGATTTCTTGCCGCCGACCGAACGCGGCCGCCCGCTTGCCTACTCCTTTTACACTCCCGTCCCGGTCAAGGAGGCCATCGAGGGCTTGGGCGTGCCTCACACCGAGGTGGATCTCATCCTGGTGAACGGCGAAAGCGTCGACTTCGGTTGGCCGCTTCGCGACGGCGACCGCGTCAGCGTCTATCCGGTCTTCGAGTCCATTGACATCTCGCCGGTGCTCCGAGTCCGTCCCAAGCCGTTGCGTGAGATCCGCTTTCTTGCCGATACGCACCTGGGTCGCCTGGCCGCGTACCTGCGCCTGATGGGCTTCGACACGGTCTATGGCCATCACCTCGGCGACCGTGATCTGGCGCGACTGGCCTCCGCCGAGCGGCGCATTCTGCTGACGCGCGACCGCGGCCTTCTGATGCGGTCCGCCGTCACCCACGGTTACTGGCTCCGCCAGACGAACCCGAGACTTCAGCTCCGCGAGGTGCTCGAACGCTTCGACCTGGCCTCCCTGGTGGCGCCGTTCACCCGCTGCCTGCGATGCAATACGCCGCTCGTGGCCGCCTCCAAGCAAGAGGTTGCCGGGCGCGTTCCCCCCGGCGTCGATGAGAGGCATCGAGAATTCCACCGTTGCCCTGGCTGCGGTCGCATCTACTGGGACGGCTCGCACTACCGCCGCATGAGCGAGCTGATCGCGGCCACTCTCAGCAAGTCCCGTTAGCCGATCCCTCGGTCGAGGCTTTGCGCAGGCGGACCAACGCGCGCAAGGCATTGCGCCGGACGACGCCAGCCTCGTCCTGGCGGAGCCGGGTCAATATGGATTGGAAACGCGAATCCCCGAGTTCGCCCATCCCCCAGGCTGCGGCGGCGCGGAAATTCGGCTCAGGGTGCATGCTAAGAGCCTCCAGTTTCTCGAACGCCTGGTGCTCGCCCAGGCGCACCAGACCGACCAGGGCGTTCACGGCAACCCGGTGATGCTCGTCGCCGGCCGCCCGCCACAGCAGCTCCCGGCGGTCGGCCACATGCGGGGCGCTTGCCAGGCTCTCGACAGCATTGGCGCGCACCCGGGGGTTGCTGTCCTCGAGCAGTCGCACGAGCAAACCCCGGGCGCGGTAGCGACCCGCCAGGCGCGCCACCTGCGAACTGACGCGCTGATCTCCGATTCGGCAGGCTCGCCTAAGGAAAGGCAGGATTCGCTCGCCCGGCGACAGCACGCTGAGCATGGCCAAGGCGCGCTGCACCACCGGGGACGAGACCGGCTTCGGCTCGTCGGCGTCATCGCCAAGGGCTCGCCGGATCGGTTGCAAATCGAGGTCCGGCACCCAAGGCCCCAGCTTTCGAATCAGCTCGCAAGCATCCCTCTCCGAGTAGCAACCGGGTTCGAGGAGTGCCGCCACGAGCGCGTCGGCTGGAACCAAAGGTCGAAGCAACTCAAACTCATTTGCCTCGCGCCGCCGCTTGATCTCCTGAACGAGAGCTGGAGCGAAACCCACTAGGTCGCAGGAAGACCATTCCCGGATGAGCTTCCTCGCGGCCGCTTCGTCCCTCCATGCCAGATCGAGAGCTCCCTTCAGACGTTCAAGCGCTTCGGCATGCGCCGGCGGACCCTGATAGGAGTCGGCGAATTCGGCTAGCAGACTCGGAGGCAGGCCTGTCGCGCAATTGGCTTGCCGCGTCATAGGCGAACCGATCTCAGTCGCCTTATCGGTCCCCGCCCGCCGCAACTTTAGCCCGAGCTCGGGGATCCGGCCGAACGGAGCGCTCAGGCCTTCTTGCGAACCTCCACCTTCGCCGCCTGCTCGGTGAAGAGCGTAATGCCGGAGTGGTCCAGATCGCCCTTGCCGTCATTGAGCAAGGCAACGATCATCTGTTGGACGAGACTCGTGAGAGGCAGCGGCACGCAGAGCGACTCGGCAGCCTGCAAGGCGTTGCGCAAGTCCTTGTGGTGCAGCGCAATGCGAAAGCCCGGCTTGAAGTTGCGGGAGATGACCATCGGCGCCTTGGCGTTCAAGACGGCGCTGCCGGCCAGCCCGCCCCGGATGGCCTGAAAAACCACTTCCGGATCGAGACCCGCCTTGGTGGCGAGCACGAAGGCCTCGCCCACGGCGGCAATGTTGAGGGCGACGATGATCTGATTGGCCAGCTTGGTGACGTTGCCGGCGCCCACGGGGCCGGTGAGCGTCACCGAGCTGCCCATCGCCTGCAAGATCGGCAGAGCCCGATCGAAGACCTCCTGCTTGCCGCCCACCATGATGGCCAGCGTTCCGTCGATCGCCTTCGGCTCGCCGCCGCTCACCGGCGCGTCAAGGAAGTCCACCCCTTTGGCCTCGCAGGCGGCGCCGACCTTCTGCGCCACCAGCGGGTTGATCGAGCTCATGTCGATGACGAGCGAGCCCGGCCGCGCTCCCTCGAGCACGCCATCCGGGCCGAGCACCGCTCGCTCGACATCCGGGCCATCCGGAAGCATCGTGATGACGACTTCGCTCCGGGCGGCAACATCCCGGGCCGAAGAACCCTTCTCGGCACCGGCCGCCGCCATCTCCTCGACCCGCTCGGCGACCAGGTCATAGACGACAAGCGCGTGGCCGGCCTTGAGCAGGTTCTTCGACATCGGCTTGCCCATGATTCCCAATCCGATAAAACCGATCTTGGCCACCAGATTCGACTCCTTTCGCTTGGTTTGCAGATGAGAATTCAGACCAAACCGTGATTATCGGCAAGGCGAGCGCCGGCGTCAAACCGGAGCGATTACACGCAACCGCCGCGGCAGGACGGCGATCTCGACGGGCAGCAAGCCGAGCGGCTCGCCGTCCACCTCGATGCGGGTGACCTCCGCCGAACGCGCCAGGATGCGCGAGGCCCGGAAGTGGCGTACCTTCGGGTGATCATAAATATTACCCCCATACAGGTACGACAGGTCCTTGAAAAGCGTTAGCAGGCTGAGATCTTCAATGATCGTCACCTCGAGCAGCCCGTCGTCGAGCGCGGCCCTCGGGCAGACGTGCATGCCCCCGCCGTGATAACTCCCATTGCCGATGGCCACATTCAGCACTCGCCAGGCGCCTTGCACGCGGTTGTCGTCGAGAACCAGTTCGACCGTCTTGCCTCGGTAGAAGGTGAAGGCCTGGACGGTGGCGAAGAAGAATGAGGCCTTGCCGCCCAAGGGACTCAGAAGGTTTTGCGAGCGTGCGGCCACTTCCCCGCCCATGCCGAAGCTGACCAGATTGACGAAGTAGCGCCGCGCGGTGCGCCCGTCCGGGGTCTGGTAGGTCAGCCAGCCGGCATCGATCTGGATCGGGCGACCCCGAGCTAGGATTTCGATCGCCTGTTCGGGCCGGGAGGGGATTCCAAGCGTACGCTGAAGATCGCCTCCGGTGCCGAGCGGAAGCATGCCGAGACAGACGCCGGCCTCCGCCGCCCGGCTCTCGAGTAGACCGTTCGCGATTTCGTTGTACGTTCCGTCGCCCCCGACTCCGACAATCAGATCGTGGCCGCGGCCGGCGAGCTCGCGCACCAGCTCGGCGGCGTGTCCGGGCGCTTCGGTGAAGCGCACCTCGAGCTTGCCCAGACGCTGCTCGACCGCCGAGCGGAGCCGGTCCCAGCGTCGCGCGGTCCTCCCGCCGGCGGAACGGGGATTGACAATGACACCAGCCCCTCTCATGCCATTTCTGTCGAATCGAGTGTAACCGATCCACTATCGCCGTCAACGAGGGCGGCCGGCACAGCCGCGTTGCCGCAGGTCGGCGACCGTGTCGCGCAGCGTCTCCATGGGGTCGCGCGCCGCGAAGCCCAGCTCGCGGATCGCCTTGGTCGAATCTGCGTACCAGAAATGGGCCCCCATCTCGATCGTGGTCTCGTCCAGCGGAAACGAGCGGCCCACAAGCGGCATCAGGCGCCGGAGAAGCCGCGCGCTCCAGAGCGCCGCCTCAAGCGGCAGCTCGAACCTCGGAGGTCGGATCTTGGCGATCTCGGCCACGCGCGCAATGATCTCGCGAAAGGTCCAGTTCGCCCCGCCGAGCAGATAGCGCTCTCCCGGCCGGGCGGCCCGCATCGCGGCGAGCAGTCCCGCGGCCGCGTCCCGCGCGTCGACAAAACACATGCCTCCGGAGGGAATCCCGGGAAGCTTGCCTTCAAGCAGCAGCACGAGGTCGCGCGTCGAAGAGCCGAAGACGTCGCCGGGGCCGAGCAACAGCGCCGGGTTGGCGATCACCACAGCCAGCCCGTGGCGCCGGTAGAAATCGAGAGCCACCTTCTCGGCATAGATTTTGCTCAGATAATACGGCCAGCGGCCGACGACCTCGATCTTGAAGCCCCCGTCTTCGGTGTGCACCACCGGCTCTCGACTCACCGCCACCGTGCCGGAGGAGGAGACGACGACGATGCGCTCCACACGGTGCGCGAGCGCCGCCCGGCAGACGTTCCGGGTCCCCTCCACGTTGACGTCGAAGATCTTCCACTTGTCGCGGGGGTCCCGCGAGACCACCCCGGCCAGGTGGTAGACCTGGTCGCAGCCGGCCACGGCGCGCGAGACATCCTCCGGGCGCGTGACGTCACCTTCGACGACTTCGAGCCGCTCGGAGGCAGGAAACGGGCACGGACCGAAACCGAGCAGGCGCAGTCGGGCGACGCCGTCGGTGGCGAGCAATCGCTCGACCAGATGCCGCCCCAGGAAGCCCGTGGCCCCGGTGACCAGGATCCGCTGCGCCATCTCAGACGCTCTCCGGCTCACCGAGCACGTCCGCCATCTGAATGGGCGGGACCTTCAGGTGCGAGATCGTGGGCGTGCGTCCCACATGAGATTTCGCCATCTCGAGCGCCTCCTCGAGCGTCGCCGCCGCTTCCCAGCCCAGCCGCTCGGCTGCGCGGGGATCCTCGGCGCCGACAACGATCACCTTGCCCAGATGGTGACGCCCGTTCTGTCCCCAGTACCACATGAAGAACGGATGAACCCCGTGGTAGCCGTGGCCGAAGCGAAAGATCCGGCGGTAGTCCGGATCGTCGGCGAACTCGGCCTCATATTCGCGCTCGAGTTCGTATGGATCTTTGGTCTCGGCCAGCAGCCGGTAGAAGAACTCGATGTAGGAGGGGTGGTGCCGCGGGTCGAAATCGGCGTACAGCGGATGGGTCATGATCAGCACGCCGTTGCGCTTCACCAGGGGCATGTAGCGATACATGTTGAAGATGTAGCCGAGCACCAAGCAGTGCACCAGGATCGGGTTCAGGATCGAGTTGACGTTATAGGGCATGATGAACGGCACGCCCACCAACATCACGTCGGACTGACCCTCGACCGGCACGCAGTACTGCGCATAGCAGTACGCAAGGATCTTCTCGTGGACGGCGTGCGTCTCGCCGGCATAGATCGCCGTGGTCTCGTAACAGGAAGGGATCGAGAACAGGACCTTGCGCTTGAGCGGCCGCGGCAGCCTCGCCAGGGCCGCCCGGACGGTTTCATAGCAGGCGCGGTCGTAGGCGTTCCACCGGTCCTCGTTCTTGATGAAGAAGGCCAGCCGGGGATCGAACATGGCGTTGTTGACCGCCGACTCGATGTGGAAGACCTTGAGCGTCCGATCGATCACCGCGTTGATCCGGTCGGCCGAGGCCGTCAGCGGCGATTGCCGGTGGTCGAAGTAGGAGTTGCAGGCCTGGATCGTCGCCGGGGTGTGGTTGGCCTTCAAGCCCGCATAGTCGGCGGCGCCTACACCGAGCGACTTCGAGCCGCCGTCCATCGGCACCAGGTTCACGTTGCAGTAAATCACCAGATCGGATTCGGCGATGCGGCGGAAGAGGCGGACCTTCTCGCCCAGCTCGGTCGTGCCGATCTCGACCATATTGCCCGGCCCGTCGGCATCCATGTTGTAAAGCTGGTGCGGATAGTAGGCGTCGAAGATCCGGCGTCCCACCTGCCAGATGATCTCGTGAGGCTCCATGCGGCGGTGATAGGTGGTCACGATGACGATGTGGAAATCCTCCACGCCGTGCGCCGCCAGCAGCTCGAGCAAGATTTCGAGCATCTCTTGCCGAATGTCGGGCCGGCGAAACTTGGGCAGCGGCAGCGAGATGTCGTCGATGCAGATGGTGACGCGCATGCCCGGCTTGAGCAACGCCTCAAGCGGCTCCATCTCCTCGGGATGGGCGATGGCGTAGCGAATGCCCGCTTTGCGGTCTTTAAGGCCTGGGATCGTGGGTTTTGGATAGATCACGCGGGTGCCGGCCGGCAGTTTGAAGCGAAGAATGTCTTCGCCGTACCAGAGCAGCCGGGGAGCGGAGTCCCTCTCCAAGTGCACGACGCAGCCCTCCGGTGACACCTCCGCCAGGCGTCCCACCGCATTCGGGCCGGGCGCCGGAAATTCAAACCTCCGGGAGCGGATTTCGTTGACTCGTTCGACGGGCGTGGCCATCGGTTCAACTCCTCGGTGCGCGCAGGTCCAGCACCGGCCAGCCGCGAGCTGCGGCGACGCGGCGCAGCCGGGGGCCGGCATGAACGGCCGCGGGTCGGCCGACCGCCTCGAGCATCGGCAGATCCGAAAAGCTGTCGGAGTACGCCTTCGACTCCGCCGAGTCCACATTATACTCAGCACACAGTTTGCGCATCAGGTACACCTTTTCGCGGCCGGCGACGACCGGCGGACGGATGGCGCCGGTCGCGATGCCGTCGTCAAACTCGAGCACATTCGCCACCACGTGGTCAAAGCCGAAATAGCGCACGAGCGGGCCCAGGGCGAATTCGGGGCTTCCGGTGAGGAGCACCGTCCGGTAGCCCGCTTCCCGGTCCCGCCGAACTAATGCGGGCGCGCCGGGATAGATCGCCGGGGCGAGAACCTTCTGGAAGAGGCCCTCGGCCTCCTCGGCCAGCCATTCCCGGCGCATCCCGCGGTACAGGCGGTAGAACCAGATGTTGAAGGCCCGCCGGGAATAGAGATCGACGGCCGCGTACGCCGGCAACCCGACGAGAAGCTGGAGACTCCTGAGAAGCGCAAGGTCCCGCTCGGGCAGCCGGCGCAGGTACCAGACGTACTGGCTGACGACGTTACTTGAAACGAGGGTGCCGTCCAAGTCGTAAAAGGCGAACCGGTCGGCCATTCCTCAGCTTGACGCCGCCTGAAGCATTCGCTGAACGTTATCGCGGTGGCGCCATCCGATCAGGGCGACCAGCGCCACGGCATACAATCCCTCGCGGAGGCCTTCGTTCGCCAGGACCAACGCGGCGAACAGGACGGAGGCGGCCAGCGAGGCCTTAGCGCCCGATTCGACCCACTTGCGCCGGGAACCGACCAGCCGTCCGGCGACGTACAGGGCCACGCAGGCCAGAGCCAGTTTCCAGTAAAGCACCAGCATCACCCCGGCCGACGTCGCCACGCCTTTGCCGCCCCGGAACTTCAGCCATGGCGAATAACAATGGCCGAGCATGACGGCCAGGGCGAGCAGCCAGCCGACTTCGATGCTTTCGGCCGGGCGGCTCAAAGTCAACACCGCCGCCGCGCCCTTGCCGGCGTCACCGGCCAGACAGATGAACGCGCGCGGCTTGCTAAAACGCAGGACGTTGTTAAATCCGGGATTGCCGGAGCCGATCTGGCGAATGTCGACGCCCGTGCCGGCCATGGCCAGCACCGCAAACGGAATCGAACCGAGCAGGAAGGCCGCCGCCAGGCGCACCACGAGGAGCGCGTCGAACTCAGGCATGGTACTCCCCGATGGCCTCGCGAATCTGGTCGCGAAGAAGGAACCGGTCCCGGGTTGGACCGGCCTCCAGCGGTCGGCGAATGATAATCATCGTGACTTTGCGGGCCCGCCCCCGATCCGAGGCGTGCCAGTGCAAAGCGCGTTCGCGCATCGCCGTCGGATGGAGCCGAGCGCCGCATTCGGCCGCCGCCTGGAAAGCGTCGATGCGATAGCGGCAGCGGGCTACCGGCGCACCGATGGGGCTGTCCGGAAAGACCACCACCAGACGATTTTCCGCCAGCGCCTTGCTGATGCGCTCGCGCAACGCTCCGGCGGCGGGTGTCAGGCAGTTTTCGCGGTAGCCGAGCACCAGCGGCGCGAGCATCCAAGCGTGCGCCCTCTCCAGGCCGTTCAGCGCCGCGCGCTCGGCGAAGCAGATCCGGCCCGCAATGCCGGCCGCAACCACCAGAGGATCGAGCACGCCGGAACGGTTTGCGACAAGAAGGGCCGCAGAGCCGTCGTCCAGATGTTCGAGCCCGCGCAAACGCCACCGTTGGCCGTTGAGCCGCAGGATCCACCGCGAGGCGCGTCGTATCGCCACGGGGTCGCCCGTCAGGCGCGCCCAGGCCCCTCCGGCGAGGGCAGCCAGGACCGAAGCCCAGCGCGTCAGTCGGAGCGCGACGGCCGCTCGCGTGCGCCGCAGTCCGAGACCGACGAGCGGGCCGAAGTTTTCCCAGCGCAACCGCACCAGTTGCAGCCAGGGCGGCCGGCCCCGGGGGCGCAACTTTCCCCGTTCATAGAGGGCCCGCAGGTCGTTGCGGCGAATCTTGCCGTTGGAGGTTCGCGGCAACACGTCCGGCTCGACCAGCAACACCTCATCGGGCGGCATGCCGAGCAGGTAGTCGACCTCCCGGACGATCTCCGCTTCAAGCCGCCGAAACTCCTCCTGGGTGGTGGCACGCGTTTCGGCCGCCACGACCAGTCGCTCGGAGCCGGTGAGCGGATCGGCCGCACTGAAGGCCACCGCTGCGCCCGGCTCGATACCTGGCATGCTGCCGACGGCTGCCTCCACATCGAGCGGGCTCATGCTTCGGCCCGCTTTGACGATCGGATCGCGGATGCGGCCGGTGAAATAGAACTCCCCATCGGCCAGATAGCCGAAGTCGCCCGAGTCGACCCAGCCGTCAGCTCGCACCGCCGCGGCGGTGGCCTCCGGATTGCGGTAGTAGCCCTGCATCGTCGTCCGGCCGCGAAACAGCAGCCGGCCGACGACCCGCTCCGGACAATCCCGGTCTGTCTCATCCACCACGCGGATCTGCTGTCCCTCGATCGGCCTGCCGCAAGAGTAGAAGCACAGCGCGGTAGGATCGCCCGGCCGTGCGCGCTCGGCCCGGCCCCGCCGCTCAAACGGCTCGCGTCGGATCCAGTCGCGAACGGGGAGGCGACCGATCGGGGGCATCGTCAAGGCCACAGTCGACTCGGCCAGCCCGTAACAGGGCAGCAGACTTTCGGCGCGGAAGCCGAATGGCCGGAACCGCTCGGCGAACCGCTCCATGGTCAGAGCCAAGACCGGTTCGCCCGCATTCACCGCGATGCGCCACGAGCTCAAGTCGATGCCTTCCAGCTGGTAGGCCGGAATCCGGCGCGTGCATAGGTCGTAGGCGAAGTTGGGCGCCGCCGACAGCGTGCCGCGGGACTCGTGAATGGCCCACAGCCAGCGCTCGGGTTGCTTGAGGAAGTCCAGCGGCGAGACGACCGTGATCGGGATGGCGTAGTAGAGGCTCAGCAGCCAGCAGCCGATCAGGCCTAAATCCGAATACAGCGGCAGCCACGTGACCACCGCATCCCCGGGACGGATCTCGATGGCGGCGCCGATGCCGCGCAGGTTCGCCAAAACGTTTTCGTGGCTGAGCACGACGCCCTTGGGGAAGCCGGTGCTGCCCGAAGTGTATTGGAGCACGGCGGTGGCCGACGGCTTCACCGAACCCGCGCCCAGTCGCACGCGCGAGCGACGCAACTCGGCAACCGTTGTGACATCGATGAGGGTAGGAACGCTGACTCGCAGGATTTCCGTCACCGGGCGGATGCGTTCGAAGCTGATGAGAAATCGCACGGCGGCGCTCCGCAGCACGACGATCTGCCGGCGGACGTAGTCCTCGATGCGTTCCAGACGTGTGGGCGGATAGGCCGGCACGGGGATACCGCCGGCCAGCAGCACCCCGAAAAAGGCAAAGAAGAAGTCGGCGCCGCTCGGCAGCATAATCGCCACCGTTTCGTTGCGCCTCAAGCCGAGGTCGGCCAGCCCCCCGGCGATGGCCGAGGCCTCCTCGTAAAGCCGACCGTAGGTGATGCCTTCGCCGGAGTCCTCGCCTAATAGGTGGATCTGGACTCGCCCTGGGTCGGCCTCGGCGTGTTGGACGAGCACGTCGATCAGGGTGCGGGCCGTTACCGGCTCCGGCAGCGCATCCTCACGAGGCGGCGTGACCCGGTACAGCTTGCGAGGCTTGAGCTCGGCCTCTTCGAGAATCGCGTCGACCCAGGCGGCCGGCGTCGCGGCGACCTCGTCCGGCAGCCGCATCTCGAGCCGCTCCTCGAGGCGCGCCATCAGTTCGACCAGGTCCAGGCTGCCGATGCCCAGCTCCTCAAACGGAACGTCCGGCCTGACCGCTTCGGCAAGCCGCGGCTGGCCTCGCCGGCGCAGCAAGTCGCGCACAAGCTCGAGCACCTGGCTTTCGATTTCGGCGCGCTCGAGCGGTTCGAGCGTGGCGGCCATGCCCGTTACTTCCTCGCCGGCTCGTTTTGCACCCAGCGCCGCACGCCTTCGACCTCGTTGTGGATCCAGTAGCGGCGCCAGTCGATCTGCTCGGGATTCCAGGGCAGCAGCCGGCGGTCTTCCTCGGAAAGCAGGGCCCTGGCTTTGCGGATGTTTTCTGCCTCGAAGATGAACCGATTGTCGTACATGAAGGGACGATAGAGCTCAAGCGCCTGGTCACGAATCAGCAAGCGGAGGCCGGCGGAGCGCAACGTCGCCGAGAGGTTCCTGAGCGCCTGCTCGCCCGGCAAGCCGGCTGCTTGAAGCTTTTTCCGCAGGCCGTTGGCGAGCATCTGGAGGCGATTCAGCCATTGTTGCTGGCGGCGGCCGCGCGCGCTAGCCTCTTCGGGACTGATCACGCGGACGCCGGCGGGCCACCATCGCCACGGCCGGAATCCGGCCCCATTGGCCGCCAAACGCCGGGACTCCCGATGAAGCATGCGAACCAGGGGACCAAAATAGATCGGATTGACGTCGGCGGTGCTGACGTGATAGACGCGCTCGGCCCGCCCGTTCAAAAGCAGCGTCGCCACAATCAGAATGGCCGAAGCGACCAGATCGACGGGAACGACCTCCATCGGCGCGTCCTCACGAATCGACCAGTGACGCAAGCCGGCCACGGCCATCATCACCAGGGGCGCCGCCGTGCGGCCCCCTTCCACCCACCCGGGAAAGGGGAATTCCAGCGCCGCTTCGACGATCGCCGGCCGCACGATCGCCCACTCGACGTCTTCGGCGGCGGCGATGATCTGCTCGCCCAGGCTCTTCGAATAGGTGTACGTGTTCGTCCAGCCCCACTGCGCCGCGCGCTGCGCGCCGAGGTCGCTCAGCCGCTCGGCCAACTCGCGCGGGCGGCGACCCGTTCCGTTGACGCCGGCGGCGGCGTACACCTCGCGGATGCGCTCGCGCATGTAGCGGATCTCGCGATCATGGCGGAAGCCTGCATCGGTCGGACCTTTGCGACGCGGATAGTAACCCAGAATCGCCTCCGACTCCTCGATCAGCCCGTCCGCCTCCCCGCAAACGAAGCAGGTGGAGACATGCAGGAGTTTGGCGCCCAAGGCCCTGGCTAGCTCAAGAACGTGCTCCACACCGTCCACGTTGGCCTGGAAAGACTCATCCACTGGAGGATAGAAGTCCACCAGGCCGGCGCAGTTGATGATCAGGCCGATGCGACCCGCCAGCGCCTGGACGGCGTCTTCCTCGAGGCCGCAACCGGGCTGGCCGACGTCGCCCGCCAACACACTCACCCGCCCGACGGCCTGCCGCGCCGCCGGATCGCTCAAGACAGCCTCCAGCGGAGGAGAAGCCAGAACCTCTCGCTCGAAGCGCTCCTGCGGGCTCAGGCGGCGCTTGGGCCTGAGCAAAACGTGCACACGGCGGAAGTCCGGAAATCGCGCGAGCAGAAGCGCCAGAGTGACCTTGCCAAGAAAGCCGTTGGCGCCGGTAAGCAGGATCTCGTGCCGGCGAAAGGTTTCACGGGCACTCAGCAACGACGAATCTCTCCTTCCGACCGTGCGCCCGTAATGGACTGGTAACAAAGGGACGCGATTACTCAGACTAGCAATCGCCGGAGGGGATTTCAACCGTCGCGACATCGTCTGATAATTTGGTGTTTGTGCAGCAGGACTCGGGCGTCGTCGAGGAGAATCTCCGTCGCCTGGAGCAGCGACTCGCGCTTCCCGGGCCGATCTCGCGTCGGCGGATCGCCCGCGAGTTCGGCTGGACCGAGAAGGCCACAGAGGAAGCTCTCCGGGAGCTGGCGCGGCGGCGGCTGCTGGAGCTCGCCGCACAGCAGGCTTTGAACCGAGAGGATCTGATTCAGCGCACGGCGCGTCTGTTTCGAGGTTGTTTCAGCCGGAAGCTGGTTGAGCGGGTGCTGATCGCCCTACTGCGCGAAGGCGTCCTCAACAAGCTCCCTCGCAAGCAGCTCCATTACCGCCCCGACGCGCCAAAACCTTTGCTTGAGGCGCTCGGCCTGAAGCTCGAGGCGACTCTCCCACCGCCTTCGCGCGAGGATCTTCCGAGACGCATCCTCGCCAAGGTGGCCGAACTCGAGGAGGCGCCGTACGTGCCAGTGCTCGTGAGCCGGGTACGGCCTGCTTTTTCCGACTGCGGCAAAGAGGAGTTCGACCGCGCCGTGTTGCGTCTTGTCGAGGAGGGCCGGATTTACCTCGTGCCGGTCCGCGTGCTGCAACCGGAAGATCGGGAGATGTTCATCTATGACGGAAAGGGCACCTACTACGTCAGCCTCGGGCTCCGCCGCTAGCGGCTGCCTGGCCGATGTTCCCAACCCTTTCGCTCGCGGCGTCGTCCGTTCGGTCTGGGAAAAAGACGTCGTCGATGTCGAGGCAATTCACCGCGAGGCCTTCTCCGCGCTTCTCGGATTGGTCGAGGAGCGGCGGCGTGGCGTCCATGGTCGCTCCGTCCTGCTTTACGGCTTTGCCGGGAGCGGAAAGACTCATCTTCTGCGCCGCCTTCGCCTCCACCTTCAGTCGTCTTCGGATGCATTTGTCCCCTTCATCTGGGTATGGATGCAGACGTCGCCCGGCATGAAGTGGCGTCACCTGCGGCGCGAGTTCATCAACAACCTGCTTCGGGGGCAGATCGACGGCCGAAACCAACTCGAGCAGTTGATTGAGCTGGCCGCCGGGGAGTTCGAGGCCCGGCTCGAGCGCCTTGTCGACCGTAATCTTCAAGTCGTGCTCGAACACCTGGCAAAAAAATGCTTCGTAAGGGATGCCACCGCCTGGCTGCGCGGCGACCCTCTGCCCGAAAGCGTCGCTGAGCGTCTGGGCCTCGGCGAGATGGAGTTCGAGGACGCCTCGGCCGAAGATGCCTCACGCCGGCTCATTCACGACCTGGCTTCATTCTCGCAGCCCACTCTCTTCGTCCTATGCTTGGACCAGCTCGAACAGCTTCAGGCTCACCCTGGAGACCGGACCGGGCTGTTCGCCGTGGGAGAGCTTTTTGCGGCGCTAGACCGCATCGAGAACGCGATCGTGATCGGCTGTGCGCAGACGGAGATGCAAGAAGAGCTGGACGGCGTGCTGATGCAGTATGCCCGCGACCGCTTCCGGCCGCTCGGACTTGGCGAGCTCAAACCGGCTGAGATCGAGCAGCTTGTGCGGGCGCGGCTCGCGGCTGAGCCGCGCATCGCCGCCTGCCGCCCGGCCGGGGCTTCCGAATTCTGGCCGATCGACCTCAAACGGCTGCGGCCTGCCGGCGACCCGATCCGATTGGCGACGCCGCGATGGGTGCTTTATGCCTGCGCGGAACAGTTCGAGGCGGCCAGAGGCAAGGCGCTGCCGCGCCCCTCTTTGGGGGAGTTCCTCCGTCTCGAGTATCAAGCTCGGCTCGAGGCGGCGCAACAACAGCTCTCGCCGAACGTCTCCGACGGGATCTTGAGCGACGGGCTGCCGCGCTTGCTTCACCTCGGCGGCTACCGGATCATCCGCGAAGAGCTCCCGCCGTGGCTGGATCATGAGCTCGTGTCGGCCGAGGGCGCCAAAATCGGCGTCGCCATCTCGAATGAGACGCCGCGGGGACGCTGGCGGAAGCTCAACAGAATACTCGAGGGGTGGCGGCCCGAGGAGCGCTCGCTCGTTATCCTCACTGATGCGTTCCATCCGGTGAGCACAACCGCGAAGCGGACCCGCGAACTTCTGGAAGAGCTCGAGCGGCGGGGCGCGCGCAGGCTGATCCCGTCGAAAGAGGCCCTGGCCGCGCTGGACGCCCTACGCCGCCTGCTCGGCGACGTCGAAAGCGGCGATCTGGACTTCGAAGGGGGTACTCCAGAGCTTGCCGCGGTGGAGGCTTGGGTTCGGCGGAACACCCCGCCGGCTCTAGCGCAGTTGCTGGAGGAGATCACCCGCGTCGTGCGCCCCGGGCAGCTCTGCTCTGCGCTGGCCGATCTGCTGGCTGAGGAGAAAGTGCTGAGCGCTACCCGCGCCGCGGAGGCGCTCGGAGCCGACCTGGAGGAGCTGGTGCGCTGTGCGCGTGAGAATCGTCATCACTTTGGCCTCCTTATGGGTGCTGAGCCGGTGGTTTTCGAGAAGACGCCGACCGGCGCGGGAGCCTGAATGGATGATGCCGGCCGCAGTTGAGCTCAGCGTCTCGAAGCTGCGCGAGGCGCTCCGCGAGGCCGCTAGCGAAGTCGAGCCGCAAGGCGCCGGGGCTCTCCTCGGCAGGCTCTTTCACGAAACCATTGCCAGTCTGCTCGAAGGCCCGCAGGCCTGGGACGCCGTGCTGGACCGCGACAGCCTCGACGACGTCCCCGCGCTCGTGCGCCACGCCTATGAGCGCCACCTGGGTCCGCGCCTCGCCGCCCATGAACCCGCGCTTGAGAACTGCGGCCGCGAGCTGCTTTTCACCTGGGAAGCGCTCAAGAACTTCTGCGGTTGGCTGAGCCGCCTGCTCGAGGCGGCCAGCAAGCAAGGCTGGCTGGATGGCCGCGATTGGCTCCTTCCGGAGAAGCCGCTCGCGCGGGAGTTTCACCGCCCGGGCTGGCGGGCTCCGGTGCGCATTGTCGGCCGCGCGGATTGCGTTCTCCGCGACCCGGGCTCGGGGCGGCTCCTGATCGTGGAGCTTAAGCTCGGCCCCGGTTCCGATGAGGTTGACCTTGGGCAAGCGGCGCTCTACCAGGTCTTGCTCGATCCTTCGGCCGACATTGCGCTCGTGCGGTTCCAACCCGAGGCCAGCGAGCGAATCTTGGCCGCAGAGGAGCTCAAAGAGGTCCAACAACGCCTGCTCGAGCTGGCGGCGCGACTGGCCGGCATCGCCCCGCCCGCGCCTCCTTCACCCGAGATCTACGAGGAGCTGGGCCACAAACTCGTCCGGGCTTTGGAGACTTACGGCCTCCGAGCGTCGCTTGTGGGTGCGCCCGTCGTGGGTCCGGCTGTGGTCCGGTTCACGCTGCTGCCGGGCCGCGGCGTCAAGGTGAATCAGATCATCTCCCACGCCGCGGACCTGGGCGTGCGGCTTGGTGTCACGGCGCCCCTGATCCATGTGGAGGACAACCGCCTGGTGGCCGACCTGGAGCGGCCGGATCGCCAGGTGGTTGACTTCTCCCGCATCGAGGAGGCGCTCCGCGAACCGGACCCACTTCAGGGCTCCGCCCAGGTGCCGCTCGGCGTCGATCTTGACAATCGCGTGGGCGCCTTTTCGCTGGCCGACGCCGACAGCCCGCACCTTCTGGTGGCGGGCACAACGGGTAGCGGCAAGACCGAGTGGCTGCGCTCGACCGTGGCGGCGCTGCTACTCTCCAATACGCCCGAGACGCTGCGGCTGGTGCTGATCGATCCGAAATTCAGCTCCTTTCAAGAGCTGGACGGTTCGCCCTATCTCTGGCATCCGCAGGCGCTTGTCTATCCGGCCGAGCGGCCGGTCACCGACGAGCTCGATCGGCTGATTGAGGAGATGGAGGCACGCTTTGTCCTCTTCCGCAAGGAAGGCGGCGACGATCTCGCCGGCTGGCGCGCCCGCACCGGCAGGCCCCTGCCGCGCCTGATCTGCATCATCGACGAATTCGCCGACCTGATGGCCGACCGTCGCACGGGGCGCGCTTTCGAAGACCGCGTGGCGCGCCTTGGGGCGAAGGCGCGCGCCGCAGGGATCCATCTGGTGCTGGCCACGCAGCATCCGGACCGCACGACCGTGACAGGGCGCCTTCAGGCGAACTTGCCGGTCCGCGTCTGTTTTCGCACCGCCACCTGGCAGCAATCGATGGTCGCGATCAAGCAGCGCGGCGCCGAGCGGCTGCTCGGCAAGGGCGACCTGCTTTTCTCCTTCAAAGGCACGCTCCGGCGCTATCAAGCCGCTCTGCTAGGCGAAGAGGATCGCCGCCGCATCTTCCGCAGAGGGATAGGATAGGCGGAGATGATCCCCAGAGGAACTCTCCTGGCCCTGTGCGCGCTGACGGCCGGCGACGCGCGCTTGGCTCTGTACAAACACGGCCGCAATTCTGCCCCTGCGCCGCGCGCCGCACCTATTCATTGGCCTTGCGACGCGCTTCGTTCCAGATCGCGGCCAGCAAGTGGAACCGATCTTCATAACGAGCCGCGACGGCCTGCGCTTCCGCCCTTGGGGGTAAGCGCTCATTCCGGTCACGGCTCCCCGGGATCGCGACGGCTACCGGAGCAGCTGCCGGGTGTGGGAAATCCTCAAGCCGCGAACGAACTCTCCGTTTATGCTACCGAGGCGTACTATACAGGCCTGGACAGCCGCTTGCGCCGCTTCACCTATCGGGTCGACGGCTTCGTTTCGGTCCGGGCCGACGCAGGCGGAACGCTCTCCATCCGCCCCTTGCGCTTCACTGGCGACCGGCTGCTGTTCAACGGCCGAACGGAGAGGGGCGGGAGCCTTCGCGTAGGCCTTGAGGACGGGCAGGGACGTCCGATCAAGGGATTCGGCCTCGAGGGCTGCGCCCCGATTCGCACCGACTCGATCGCTCACCCGGTGGCCTGGCGCCGGGGCCGTTCGCCGGCGCACCTTGAAGGCAGGCCCATCCGATTGCGCTTCGAGCCGCGCCGCGCGGACCTGTTCTCGATTCGATTTCAGTAGGACCGCAGACCTGCGAATGAGACAGAGTCCTCGATAGCTGAGAAACCGCGTATAACCTCGCAGCGTTTCTGCGGCATTCCGGCGTGACGTACTATACGCAGTGATTCCTTAAACGGGTGGGAGCTGCGGATTCCAAGGCGTTGATTCGCGGTGCGTTTTTCAGCCAGCGTCCGTTTCGGGCATTTTTGCATTTTTCAGATAAGCCTTGACTTGGCCTTGTTCTGACACTAATATTAGAGTCAGACAGGAAAATTCCAAACGACCCCGACCTTCAGGCCCGCGGACGCCTCATCCGCAGCCTCGGCACTCTCCGCGAAATGCTCCCCGGCTCCTTTGTCGAACGCAAACGCGCCTGTGGCCGCCCCAACTGCCACTGCGCCGACGGCAAGAGCTTGCATTCGCAGTTTCAGATCTCCGTGCTTGTCGAGGGCAAGCCGAAGACCTTCAACATCCCCGCCCACCTGGTCGAGTCAGTGCGCCGGAAGATCCAGATGCGGCGCCGCTTCGATGCCGCCGCTGCCGCCATCTGCGGCATCAACCTGAAGCGATTCCTCCAAGAGAAAGAGGATCAGTAGGCTTGTCCCGCCACCGTTTCGAGGCCTACCTGGAGAAAGTATTCGGTTTTTCGCGTCTGGTCCACGCCATGCCGGAAGGCCGCCAGTCTCCCCGGCATCCCTGGCGGAAGGTCTTCGACGCGGTCTTCCTGGGGGCGGCCATGCAGATCCCCAGCCTGCTGCAAATCGAGGCCGAGTGCCGCGGCGGGGCCTTGGCCAAACGCATCGGTTCGATCAGCGACGACACGATCGGCTACGCCCTCCAACGGCAGTCGCCCGAGCCGGTTTTCGCCCTTGGCTGCGAAGTCGCCCGCCGGCTGAAACGCAACGGCGTTCTGCGCTCGGATTGGTCGCGCGGGTTGGTCGTAGCGGCCGTGGATGGCATCGAGATCTGCAGTTCCTTCACCCGCTGCTGCGATGGCTGTATGCGACGGGAGGTGCAACATAAGGTCCGCGGCGAACTGCGTACCGATCTTCAGTACTACCATCGGATCGTCGCCGTGGTCGTGGTGAGCACGCCGGTTCCGATCCCGCTGGGCGTTCGCTTTCAGAAAGACGGCGAGACCGAAGTGTCTTGCGCGTTGGCCTTGTTGCAAGACTTGGTCCACCATCTGGGGCGCCGTTTCCTGGACCTTCTGGTGGGCGATGCCCTGTATCTGCAGGCGCCCTTCGTTAAGGAGATAGAGCGTTTGGGCTTGGACTGGGCCTTCACGCTGAAACAGAATCAGCCCGACCTGCTGCGCGAAGCCGAGCGCTTCAGCGCCGGTCCGCCGGCGGGAACCGAGTCGGAAGCCGGCCGGCAACTGCACTGGTGGCACCTGCCGCAGCTCGACTGGCCCGCCGGCGACCGCCTGGTGCGCGTGGTCAAGACGGTTCGTATCGAGCGCAAGCGCGAGGTCGCGGTCCGACCGGAAGGCGAGCGTCTGAACAAGTGCAAGAGCGAGGTGGCCGAAGAGAGCACCAACTTCTACGCCACCAATTTCGATCTGGGCGCGATCCCCCCGCTGTTCATCCACCAACTGAGCCGCAGCCGGTGGCGCATCGACGCTGAGGTGTTCCAGACCCTGACCACCGATTGCCACCTGAAACATCCTGCCGTCCACCAGAGCACCGCCTTGGTCGTGCTGACCATGATTCGGGTGTTGGCCTATACGCTGTCGTTGGTCTTCTACCACCGGCAAGTCCGCAGCCATGCCCGCGGCCCCTGTGCCAGCTTCCACGAATTCGCCAAGCGGTTGGCCTACGTCTTCGCCGCTCTTGCTCCTGACACCAGTTGAAACGACGGTGGCAGGACTCTCCGCGACGTGTCAATCGGAACCTCCCGGCGTCCATCCCGGCGCCGTCCTCGCACTATTGCCTCCCAGCGCAAAAACCCACGTCGCGAGGCCGCTGTCAAGGCCCTCCCCCCTCAAGAAGCGATTACAACTCCCGAAAACCACTCCCTCTGGGGCCAACTCCCGCCAAATCAGCACGCTGTCCACGGACCGAGACCTGCCTTACGGAATCACTGGTACTATACGTAACGAGCTTGACAGCGTCCGGGGCACCTTAGTAAAGTTAGGGCTAATACGGAGCGGGAAACATAAACGCTGGGCTGGCTTGCGGGCCGCACGAGACTTCGCATCAAGAGCGTAGGCGTGAGCTTTCCTTCGCCCGGCGGGTCTGTACACGCCCTGGCCGGGGTCTCCTTCGAGGTCCGGGACAGAGAATTTCTCTGTATTTTGGGGCCGAGTGGCTGTGGAAAGACCACTCTGCTGCGGGTCGTTGCGGGTCTTCAGAAGCCGACCACAGGGGAGGTGGAGCGCATCCTCTCCGCCAACGACCGCCGTCCGCAAGTTCTGCTAGTTTCCCAGGAGAACAATCTTTTCCCCTGGATGACGGCGCTCGACAATGCGGCATTCGGATTGGAGATGCAAGGCGTGGCGCGCCGGCAACGCCGGGAAAAGGCTCGAGACTTGCTTGTGCGGCTTGGATTTGAGGGCAGGGAGAAGGCCTGGCCGCACGAGCTGTCGCTGGGGATGAAGCAACGAGTCGCAGTGGCGCGGTGCTTTCTGAGCGATCCCGCCGTGATGCTGATGGACGAGCCGTTTGCCGCTCTGGATTGCCTGAGGCGGATGGAACTTCAGCAGCAGCTTCTCAGGGTTTGGGACGAAAGCCACAAAACGGTTCTGTTTGTCACCCATGACATCGAAGAGGCGATCATGTTGGGCGACCGCGTGCTCGTTCTCGGCGGTTCGCCCGGTCGGATTCTGACGGAATTCCGGGTTCCGTTTGACCGCCCGCGCAACCCTGCCCTCGCGTTCACCTCCGAGTTCCTGAATCTGAAGAAGAGCATTGCCGCCGCCCTCGGCGTGCCGCTGCTCAGGGGTTTGACCGCCGGATGAGGGCGATGTTCCGCCTCCGCGATGCCGCTGTGGCTTGTTGGCTTCCGGCCGCGATAGCCGGCGGCTGGGAAGGGGCCGCCCGGCTGCATGTCCTGAACCCGCTGTTTTTTCCGGCGCCATCCGCGATCTTGACGGCGGGCTGGAACCTGGCCCGATCCGGCGAGTGGGAATCCGAACTTTTGAGCACCTTGCAGCGCATGTATCAGGGCGCCGGCCTGGGCGTCTGCGCCGGATTGGCCTTCGGCCTGTTCGTGGGGGTATCCGCATCGCTGTACGCCTCTTTTGGGCCGGCGGTGTCTGCGCTCAACTCGACTCCCAAGCTCGCCCTTATGCCCTTGGTGCTGCTGATTTTGGGCGTGGGAGAAACGGCCCGGCTGGTGCCGATCTTTCTGACGGGCTTCGTGACCCTTGCCATGCAAACCATGGACGCTGTGCGCGGCGTCGATCACGCCTATGTCGAGATGGCGCGAAATCATGGGCGCGGGGCTGGGACCTCCTAAGAAGAGTCTATTTGCCGGCCTGTCTCCCGCAGATCTTCACCGGCTTGCGGATAACAGCCGGGCGAGCGCTCGTGATCACGATTTCGCTGGAGCTTTTAGGCGCGCCGGACGGTTTGGGACGCATGATCTGGATGGCATGGCATACACTGGCCACCGAAAAGTTATACGTTGGAATCTTCACGACCAGCTTGCTGGGACTGGCGCTCCATCAGGGCCTGGCGCACCTGGAGCGGCTCGTCGCCCCGTGGGCCATCGCTAAGTCAAGGAGGCGGCTGGATTGAGGAGAATTTCCGGACTAGCGTCCGACCTGAGCTGGTACTGGGCCATGGTGCTGGGCATGCGCCAGTTTCTGGCTTCGCCGCCCTGGGCAGATCCCGAAGCGGCAGTGCGCCGGTTACACCAGGAGCGGG
>Ga0308391_1000194_pt1 | contig 26339 bp, 29 predicted proteins | sample Hotspr20Samplet1_FD_202363 | JGI IMG/M metagenome (GOLD analysis project Ga0308391, IMG submission 202363) | Hot spring phototrophic mat microbial communities from Octopus Spring, Yellowstone National Park, Wyoming, United States - 20050623_t1 ... | reverse complement strand
GGAGCAATCATCGGCTCGCCGCCGGTCACCACCACGAAGCCCGTCGAATGGGACCTGACATAGTCGAGGATGACCGGAATCGACATCTCCTGACCCTCGGGTGCCCAGGAGGTATACGGGGTGTCACACCACCAACAGCGCAGATTGCAGCCGCTCGTGCGGATGAAGACCGAGGGCGTGCCCACCAGCATCCCTTCGCCCTGAATCGAATAGAACAGCTCGGCGATCTTCACGGCGCCGCTTCCAGGGGATCCGCGAGGCCGGCCTCGGCGAAGCCTTTCCGGCGCAGCAGGCAGGAGTCGCAGGCGCCGCACGGGCGGCCGTCCGGACGCGGGTCGTAGCAGGAGTGGGTGAGCCGGAAATCGACGCCGAGCTCGGCCGCCAGCCGGACGATGCCGGCCTTAGTGAGGTGAATGAGCGGCGTGTGCACTTTCAGGCGCAGGCGGCCCTCGACGCCCGCCTTGGTGGCCAGGTTCGCCAGCCGCTCGAAAGCCTCGATGAACTCCGGCCGGCAGTCGGGATAACCCGAGTAGTCGAGCGCGTTGACGCCGATGACCAGGTCGGCAGCGCCGAGCACTTCGGCCCAGCCGAGCGCCACGGCCAGGAAGATGGTGTTGCGGGCGGGGACATAGGTAACGGGAATCCCGGCGCCCATCTCCTCAAGAGAGCGCCGTTTGGGCACGGGGATGTCGGCGGTGAGCGCCGAGCCGCCGAACTGGGCCAGATCGATTGAGACCACGCGATGCTCGACCGCCCCGAGCGCTTTCGCGACGCGGCGCGCCGCCTCGAGTTCGATGCGGTGGCGCTGGCCGTAATCGAACGACAGGGCGTAGCAGTCGAAACCTTCCCGGCGCGCCCAGGCGAGCGCGGTCGAGGAATCGAGCCCCCCGCTCACCAGACAAATCGCTTTCGGCCGGCCGCTCACCTGAGTTTCAAAGCGAGGAGGAAGCCCGCGAGCGGAAAGGCCAACAGCGCCATTAGCACGGCGTGCATCGAGAAGACGTCGGAAGCCCGCCCGACCAGCGGGATAAAGACCAGGCCGGCCATGCCCCAGGCAAAACCCATCATCAGCGACGAGACGGTGCCTGCCTGGGCCGGCACCAGCTCCTGGGCCATGACCACGTTCACCGGAATGGTGAACAACAAGATGAGGCCGCCGACGGCGAGACCGAACAGAGCCGTGGCGCCGCCGGCCAAAAAGAATAGCAGCAAGAACGGCAGCGAGCCGATCATCGAGAACAGAATGACCCGCTTGCCGCCCCAGCGGTCCGCCAGATGACCGCCGATGAAGCCGCCGAGAGCGCCTGCGGCCAGATACAGCGCCAGCGCGTAGCTTGAGGCGGCGTAGCTGAATCCGCGCTCGAGCATCAGGTAGAGGGGAAGGAATTGCGCAAACGTCACCTGCACGATCGACCGGATGAAGACCAGCAGGTAGAGGATGGTGAGCGGTTTCCAGACGGCCCGGAGCGGCGCCCAGTCGAAGCGGCGCCGCCGGGCCGGACCAGCAGGCGCCGGAAGTTGCACCAGCAGGAACAGCGTCACCAGCACACCCGGCACCGCGGCCCACCAGGCGCCCTCCAGCCCCAGCCGCGCCACCGCCTCGGAAAAATAGATCGGGCCGAGGGCGAAACCGAGCGTTCCGGCGCTGATGAAAATCGCCATCCAGGCGCCGCGGCGGAGGCTGGAGGCGGCGGCCACGGCGGCCGAGGCCTGGGGATGGAAGGCGGCGACGCCGGCGCCGCCAAAGGCGGCGAGCGCCAGCAGCCAGCCGTAGCCGGGCGCCAGAGGAAGTCCTGCGATGCCGATGGCCGCCACCGCCGGCGCCAATGCCGCAAACAGCTTCGTGTGATAGCGGTCCGACAGGAAGCCGTAAACTGGCTGCATGAGGGAGGAGGAAAACACAAACAGGCCTCCCAGGATGCCCGCCTGTGTCAGCGACAGGCCCAGCCGCTCGACCAATGCCGGCTGGAGCGCTCCTAACGCTCCCGAGTACAAGTCAACGAAGAAGTGGCCGAGCGAGAGCAGGACGAGAACCCCCAGACTGCCCCGGACGGCAAGTCGGCGCGCTGTAGCCGGTTCTAGCAGTGACGTTGCGTTCACAGCCGGAATTATTTCAATTGTGGCATGGCGGAGTACGGCGGACCGCGGAGCGGGCGCCGTTGTTGTCACTCGGCGTGCTTCCGCAGCATCTTAGAAGCGTACGGAGGGGCGGCTCAGAGGGAGGCAATCGCCTACCCTCCCGCACCCGGGTTGAGGGCCTGATGGTTTTGAAGCAGAATTGATACATCGGGAGGTTAGTCTGGATGGGATCGCACGCGGATGGTTCTCCCGCCGCCGCCGGGTCGGAAAACGGCTTCGGCCGGCTTCATCTGACGAGAAAGGAGAGGGATCTGCTTCAATATCTTCGGAACAACGCCGGCAAGTGTCTCTCGCGCGAGCGGCTGCTTCACGACGTCTGGGGATATCGCAACGGTGTCAAGAGCCGTACGCTCGATGTGCACGTGCAGCGTCTCCGCCGTAAGCTCGGCCCGCAGGAGGGATCCAAGATTCTGACGGTGTTCCGGGGAGGCTACCTCTGGGCCGACGGGAACAACATCTCCCGCGAGGGAGCGTCGGAGTTGCCTGCCTCTTCGGCATCGTCCGACTGATGGGGAATTTCGAGAAGTAGTATCCCCTCTCCGAAACGGTGCGGGCGGGCGCGGGGCCAGAGCGCGAGCAGCGCCTCCGAACGCTTGATCAGTGCGCTCGTGAAGCCTGCATCCATCACCCAGACGGGTTGACCCGGCGGGGGATGGTACCGTGCGCAATACAGTTCGAAATCCGAGACGAGTTCGTCGAGTGCGGTATATGCCCAGCGCGTGGCAAACACTCGAAGCGGACCGATCTGCTCCTCCGAGGGCAGGTGTCGCGTTTCGGGGAGCCACTGGCGGCCGGCCAGGTAATGGTTGAGCAGCAGGCGGGTTTCGACGTCGGCCAACAGGACGGCGCCGGGCGGGACGGTCTCGCCGAGAAATCTAAGGGCTGCCGCCAGATGAACCTTCGCCTGATTCTCGGCAGGCATGTCTGCCCGGGCCCGCGCCGCGTTCGGCCCCGCGCCGGTGAATATCAGATAGAGGCCAAGCAGCGCCGCTAGTGCGGGCCGGCTGCCGATCAGCCGGTCCGCCGCCACGGCGACGCCGGCTGCCAGAAACAGAGCCAGCAGGATGGAATGGCGTGACCCCGTATACGGGTGCAGCCGCGCCAGCGCCGCCAGCCACATGAGCAGGAAGGGAGCGGCACACAGAGCGAGCAAAGCACGCGCCCGCCGGGCGATCAGCGCCACACCCAGCGGCCAGAGCAAGGCGCAGGCCGCCGGCGCCCACTCCGCCGCAAACAGGTAGCGAAGCTGCGCGAGCATTCCTCCAAGAAGCACGCCCCAGGGCGACTCCCCCGGGCTGGGAAACAACGGCGCAAGCCAGATCTCGAACTCGCCGCTCGTGCGCGCCCGCTCGAGCCGCGGCAGCACCTGGGTGAAGAGCAGGCCGACGTAGATGAGTGCGGCGCCGGCCTGCCCGACTAGCCAGGTCAGCCAGACGGCCGGCCGCAGGCGCCGCGCCTTGGCCCGCCACATGAAGTAAAGCGCCGCCGAAGCCGCAAAAAAGGCCGCCGAGAATTCGGTCAAGATGGCCAGGTAAAGCGCAGCGGTAAAGGCGCCTATCCAGAAGGGGGAATCCTCGCGCAAGGCGCGCTCGAGCCAGTACAGAGCAGCGGCGACAAAGACGAGCAGCAGCGTGTAGCCGCGCACCTGCGCGCTGAGCGCGGTCAACGCCGGCGAAAAGGCGAGCAGCACCAGCGCCAGGAAACCCGCCGTGCGGCTCCAGATGCACCCCAGCCAGCGGTAAACCAGCCAGGGGAAAAGGACACCCGCCAGAAGCGGAATAAAGCGCAATGCCGGCTCGGAGTCGCTCACCCGCTTGACGGCGTGGAGCAGGAAGACCAACAGCGGCGGGTGCGCCGTGCGGGTAGCCTGCGCGTAGAGTTCACTCAGGGAACCGGGCGCCGCAAGCAGGCTCACCCACGCCTCGTCCGGGTTCAGGTAAGTTTCCGAAGCCAGGCGCATGCGCAGGAGGAAGGCCACGGCAAGCAGGCCGCCTGCGGCCAACTCGAGCCGCTCACCCAAACGCAAGTCAAGTTGTCGCAACCGGACGAGGCTCACTCGAGCGGAAGCGCGGAGACTAGCAGGCGCTGCTTGCGCGTCACCTCGACCTTGAAGTCATCGCCCAGGGGCAGCTTGCCCGGCAGGGTCAGAATGTAGTGGCTGCGGACGACCTGGAAGATGCGTTCGGCGGGCGAGCCGCGCATCCGCTCGGCCATGTCGCGCAGGTTGAAGGAGGCGCCCCCGGTTTGCGCGGCCAGCCGCTCCATGAGCGACCGGCCATAGCCCATGACGTAGACCGGGTAGATGGAGACGCCCTGGCGGCGCGCCAGGCGGATGACCTCCTTTTCGGAGACCGAGCTCGGGCCGTCGACGCCGCTCGTCAGCAGCAGGATGACGCGCCGGTAGCTGGCTCCGGTGAAGCCTTCCCGGATGGCCGCGTACAAGGCATCGAGGAGACGCGGAGCGTTGCCGAACTGGATCTGTTCGACGGCGTGCCGCAGCTCGTCCTGACTCGAGGTGAAGTCCTGGATCAGGTCGGCCGAGGAATGGTAGGCGACGATGGCCATCTGCTCCTTCTCGCCGAGCTGCTTGATCAGATCGAAGGCGAGCGGGCTGACGACGTTGCCGATCAGGCTGGAATCGAGCAGGAGCATGGTGTCTACGATTCCGGTGGTGAATTCGCACTGCTCGACCGGTTTGGGCACGCCGGCGGCGGTGACCCGGAACTCGCCGGCCTTGAGATCGGTGACCGGTTCCCCGCTGCGGCGGTCGATGACGGTCGCCAGCAGCCGGTTGGCCGCCAGGCAGGGCAGGGCGGCGAGGAGGAGAGCGGCGAGACCAACAAGGCGTCTCATCGGGATCGCGATTTCATCCTACTACTATCCCGGGCGGGGGGCGGGCTGAGCCGTCCGTCGCGTCGTGGTAAGATCGGCGGCGATTGGCGAACCCGGGAGGCGTCAACGAACGATGAGGCGTCGAAGCTTTCTTGCCGCCTGCGGCGCCGCAGTAGCCGCCGGCGAGGCAGGCCGGTGCGCGGCCGAGGCAAAACCGCTGCGCGGCATCTTCATCATCATGGCCACGCCGTACACCGACTCGGGCCAAGTCGACTGGGAGGATCTCGAGCGCGAGGTCGATTTTCTCGATCGCTGCGGCGTCCACGGCATGGTCTGGCCCCAGATGGCGAGCGAATACGACAGGCTCACCAAGCAGGAGCGCCTGACCGGCATGGAGCTGTTGGCCAAGGCGTGCCGCGGCCGCAAGCCGGCGCTGGTGCTCGGCGTGCAGGGCCGGAACACGGCGGAAGCGCTCGACTACACGCGCCTGGCGGAACGGCTCGCCCCCGACGCCCTAATCGCCATCCCGCCAGGCGAGGCGCGCTCGATCGAGCAGTTCCGCGATTACTATCGCGCCATCGCCCGCGCCAGCTCCCGCCCCGTCTTCGTCCAGACCACCGGCGGGGCGAAAGGGGTCGAGCCGACGATCGCCTTCCTGGTTGAGCTTGCCCGGGAGGAGCCCCGCCTCGGCTACATCAAGGAAGAACACGAACCGGTGATTGCCCGGATGCGGGAGCTGGCAAAGCACCGGCCGGTGATCCGGGCCATCTTCAGCGGCAGCGGCGGCCGCGGCCTCACCTACGAGCTGCGCCTGGGCCTGGACGGCACCATGCCGGGGGCGCCCTACGCCGACCTCTACGTGGCCGTCTGGGAGGCGTGGCATGCCGGCCGACGCGACGAGGCGCGCGAGATCTTCAGCAAGCTGCTGTTGATGCTCAACGCGGAGCAGCAGGTGGCCGGCACGCGCCTCTACATCATGAAAAAGCGGGGCGTCTTCAAGACCTGGCGCTCGCGCCGGCGCGATTTCGACCCCACGCCGGAAGCGGTCGCCGAGATCGACTATCACTGGGAGGGCGTCAAGCGGTACCTGCGCGCCTGAGAAGCCGGCGGAGGGCTACCGGCTTGCCTCCGCCGCCAGCCGCTCGTAGACGCGCCGCGCCTCGGCGAGCTGTGCGAATACGCGCTCCCTCTCCGCCTCGGACCGCCACCACGGCCAGGCATCGGCCATCTGGCGCAACCGGTCGATCCAGCGGATGAAATACTCGGCCGAGGCGCGACTGCGGATCTTCGACTCACCCACGTAAACGCGTATGGCGTTGGTGACCGCTTGCGGATAGTCGGCGTCGAGCAGCGGATACGGCGGACCCTCGGCGTAAACGGAAAACCAACTGCTCGCATTCACCTTCACCTGCTCGCGAAACGGCGCTCCCGGCGGGATTTCGCGGAAGACCTCGCCGTTGCGGTAGAGGAGGACGCGGGCGAGCGGCGCGATCGATTCGACGCGAACCTCGATGGTGACGGCGCCGCCGGCAGGCGGCAGCCGGATCTCCTCACCCGGGATCTTGTCGTCGATTTTGAAGTCGATCAGCGGGCCGGTGCTCATGAAGGCGTAGCCGCTCCGCAGCGCCTCCAGCCAGGCGCGCACGGTGAACGGCGCCCCGCCCAGGTAGACGTAGGTCCGCACCGAGCCGATCAGCTTGCTCCAGTGCAGGTCCGAGATCGAATCCTCGCCGCCCACCGGCACGATCCGCAGGTCATTGTTCAACGCATGGCGCCAGATCAGGTGCGTCGCCCGGTTGGCCGAAGACCACTCCAGACAATCGACGGCGCCGAGGGCGGCATCGACGGGAAAGGCCTTAGCGCCGCCGAGCGCACCCTCGAGCGGGTCGGCGTCGCCCGAGAAGGCATGCACGTAACCGGTGACTGCGCCCTGGGCCCTCGCCTTGCGAAGGATGTCGGTATTGGACGGGTAGAGGCTTTCGATTCCCGTGCGCTCGTAGCCGGTGGTGTACGGCGAAATGTAATGGTCCCGAAGGCCGAGCAGGAAGACGTGGCCCCAGAAGGGCGGCCGGTACTCCTGGCCCATGTGGAGCTGGACGTCGGGCCTGCTCGCCGGATGTTCGGCGGCGCCGGCGAAGTACTGATAGTCGAGCACGCGATTGTCCTTGTTGGCGGCCTGGTTCATCACCACGTCCAAGCCCTCGGCGCGCGCCATCTCCACGAGGTTCGCCGGCGTGTTGCGCAGGTTGCCGCCGTAGTTCATGTGCACGTGCGTAGATCCGCTCCGCCAGCCTTGCCAGACCAGCCGCTGGGGACGGGCCAGGCGAAGGACGACCTCGGTGGTTTCGCCGGCGCGAATCTCCACCTCGGCCGATGCGGGCAGGTACTGAAAGCCCTTGACCGCGTCGATGCGCATCTTCCCGGGAGGCACCTCGACGACGAACTCGCCCTGTGTATGAAAACTGTGCACGCGGGCGTTGCCGAGCCGGGAATAGGCGTCAGCCGGCGCATAGAACTTGCCGTCGGAGGCCAGGCCGTGGATGCGCGCGGGGGTCGGCTTGCCGGTGGCCTCATCGAGCACGCGCACCTCGAGGCGACCCATCGGCCTGCGCCACTCGCGCCGCCGGATGGCGATCCGCTTGCGCGCGCCCCCGTAGGTCTCAAGCAGCACGAGCTGGGGCAGTCCGCCTTCGTTGCTGATGAAGGCGATCCACTCGCCGTCGGGGGAAAAGCGCGGGTGAAAGTCGTCGTGCTCGCCGAAGGTCAGCTTGTACGGGAAGCCGCCGGCGAGAGGGATGACATAGAGGTGATTGAACTGGTCGGCGGCGCCCCCGGTCGAGCTGTAGAGGATGCGTTTGCCGTCGCGCGAGACGTCGGGACGCGTCCGGTAAAGCGTCTGCTCTTCGAGCACGCGCACGGCGCGGTCGATGCCGCCGGCTTCGGCCGGCATCCGCCACAGATCGCCCGAGCCGAGCGGGACGCCGCGGTTGGAGACGAAGACAATCTCGCGGCCGTCCGGCGTCCAGGCCGGCTGCGTGTGCATGTCCCAGCGGCCGAAGTAGAGCCGGTCGCGCTCGTAGGCGTTATCGCGGGTGAGCGCCACCTCCTCGCCCGCCCAGCGGCCGTCGCGAATCGGTCGGACGAAGATGTTGAAATGCCCGTTCGGCCGGGTGGAGACGTAGGCCAGGCGAGTCCCGTCGGGCGAGAAAGCCGGATCGAGATAGATGAATTCGTCCGAGGTGAGTGCGTGCGTGCGGCCGGTAGCGAGCTCGAGCGCCTCAAGCTGAATCGTGCGGCCGTCGTCGTCGGCGGTATAGACGAGCCACTTTCCGTCGGGGGAAAACGCCGGCGAGGAGTGATACTTGCGGTTGTAAGTGAGCTCGACCGCGACACCCGTCTCCGGATCCACGCGCCAGATCGAGCCGTACATGGCGACGGCGATCCACTTACCGTCGGGCGACCAGGCGGGCGCCCAAGGCGTGGTCGACGGCGCGGGCGGAATGTAGTAGTTGTGCATGTAGCGGCCGCCCTCGCGCGCCGAGGGATAGTCGGCCGCAGCCGCCAGCGCCACCAAGCAAACGAGTCCGATCGGCTTCCAAGTCGTCATCCGGGCCTCCGGTTGGAACCGATCATCTTATACTGCGGGAGAACCATGCGGCATCTGGTTATTTCGATCCTCGTGCTTCTTCCGGCATGCACCCGCCCCGCCCGGGAGGCTCCCGCCGAGCCGGAACCCGAGGTCGCCGCCGTGGTGGCCTTCACCGAGGGGCCCACGGTGGACGCCGAAGGCAACGTCTACTTCACCGAAACCCGCTCCGAGCGGATCCTCAAGTTCACGCCCGGCAAAGGCGTGACCACGTTCCGCGAGAACTCCAACGGAGCCAACGGCCTGATCATCGATCCGCAAGGGCGGCTGATCGCCTGCGAGGGCGGCGCCCGGCCGCGCCCCAGATCGAGGTCCCCAACGGCATCGTCATCTCGCCGGACGACAAGACGCTGTACCACGTCGAAAGCAACCCGGCCGAAGGAGGCGCGCGCATGATCGGCGCCTGGGATCTGGCCGAGGACGGCTCGGTGAGCAATATGAGAGTCTTCTATAACTTCTATCCGGGCCGCAGCGCCGACGGGCTGGCGATCGATGTGGAAGGCAACGTCTATGCGGCGGCGGGCTTGAACCGGAGGCGGGGCACCTCCGAGACGCTCGACACCCGGCCGGGCATTCATGTCATCTCGCCTCAGGGCCGGCTGCTCCGCTATTACCCGATCTGGGAGGACACCGTCACCAACTGCGCCTTCGGCGGGCCGGACCTGCGCACGCTGTACGTGACGGCGGGCAAGACGCTGTTCGCCATTCGCACCGAGGTCGCCGGGACGCGGCGCTGAGTCGAGCGGCGCGCGCCGGGCTCAGTAGTCGAGCACGCGCGCTCTGCGGTAGGCCTCACGCACGCGTTCGAGCTCCTCCTCGGCCTCGACCAGCCCGAGCGCTTCGATCATGGCGCGCACCGGCGTCTCGGGGTCGTTGGACCAGAAGATGCCGCAGTCTTCTTCCTCGTAGTAGCGATAGCCGATCCGCGCGCCGAAGCGCTCCTCGAGCGCCTTGCCCCTGCGGAGCTTCGAGCTCCAGGGAAGGATGGCGTAGCTCAGATCGAGCTCATGGACGAGGATCCGCTCCGGCGGCCGAACCTGTGCGGCGATCTTGCCCGTGGGTTCGAAGACGGAGGCGTTGTGCCGCCAGGTGCTCGAGACGATCCAGGCGCGCAACGCCATGGCTCGCGCGGCCGGATGGGCCGTCTGGGGCGACTGCGTGGGCCAGACGACGAGCTCGGCGCCCTTGCGCTTGAGCTCGTCCCAGCCCCGATCGAATTCCATGTCGTAGCAGATCTGGATGGCCAGCTTGCCGAAGTCGCAGTCAAAAACCGGCAGCTCGTCGCCGGGCGTGGCGCCGCCCTCCATGGTCTTGCCGTCGGAGGACACCACCAGATGGACCTTGCGATAGACGCCTGCGGGCGCGCCCTGGCGGTCGATGAGCACGGCCGCGTTGGAGCAGGTGTCACCGCGCGCCGGCTCGCGCAGATAGGTCGGAACGACGACGTAGGCGCCGAGCTCGCGCGCCTTGCGCGCAAAGCACTCCCCCACGGGCCCCTCCCAGAGAACCGCCTGCGAGGGGGTGTCGTCGCCCGTCTCGCCGGTAATGGCCGCTTCGGGCAGTACCGCCAGGTCGACGCCGCGGCCGTAGCGGCTCATCGAGGCGGCGCGCATCTCATCCAGGATCGTCTCGAGCTCCTTCAGGCGCGTCTTGAGACCCGGGTGCTCGACCCAAAAACCCTGCACCACCGTTCCGACGATCACTTTCCGCGGCGGCAAGGCGGAGCTGCTCAGCGCGGGCGCCGCCGTTCCGAGCGGACCCGCGAAACCGGCGGCCGCCGCAGCCGGCATGCCTTTCAAGAATGACCTGCGCTTCATGCTCGCCTTCTGTTTCCCCATTGGCGCCCTCTCTTACACGATGATACGCAGCATCAGAGGGAAGCACCCGGCGGCTCGAGCACGTCCTCGAAGTCGCTGGGACTGAACGAGCGTGCGCTACCGCGACAAAATATGCAGGTTGTTGCAGGTTGTTCCGGATGACCGTTGGCGAGGGCGGGCGCGAACGCTACAGGGACCGTGTCCTCACCGCCAACGCCCGGCGCTCGATTCCGCGGGCCTGATCGCGGCCGGAGGGCGGCGTTCTTTCAGGCGGGCTCTGAGGCGATTCGCCGGGCAAGCTCTTCGACGGCGCGGAGGACCTCGGGCGACGGGGCGTCGCCCAGGCCGAAGTTGCGTCCCTCGATGCCGTAGACGAGAACCCTCTCCGGAAGGCGACCCAGGGCGGCCGCCAGGCGCAACCCTTCGGCGATGCCGAAATGATGGGTGGAGCCGCCGGCCGCCTCCCAGCCAGGCAGCGTAGCTTTGGCGTCCCAGACGTGAATGGTTCCCGCCGGCGCCCCCGTCACGGCGGCGTCCACGATGACGACGTCGGCCGCCTGCTCGAAAAGATCGAGCAGGGCTACGCCCTCGCCGGTGTGCTCTACTGCCTCGCAGCCGAACTCGCCGAGCCGCCGGGCCACCAGCAGGCCGGCCGCGTCATCGCCGCGGTCCGGATTGCCGCAACCGATGATCAGGCGTCTCACTCGCGCTCGATGTTGACCTTTAGGAAGTGGCAGGAGCAGGAGATGCACGGGTCGTAGTTGCGGATCGCCTGCTCGCAACGCCAGGTGATCTCCTCGAGAGGCAATTCGGTAAGCTGCGGCGCCAGCCGCCACAGGTCGTCCTCCATCCGTTTGAGGTTCTGCGAGGTCGGCGGCACGATCCTTGCCGCGGTAATCAGGCCCTGCTCGTCCACGCCGTAGCGGTGGTAGAGCAGCCCGCGCGGCGCCTCGGTCGCGGCCGCGCCCGTGCCTGCCCGCACCGCGACCGTGGCCCGGGGCTCGGCAGGCGGGCTGTATTGGTCGATGATTCGCAACGCCTCCTCGCAAGCGAACACCAGCTCCACGGCGCGTACGATGATGCTCTTGAACGGGTTCCGGCACGGCGGCACAAGGCCGATCGAAACCGCGGCCTCGCGCGCCAGCGGCGTGAGCTTGTCGAAGTTCAGGTTGAAGCGCGCCAGCGGACCCACCAGGTACGAGCCCCGCTCCCGCACCACCGCGTGCAGCGAGGTGGAGTGCTTGACGTGCTGCTCGACGAAATGGTCCTCGAACTGGGCCGCGTCGATGTCGATGCCGCGGTTGGAGACGATGCGCCCTTCGTTGAACGGATACTCCTCCGGATGCGAAAGCGCGACGAACTCGTAATCCTGCTCGAAGTCCGGGAATTCCAGGCCGGCCGTGAAACGCACCGTCTCGAGCGAGGCCTCGAGGGCCCAGCGCAGCCGTTCGCGGATGCCCTCGAGCTCCCGCTTGCGCGGCACACGGTAAAAGCCGCCGACCGCGGCCGAGACGGGATGGATCTCGCGGCCCCCGAGCAAGGCGACCAGCTCGTTGCCGATCTTCTTCAGGCGAAGAGCCTTCTCGACCGTCTCGCGGTGCCGGCCGGCCATCTCGATGACGTCCTGGAAGCCGAGAAAGTCCGGCGCGTGCAGCATGTAGACGTGCAGGGCGTGGCTTTCGATCCACTCGCCGCAATAGAACAGGCGCCGGAGTAGCCGCACCGCGGGATCGATCTCGACGCCCAGGGCGCGCTCGAGCGCGTGCACCGAGCTCATCTGGTAGGCGATCGGGCAGATTCCGCAGATGCGGGCCGTGATGTCCGGGACCTCGGTGAAATGGCGTCCGCGCAGGAAGCCCTCAAACAAGCGCGGCGGCTCGAAGATGTTGAGCTTGACCTCCTGAACGCGGTCCCCGCGCATCTTGATGAGCAGAGCGCCCTCGCCCTCCACCCGCGCCAGCGTCTCGACCTTCACCGTGCGGGTTGCCTTCGCAGTCATCGTCGCGTTCATACGTTCTAGCCCTCCCGCGCCTCGGTCGCCTCCCGGAACTGCCAGGCCCAGGCATTATAGGTCCGAAACGCCCGCACCACCTGCTCGCGCTCGCAGCCGCTCTCGAGCAACCAAGCGGCAAGCCGCGTGGAGTTCGGGTTCTCCATCGGCCCGTAACAGCCGTAGCAGCCGCGGCCGTAGGCCGGGCAGATGGCGCCGCAGCCGGCCTGGGTCACCGGCCCGAGACACATCTGACCTTGCGCCACGGCGACGCAGACCGTGCCCCGGCGCTTGCACTCGATACAGACGCTGTAAGTCGGAATGTTGGGTTTGCGCCCGGCCAGCGTCGCGCTCAGCAGCTCCAAAAGCTGATGCTTGTTGATCGGGCAGCCGCGCAGCTCGAAGTCGACCGGCACGTGCTCGGCGATCGGCGTGGAGTGATTGAGCGTCTGGATATAGTCTGGGCGGGCGTAGACGTACCGGACGAACTCGCCGGTATCGCGCCAGTTGCGCAGCGCCTGGATGCCTCCCGCGGTGGCGCAGGCCCCGATGGTGACCAGCATCCGGCACTGCCGCCGAATCTGTTGGATGCGCTGGGCATCGTGATGGGTGGTGATGCTGCCTTCGACCAGCCCGATGTCGTAGGGCCCCTTGAGCATTCGGCGGGAGGCCTCCGGGAAATAGGCGATCTCGACGGCGCCGGCAACCTCGAGCAGCTCATCCTCGGCGTCGAGCAGGCTCAACTGACAGCCGTCGCAGGAGGCGAACTTGAAGACGGCGATTCTCGGCTTGCGCCCGTTGTTAGAGTTCATAGAGATCCATCCAAGGCTTCAGCCTGCTGTAGGAAAACACCGGCCCATCCTTGCAAACAAAGTACGGGCCGAGCTGACAGTGCCCGCAGAAGCCCACCGCGCACTTCATGTTCCGCTCCATGGAGAGGTGGATGTCCTCGGCGGAGACGCCGCGCAGCAGCAACTCGCGGACCACATAGCGCATCATGATCTCCGGGCCGCACACGAGCGCCGTGGTCCGCTCCGGCTCGAGCCGAATGTGCCGGAACAGCGTGGTGACCACGCCGACGCTGCCCCGCCAGCTCAGCCCGCCGTAATCCACCGTGATGAGGATCTGCGTGTCGGGCACGTAGTTCCAGGCCGTGAGCTGTTTTCGGAAAAGCAGGTCCTGAGGGCTGCGAGCGCCGTAGAGGACGACGAGCCGCCCATAGTCGCCCCGGTGGCGCAGCACGTGGTAGATGGCCGGCCGCAAGGGGGCGAGCCCGATGCCTCCGGCGACGATGACGATGTCGCGCCCGCGGCTATCGGCCAACGGCCAGGAGGTGCCGAACGGCCCACGCACGCCGATCGACTCGCCTGGCGCGCGCGTCACCAGGGCATGGGTGGCCTTGCCCACCGAGCGTACCGTATAGACCAGGCGGTCGCGCTCTTCGGGGTTGCCGCTGATGGAGATCGGCAACTCGCCGACGCCGAATACATAGAGCATGCTGAACTGGCCGGGGGCAAAGCAGGCCGGCGGCTCGCCGTTGGCGGGTTCGAGCGTGAGCGTGAAGGTGTCGTGGGTCTCCTTTTCCACACCCACCAGCCGCATCAGCACGGGTGTCATGACGTGGGGTAGGAGTTCCGCTGCGGCGCTCATGCCGATCTCGGGCCCTCCGGCGAATAGATATCGAGCAGTTGCAGGCGGAAGGCTTGGAGGCGGCCCGCTACCACCTGCAAGAGCCGCCGCATCAGCGTGTAGCCGAAGGCGTAGTCCTGCTCGCAGGCTTCCCGCAGGCGCGCCCCGTCGAAGGCCAGCGCCCGCACCGCTGTGAGGGCCCGCGCCTGAAAGTGTTTGCCGCCGCCGGCGCCGAGCACGCTGGACCAGCCGAGCTCCTCGCCTTCACGCAAGGTCTGCACGCGCAGCACCTTGCCGAGCGCCGTCACCTCGAGCGCCACCTTGCCCGCCAGGATCAGATAAAAGAAGCTCGACTCGTCGCCCTCGCGGAAGATGATCTCGTCCCGGTCGAAATGGACCTCGTGCGCCATCGCCGCCAGCCGGTCGATCTGCGACGGCTGGAAGCCGGCCACGAAGGCGTGTTCCCGGAGCGTATCCACCAGATTCTTGCTTTTGATCATGCTTGTGCCCTCGCCGCCCCGCGGAGGGCGGCCACCTCTTGCGTGATGTCGATGCCCACCGGGCACCAGGTGATGCAGCGGCCGCACCCGACGCAGCCGGAGGTGCCGAACTGGTCGATCCATGCCGCGAGCTTGTGCGTCAGCCACTGCCGGTACCGTGACTTGGGCGACAGCCGCACGCTGCCGCCATGGATATACGAAAAATTCTGCGTGAAACAGGAGTCCCAGCGCATCCACCGTTCCGCCCGCCGGCCGCCGACGTCGCTGGTGTCCTCGAAGGTCACGCAGAAGCAGGTCGGGCAGACCAGGGTGCAGTTGCCGCAACACAGGCACCGCCGGGCCACCTCATCCCAGTGCGGATCTTCAAAGCGGCCGTAAAGCAGCTCGCGTATGCCGTCGCCGTCAAGATGCCGCTTCATCGCCGCCGCGGCCCGCTCGAGCGCCTCCTCGGCCGAACGACGGAGCTCTTCGGGCGCCTCCGGCGCGTTCAGCTCGGCCAGCAGCTCGGCGCCCGAGGCGGTGCCGGCCTCGGCGAGCAAGACATGCCGGCCGGCTTCGACGATCTCCGTGAGTGCGATGTCAAAGCCTTCGCGGGCGCGCGGACCGGTACCCATGGAGGCGCAAAAACAGGTCGGCGCCGGCTGGGTGCAATGCACTGCCACGATGAAGGCCCCCTCGCGCCGGCTCTGGTACTCCGCATCGCGATAACGGTCCTTGAGGAAAACCCGGTCCTGAATCGCTGCGGCCGCCAGGTCGCAGGGGCGGACCCCGAGGAAGCCGTAGCGGGGCCGGGCTGGGGCCTCCGGAAGAATGCGAAAGACGCCGTTGTCCCGCTCCGCCACAACCACCCGGCGCTCGGCCGGATGCAAGTAATTCTTCAGGCTCTTCGGGCCGACGACATAGCCGAACAGCGCCTCATCGTTGCGCCGCTTGAGCCGGCAGGAACCCGCCTCGAGCTCCTGGGTGTAACCGGCGGGCAGCTCCTCCACGCCGCTCACCGGCTCGTAACAGATTGCGCCGTCACGAACGGTGGGGGCGATGACGGAGTAGCCGCGGCGCCCCAGGGCGGCGATGAGCTCGCCCAAATCGGCGGGACGGAGCAGGAAAAGACGGCGGGCCTCGCCGGCCTGGCCCTTTTCGTTGCGCTCTCGAGCCTGTTTACGCATTTCAGACCTTTTAATCAATTATAGCCGCCCGCGCGCCCGTCTGCCAAGACCCGTATACTGAATCCGTTGCCGGGCCACGCCGTCGACATCTTGCGCCTGATCCCGCCCGTGCCGGGTACGTATCTGCTCGTGCTTGGCTCCGCCCGGCGCCACAACGTCGTGATCGGCCGGCTCGGCGTGCTGCCGCTCCGCCCCGGCTTCTACGTCTACGTCGGCAGCGCCTTCGGTCCCGGCGGCCTCGCCGCCCGGCTTGGCCGGCATCTCAAGGGCGGCGCCGCGCGCCCGCACTGGCACATCGATTTCCTGCGCCCGCATGCCCAGCCGGTGGAAGTCCTCTGGCGCGAGGGCGTGCGTCTGGAGCATCGCTGGGCGGCGCTGATCGGCGAGCTGCCCGAGGCCGCCTCGCCGCTCGTGGGTTTCGGGGCCTCCGACTGCACGTGCCGCTCCCATCTCACCTTTTTCGAGCAGAGTCCTTCGGCCTTCCTCGCGCGGCGGCTGGCCGGCGCCCGACGCACGACCCTCGCCTTATAGGTCGACCTTGAGTACCTCCGTGAGGTAGCGTTTGTTGGCGAGGACGTTCTCCTCGATCGTCCCCTCGCCGGGCCGCGGCGGGTCCAGATCGAGCGTGATCCAGCCCCGGTAATCGCGCTCCCGCAGCAACTTCATGATCGCGGGAAAGTCCACGCCGCCGGTGCCCAGATTCTTGTACAGATTCTCTTTCTTGTGCTCCTCGAGCGTCGGCGACGGCCCGCGATGGCCCCGGTAACGCGCCGGCGTGTCTTTGAAGTGCAGTGCGGCTACGCGCGGGTAGTAGTCGCGGATGATCTCGAAAGGATCCGACCCGCCGAGCCTGAGATGGGCCGTGTCCGGCACCAGCCAGACGTAGCGCGGGTCGGTCCACTCCATCATGCGCCGCACCTCCTCTTCGCGCTCGACGACGCCCCACAGATGCGGGTGCGCCGCCAGCCGCAGGCCGACATCGGCGGTCCGCTTGCCGAGCTCGTTCAGCGCACCGGCGAGCACCTTCAGATGCTCGCGCGTCGGCCCCTCCGGCGGCCGGCTGCCGAGGTTGATCTTGAAATGGCGGCAGCCGAAAACGGTGAGAAAGTCCCGGGCAAAGCGGAAATGGTCCTCGATCGACTGGGCGGTGTGCGCCGGGTCAATGAAATTGGTCATCATGCCGGGCCCTCCGTTCGAGCAGGTGGCCATGGCGAGGCCCGCCGCGTCGAACTTTTCTTTGAGCGCCCGGGGATTGTCCAGATACCGCATCAGGTTCTGGCGGAACGGCTCGATGCCGTGGAAGCCGAACCGCGCCGTGTCGCGGATGCCCTGCTCGATGTCGTCCTGCCAGATGTAGCCGCTCAGGGCCCAGCGGACCGGCGGTGCGGCGCTCTGCGCGCCCGCCGCCCCCAGCAGTCCGGCCAGAAAAGCTCTTCGTGTGCTCATCGCCCGTCCTCCCTCCGGGTCAGGCCCGATTGTATCGCAACGCGCCCGGCTCAGTCGCACTTGATCACGTTGTCCTTCGCTCGGTGGGGCTCGGCTCGCTTCTCATCCCAGATGTGGATGACCGTCCAGCCCCTGGCGGCGAGCACGTCGGAGACGTGGCGGCGGTGGCAACGCCACCATTTCACCTCGGCGCACATGTAAGCGGTGCGTTTTCGGGAGGCGAGCGCCTCGAGCCGCTCGATGCCCCGAGTGAACTCCTCCGTCAGCATGTAGGCCCGATAGCCGCCGGCGCGGTAGCCGCCCAGCGCCTCGAGCGTCAGGTATTCCATGCCCCGGCCCGGCAGCTCAGCCTCGAGTACGCTCCGGTTGAACTGGGGTTTGTGGCGGCTGGCGGGAAAGTGGCGGATGTCGACGAGCAGCTCGACGCCATGACGGTGAAGTGCGCTCACGAGCGCCTCGAGCGAGCGGGTGGAATGGCCGATGGTGTAGATGGTCCTGCCGCCGTGCTCGGCTTTGGGCGGGAGAGCCTCCTGCGAAAAAAGCAGACCCTGTTCGGCTGCCATCGCCCGCTAACCCTTCGCGGCCCGGCGATGCCGAGCCGCCCGCCTTCGGCCGCCTCATGGCGGTAGCGCTGGAGGGCGCTGCCGGGCCCCGAGGCGTTTCATCCAAACAGAGCGAGGGGCGCCTTGATGGCGCCCCTCGGCCGCGTTGGTCGTATTTGACCCTGGATTTGTGCTTTCTTGGTCCCCTCTCAAACGGGGCATCCTCATCTTAACACAGACCCTCAGCGCATGTTGTAGCGGAAGTTGAACTGAAGCCGCACCTCCTGGCCGCGGAACTCCTCCGGCAGAGGCGGGAACGGGTCGGAGGCCGTAATGGCGGCTACCGCGGCCCGGTCGAGCGGCTCGGCGCCGGAGGATTCGGCGATGACGAGCTTCGGGATGCGCCCCTCGCGGTTGATGGCAAGCTGAATGACGACCTTGCCCCTGCGCCCCAGGCGCGCGCTCTCCGGCATCACGGCCATCCAGTTGCGTCGGACCGCGGCCAGCACACGCACCAGATAAGGCCGAAAGTCCACGCCCATCGGATCGCTGAGAAGCTCCAGATTGCTCGTCGAACGCGCGGGCGCGGGGGCGAGCGGCCGAAACTCGGAGATTTCACCGCCGGCGCCGCCGAAATCCGGGTCGCCCACGACGAGGCCGCCGCCGCGCGCTCTCGCTGCCTCGCGGATGGCGTCTTCGAGAGTCGCTACAGGCGGGCGGATCAGCCCGCCAGGCGCAGCAGGCGCAGGCGGCGACTGCGGCCCCTCGAAGGCGAGTTTCGGCCGCTCCTCCGTTTCGATCCGTGGAGGGGACGGCGGTGCGGGCTCCGGCAGGGTGAGGGGCGGGGGCGGAGGCGGAGGCAGTGAGAGCTGCGCCAGCTCCGGCGCAGGCGCCTTCGGAGGCGGTGGCAGCGGCGGCGGCGCGGGCCGGGGCAGCTCGGCCGCAGGCGGCAGGAACAGGCGCGGCCTGGGCGCCAGATCCTCCAAGCGCACCTCCACCGGCGCCGGCGGAGCCACCAAAGGCGTGGCGCGGCGCGCCGCCAGCGCGAGCTCGCGCGCCAGCTCCCTATCGGCGTGCCCGCCGCCGAGGGCGACCAGAGCCGCGACAGCCGCTAAATGCAGGGCGGCGGAGGCGGCCAGGGACCGGCTCAGACGGCCCGGCGCGAACATGGCGATCTCCGTCAGTCGAGCGCGGCAAGTGAGCGCGTGACGATTCGGGCGTGTTCTTCAATCTTAGCAACCACGCCCAGGGCCACTTCGAGCGCGCGCCGGGCCTCGGGGCCGCCTACGAGCGGCGGCGTGCGGTTGGCCACGGACTCCAGAAACGCCTCGAGCTCCAGCCGCAGCGGCTCCGCCGGCTCGACCGCCAGCCGGCTGAAGCCGATCCCCTTCTCCGGGGTCACCCGAAACACGGCCACGTCCTGCCGGCCGTAGTCGAGCGAGATGTACTCGTGCGGCTGGAACAGGCGCAGCTTGCGCACCCGCTCGGTGGAGACGCGGCTGGCGGTGAGGTTGGCGATGCAGCCGTTGGGGAAGGCCAGCCGCGCGCTGGCGATGTCGACCTTGCCGCTGAGGATCGAAATGCCGGCGGCGCGAATCTCCTCGGGCATCTGGCCGGTGAGCGAAAGCACGATGTCGATGTCGTGGATCATCAGGTCGAGCACGACGTCGACGTCGAGACTTCGCGGCGTGAAGACGCTCAAGCGATGAATCTCGAAAAACAGCGGCAGCCGCAGGATTCGGCGCAGGGCCGCCACGGCGGGATTGAAGCTTTCCAGGTGCCCCACTTGAAGGATCCGGCCGTGCGCCCGAGCCGTTTCGATCAACCGGTCGGCCGAAGCGAGATCTTGTGTGACGGGCTTTTCCACCAGCACGTCGATGCCGGCCTCGAGCAGGCCGCAGCCGACCTCGGCGTGGGCGGTGGTCGGCACGGCGACCACGGCAGCCTCGACGCGGCCGGCGAGCTTGCGCCAGTCGGTGAACGGTTCACAGCCGAACTCCGCCGCGGCGCTTTGGGCGCGCTCAGCGTCGATGTCCACCGCCGCCACAAGCTCGGCGCCGGGCAGCGTCCTGAGCACCCGCAGATGATGCCGCCCGAAGGCGCCCGCGCCGACGACCGCCGTACGGATGCGTCTCAGGGAGCCTCCTCCGGCGGGTAGCCCACCACGGCAATGTCGGCCTCATCGGCCCGCGCCAGCATCTCGTCGCGGTCGAGCAGCAGCGTCCGGCCGGCGTCGACGGCCAGCACCGTGGTTCCCGTCTCCTGCATGACGGCGATGGTTTGAAGCCCGGCCACGGGCACGTCGAACAGCAGATGGCTGCGGCGGCGCGAGACCTTCACCAGGCGCAGCGGCCGGCCGTTGACGAGCGAGGCGGCGCGACGCAGCGCGGCGTCAGTCCCCTCCATCGCCTCCACGGCCACGCACGCCCGCTCCGAGATCACCACGCTCTGGCCGACGTCGAAGCCGGCCAGGGCGTTGGCGATTCGCCGGCCGTAGCGGATGTCGGCCTCCTCCTCGCGCGTGGGCTTGCGCCGGCTCATCGGCCCCAGGTTCGCCAGGAGCGGTTTGAGCAGCCCGGTGGAATCGAGCACCCGTACGCCCTCCTGCTCGAGAATGCGAATGATGCCGCCGATCAGCGCGTCCGTGTTCCTGGTCTCGAGCGAGGCGAGCAGCTTCGCCAGCCGCCAGTCCGGCCGGATCGCCGAAAAGATGCTGGCGTGCTTGACCTGTCCGGCGAAGACGAGTTCGGTGATCCCCTCGTCTTTGAGGATCCGGATCAGCCGGCCGAGCTCGCCGAGTGAAATCCAGTGGCAGCGCGCCGCCAGCGGCTCGATTTCCGGCGAAGCTTCTTCCTTGATCCCGATGGCGACCACCTCATGGCCGAGCTTCTTGGCGCTTTCGAGCGCCAGCACGGGGAACCGGCCGTTGCCCGCCACCAGGGCGTAGCGGCTCATTTGATCACCCCCCGCTCGCTAGAGACGATGAACTCGATCAGTTCGTCGATCTCCGGCGTCGGCGGGAGCTCCTCGCGGATGCGCGCGATGGCCTGGCTGGTGTTGAGCTTGGAGTGAGCGAGCAGCCGGAAGGCCTTGTGCAGCCGGTCGATGGTCTCCGAAGGGAAGCCGCGCCGCTCGAGCCCGGTCTTGTTGGCGCCGAAGATGCGGCTTTCGCGCTCGCTCACGGTGGTCGAGTAGGGCGCGACGTCCTGCGTGATGACGCTGTAGCCGCCGACCATGGCATGCCGGCCCACCCGGCAAAACTGATGCACCCCGGTGAAGGCGCCGATGACCGCCCAATCGCCGACCTCGACATGCCCGCCGATGGTGACGCCGTTGGCCAGCACCACGTGGCTGCCGATGTGCGCATCGTGCGCCACATGCACGTAGGCCATCAGCAGGTTGTCGTCGCCGATCGAGGTCACCAGGCCGCCGCCGGCGGTCCCGCGGTGAATGGTGACGAACTCGCGAATCCGGTTGCGATGACCGATGCGGGTCTCGGCTCGCTCTCCCTTGTACTTGAGATCCTGCGAAGCAACCCCCACCGTCGAATAGGGGAAGAAGAGATTGTCTTCGCCGATCCAGGTCGGACCCTCCAGATAGACGTGCGCCATCAGGCGCGTGCGCGGGCCGATCTCCACCTCAGCGCCGACAATCGAGTAGGGCCCGATCTCGGCCGTCTCGGCGATGCGAGCCGCCGGATCGACGATCGCGGTCGGATGAATTCCCATTAAAGAGTCTGCTGAGCCGGGACCGCCTCGAGCTCGGATTTCGGCGCCGGTTTGTCGGCGAGTTTGCACATGACCGCGGCCTCGGCCACCACCACCCCGTCCACTGTGGCCGTGCCGTGCATCTTGGCGACGCTCGTCTTCCACTTGTCGACGATCATCTCGATGCGGAGCTGGTCGCCCGGCACCACCGGCTTGCGGAACTTGGCCTCCTCGACCGAGGCCAGCAGCACGAGCTTCTTGTCCCGGTCCTCCAGCTTGCGCAGCACGAGCACCCCGGCCACCTGCGCCATCGCCTCGATGATCAGCACCCCGGGCATGACGGGGAAGTCCGGAAAGTGGCCGATGAAGAACGGCTCGTTGCCGGTGACGTTCTTGATGCCGACGATGCGGTCGGGCTCGAGCTCGATGATCCGGTCCACCAGGAGCATCGGATAGCGGTGCGGAAGGATGTTGCGGATCTCCAGAATGTCCAGAACGGGCATGGGGTGTGGCTATTATAACAGGCGATGGATCCGCTGCTCGATTTTGCGCGCCGGCGCCTGGAGGCGGCCGTCGGCCTGATTCGCGAGCTGGTGGAGTGCGAATCGCCGAGCGATGATGCGGCGGCGCTCGACCGAATGGCGGACCTGCTGGCCGAACGGCTGGCGCCGCTGGCGCGCGTCAAGAAAACCCCCGGCGGGCACCTGCTGGCCGAGATGCGCCTGCCGGGCGGCCGCCAAGAGGGTGCCGTCTTGGTGCTCGGCCACTTCGATACGGTTTGGCCGGTTGGCGCCCTCAAGGAGATGCCCTGGCGGCGAAGCCGGGACCGCCTGTTCGGACCCGGCGTGCTCGACATGAAGGCGGGCATCGCAATCTTCCTCGAAGCGGTCGCCGCCCTGCGGGAGCTCGAGCGGCCGGTGAGGCGGCGCGTACGGTTGCTGCTCACCCGCGACGAGGAGACCGGCAGCGCCACCTCACGCGAGCTGATCGAGGAGCTGGCGCGGGCGAGCCGAGCAGCGCTGGTGCTCGAGCCCGCCACAGGCTTGGAGGGGAAACTGAAGACCGCGCGCAAGGGCGTGGGCACCTACCAGTTGCTGGTGAAGGGCAAGGCGGCGCATGCCGGCGTCAATCCGCAAGAAGGCGCCAGCGCCATCGTCGAGCTGGTGCGGCAGATCGAGCGACTCGCCGGCTGGAACGATTCCAGGCGCGGCACGACGCTGAATCCGGGCGTCATCGCCGGAGGCACGCGCTCGAATGTCGTGGCCGCCGAAGCCCGCGCCGAGATCGACGTCCGCGTCGTCCGCCTGCGCGACGCGGCCGCGCTCGACCGCAGGCTGCGCCGCCTGCGCCCGTTCGACAGGCGCTGCACGCTCAGCGTGAGCGGTGGATTGAACCGGCCGCCGATGGAGCGCACTCCAGGCGGGGTTCGCCTTTTCCGGCTGGCGCAGCGCCTCGGCCGCGAGCTCGGTCTCGAGCTCGAGGAATCGATGACTGGCGGTGGCTCCGACGGCAACTTCACTGCCGCCGTCGGCACGCCGACGCTCGACGGGCTCGGCGCGGTCGGCGAAGGCGCTCACGCCTTGCATGAGAGCGTGCTCGTTGACCGCATTCCCGAGCGCACGGCTCTGCTGGCCAAACTTCTCGAGGCCGTGTAGACTCGTCACCATGGTTCCGCGTCGAATCCGCGTTTTTCTTCTCGCCGGCGCCGCGTGCCTGGCCCAGGGCCGGCGCAGCGTCTTCATGATCACGGACGCCGAGGGCGTCGCCGGCGTTTGCCGCCAGGAACAGACCGAACCGACAAACGCCGAGATGCAGCGGCTGCTCACGGGCGAGATCAACGCCGCGGTGCGCGGTTTCCTGGCGGCCGGCGCCGAGGAGGTGATCGTCTGGGACGGGCACGGCGGCAGCCGGACGCTCTCGGCGCTGACGATTCACCCCCGCTCCCGCCTCATCCACGGATCGCTCGGCCCCACCATGCTGATGGAGCGCGGCTTCGCCGCTTTGGCCTTCGTCGGCCAGCACGCCCGCGCCAACCGCGCCGCTGCGGTGATGGCGCACAGCTACAGCTCGCTCGGCATCCAGCGGCTTCTTTTGAACGGCAAGGAGGTGGGCGAGATCGAAACGCGGGCGGCGCTGGCGGGCTGGTTCGGCGTCCCGGTCATCCTCCTCACCGGAGACCAGGCCGCGGCGGAGGATTTGAAGGCCATCGTCCCCAACGCCGAACTCGCCGTGGTCAAGGAGTCCTTGGGCTACTATGCCTGCATCTCTTTGTCCGCGGAGGCGGCTCAGGAAATGATCGAGAAGGCCGCCGCGCGCGCCTGGAGCCGGCGCGGTGAGATCAAACCGTACAAGATCGAGGGCCCGGTCACCATCGACGTCGAGTACACCACGCGCAGCACGCTGTTCCCCCTGGCGGCGTTGCCTCCGGGCGTCGAGCGCCTGGACGCTCGCACCTTGCGCTACCGGGGCAAGGACTTCCTCGAAGCCTGGACGCGCTGGCAGACGCGTTAGCAGCGGCCGAAGCGATCCGGCGCCGGGTCGCCGGCTACAGGGCGGGCACCTCGGTCGAGCTCAGCACGTCGATGGCGGCGCGACAAAAGGCCGGCAGGTCGTCGGGCTTGCGCGAGGTCACGAGGTTGTGGTCGACCACCACCTCGGCGTCCTCCCAAAGGGCCCCCGCGTTCACCATGTCGTCCTTGATCGCAAAGAAGGAGGTCACGTGTCGGCCGCGGAGCATGCCGTGAGCCGAGCACAGCACCCAGCCGGCGTGGCAGATGGCGGCAACGAGCTTTCCTTGCGCGTTCATGTCGGCGACGAACCGGTTGGCGGCGGCATGACGCCGGATGTGATCCGGAGCATACCCGCCGGGGATGACCACGCCGTCGAAGTCGGCCGCCTTGAGGTCGGCGAAGGCGACGTCCGCCCTGGCCGGATAGCCGTACTTGCTCGGATAGGTGGCGCCGGCCTCCGGTCCGGCCAAAACGACTTCCGCGCCGGCCTCTCGGAAACGATAATAGGGGTACCAGACCTCGAGTTCCTGGTAGAGCTGGTCCACCAGAACGACGATGCGCTTGCCCTTGAGCTCCATATCTGGCATTGTACGCGGGGAAGGAGCTTGACCGGGGGCGGCCGGCGCCGCGCCATCTCTCTGTCGACAGTTGTATAGTGTCATCGAATGCGCCTGAGTCGCCGCCTCGCCCTCGTCGCCAGCCTCCAATTCGGCCTCTCCTCCCGCTTCGACTGCCACGTCTGGGCCCTCCAGGCGCCCGGCGGCGTCATTCTCATCGACGCCGGTTCCGGCCTGGCCAACGACGCCCTGCTGGCGAATCTTGAGCTGGATCTGGGAACCCGGCAGGTCGCCGCCATCCTCCTCACCCACTCCCATCCCGACCATGCTTTGGGAGCCGCGCCTTTGCGCGAACTCACCGAATGCACCGTCTGGACGCCCGAGCCCGCCCGCCGCTCGATCGAAGAGGCCGACGAGGAAGGCTCCGGACTGGCCCGCGCGCTCAAGTTGGGTTTCTACCCGGCCGAGCTCCGCATGCGGCCCTGCCCGGTTCAGCGCGGCTTCACCCACACCGAACGGTTCACCGTAGCCGGCCAGGAGTTTTGCGCCATCCACGTCCGCGGCCACAGCGAGGACAGCTTCTGCCTGTTGACCGAAGTTGACGGTGTGCGTGCGCTGTTTTCCGGTGACGTAATCTTCTATGGCGGCGTGCTCGGCCTGATCAATGCCCCGGGCAGCACCCTCGAAGGCTATCGCTCCGACCTGCCCCGCCTGGAGGGTTTGGACGTCGAAGCGTTGCTGCCCGGCCACGGGCTGTTCACGCTGCGCGGCGGCCAGCGGCACATCGACTGCGCCCTCGAGCAACTCAGCCGCAATTTCGTCCCCCGCATGATTGGGCAGGGGGATCTGATCTTTTAGTCGACGGAAAGGGACGCGATGGTTCCTAGCAGAGTGCTTCATCGGTTGCGCAGCGGCGGCTTCGTCCGGCTTACTTCGATCTGCCGGGTCACCGAACCGTGGTTGGCGGAGCTGGTGGGACGCCTGGGCTTCGACGGGGTCTGGTATGACCTGGAACACCGCACGGCGCCGGAGTCGAGCGCCGAAGCCATCGCCGTGGCTTGCCGCGCCTCGGGCTGTGACCTGATGGTGCGCGTGCGCAAGTCCGACTACGGCATGCCGATGCGCATGCTCGAGATCGGCGCCAACGGCCTGATGGTGCCGCACATGCGCAGCGCCGCCGAAGCACGCCGGTGGGTGGACTGGTGCCGGTTCCCGCCGCTCGGCTCGCGCGGCTTTGATGGGGCAGGCGCCGACGCCGACTACATGCTGGCCGATCCGGCCGAGCACATCGCCCACGCCAACCATCAGGTCTTCCTGGCCTTTCAGGTCGAGGACCGCGCCGCCGTCGAAGCCATCGACGAAATCGCCGCCGTCGAGGGCTTTGACATTCTCTTCGTCGGTCCGGCCGACCTGTCGCTCAGCCTCGGCGTGCCGTTCGAGTGGGGACACCCCGAGCTCGCTCGGGCCATCCGGCGCGTGGCCGATGCCGCCGCGCGCTTCGGCAAATGGTGGGGGCTGCCGGTGGCCTCGCCCGAAGCCGCCCGGGAATACCTGCGCCTGGGCGCGCGCGTCCTGGCTTACGGCAGCGATCACGTGCTGCTGGTCGACGGCTACCGCCGCCTGTACGCGGAGCTTGCCGGTCTCGAACTCGCCTAGGACGCCCCGCCCGTGCGCCTGACCGGACTCGATCTTACGGTCATCGTCGCCTACCTGGCGTCGCTTTCCTTGCTGGGGCTGTATTTTTCCCGGCGACAGGTCTCGCGCGAGGAGTACTTGCTCGGCGGCCGCCGCATCCACTGGCTGCCGGCGGCCGGAAGCGTCGTCGCCACGCTCCTGTCGACGCTGACCTTCCTCTCCG
>Ga0308391_1000191_pt1 | contig 26552 bp, 28 predicted proteins | sample Hotspr20Samplet1_FD_202363 | JGI IMG/M metagenome (GOLD analysis project Ga0308391, IMG submission 202363) | Hot spring phototrophic mat microbial communities from Octopus Spring, Yellowstone National Park, Wyoming, United States - 20050623_t1 ... | reverse complement strand
ACGCAGACCTTCTTGCCCTTCATGGCGAGGCCCGTGGCGACGGCCGCGGCACTCGTGGTCTTGCCGACCCCGCCCTTGCCCGACGTGACGACGATGACCTGCGACAAGAGCCTCCTCCCGGGCGTTCGCGACGACGGGCCCGCGGCCCGCGTCAGGGAACCGGTCCGATCGACAGCCGCTCACCCTCGCACCGGACGCGCACGCGCTTGCCGCGCAGCCGCGGGTCGATGTCCTCGCTCACGAGGTAAACGCCGGCGATCGAGAGGAGCTCGGCCTCGAGCTGATCGCAAAAGATCATCGCCCGATCGTCGCCGTTCGCGCCGGCGAAGGCGCGGCCGCGGAGCGGGCCGTAGACGTGGATGTGCCCGGCCGCCACGAGCTCGGCGCCGTGGCCGACCGGGGCGAGCACGGTGAGGTCGCCGTCCGGGCAGCTCACCTGTTGGCCGCCGCGCACGGGCTCGGTGATCACGAGCCCGGCACCGCGCGGCGGGGGCGCCGTCGGCCGGCCGCGCGGCGGCTCCGCGCGGGCCGTCGAGCCTGTCCCGCCCGGCTGCCCGCCGGGACCCAGAAGGGCCAGACCCGCCGCGCGTGCAGCCGCCTGCCACGCCGGTCCGGCGTTCTGCACCCCGACCGGAACGAGGCGCAGCCGGCGCAATTCGGCGGCGAACGCCTCGAGGTCGATCGGCGCCGCGTCCGCGACCGGGGCCAGGTCGAGGACCACCGGCGCGTCGCGGAAGAATTCGGGATTGTGGGCGATCCGGTCGCGCAACAGTGGGAAGAGCTCGGGGTCGCCCGGCGCGATCAGCCGCAGGCTCAAGATCGTCTGGACCGAGCCGCGGATCTGGAACGGCGCGGACCTCGGATCCGGGGCAGCTTTCGCGGTCGCGGGGCGTTCCACCGTGGCGCTTCTTTCCGGCCGGCGTGGGCAAGCGGCGTCGGAACGGGCCGGAGCCCGACCGGCGAACGGTCCGAGCCGGTCTCCTCGACTACCCGCTTCTAGCCGATTTTCCTCGATTGACAAGCCGACGACCGGGGTCGCCCCGGGGTTGCGATCCAGTCTTCGAGCGCGCGCAGCGCCCGCTCCGCCATGGCGCGCTTGCGGGCGTTCTTCGGAACCTCCGGGGGCAATGGCGGGAAGAGCCCGAAATTGACGTTCATCGGCTGGAACGTCTCCGCCCGGGCGCCACCCGTGACGTGCGCGAGGAGGGCGCCGTGCGCGGTCTCGGGCGGCGGTGGGACGGGCTCCTCGCCGGCGAGCTCGGCGGCCCAGAAACGGCCCGCGAGGAGGCCGAGTGCGGCGCTCTCGACATAGCCCTCGCAGCCGGTGATCTGGCCCGCGAAGCGGATCCACGGCATCGGCCGGAAACGGAGCGTCGGGTCCAAAAGCCGTGGGCCGTTCAAAAAGGTGTTGCGGTGCAGCCCGCCGAGCCGGGCGAACTCGGCCCGCTCGAGGCCCGGGATCATCCGGAAGACCCGGACCTGCTCGCCGTGCTTGAGCTTGGTCTGGAAGCCGACCATGTTCCAAAGCGTGCCGAGCGCGTTGTCCTGGCGGAGCTGGACGACCGCCCAGGGCCGCTTGCCGGTGCGCGGATCGGTGAGCCCCACGGGCTTCATCGGCCCGAAGCGGAGCGTCTCGCGGCCGCGCTCGGCCATGACCTCGATCGGCAGGCAGCCCTCGAAATAAGGTGTGTCCTTCTCCCATTCGCGGAATTCGGTCTTTTCGGCGCCCAACAGGGCGTCGACGAACGCCTCGTACCGGTCTCGGTCGAGGGGGCAGTTGATGTAATCCGCACCGCCGCCGCCCGGTCCGGCCTCGTCCCAACGCGACTGCATCCAGGCCTTCGAAAAGTCGATCGAATCCTTGTAGACGATCGGCGCGATCGCATCGAAAAAGGCGAGCTCCTTCTCGCCACCCACCCGCCGGATGTCCTCGGCGAGCGATTCGTGGGTGAGTGGCCCGGTCGCGACGATGACGGGGCCGTCTTCGCGCGGAGGTAGCCGTTCGAGGACCCGCCGCTCGATCGTGACACAGGGATGGCTCGAGAGGGTTTCGGTCACCGCGGCGGAGAAACCCTCGCGGTCGACCGCGAGTGCCGAGCCCGCCGGCAGCTTGTGGCGGTCGGCCGTGGCCATGATCAGCGAGCCGAGCCGCCGCATCTCCTCGTGCAAGAGGCCCACGGCGTTGCCGAAGCAATCGTCGGAGCGGAACGAGTTCGAGCAGACGAGCTCGGCAAGGCGGTCGGTCTTGTGCGCCGGGGTCGGCTGGACCGGCCGCATCTCCAAAAGCCGCACGCGGATGCCGGCGCGCGCGAGCTGCCAGGCGGCCTCGCTGCCCGCGAGCCCGCCGCCGACGATGGTCACTTCGGGCATGGACGAGGTCGCCCGTGTCCGTTCATCGCGTCGGGTCCGTGATGCGGGTGAAGTTTCTGACCGGCAATCCCCTTCGCTCCCCTTCGAGGACCGGATCGAAGTCGACAATGAGAACCTCGGTTCCCCGCTCGGCCGACGTCAAGAGCCCGAGGTCCGCGAGCCCGAGCCGATCGAACCGCCAGAGCTCGAGCCGGCGGAGCCGGTCGTGGGCCGCGGCCAGGCGGCGCTCGGCGCGGCCGACCACGAGGAGCAGCACGAGATCGGTATCGAGGGCGAGCGGCAGCCGGCTCACGCGACGAGTTCGCGGCTCGTGATCGCGTGCACCGAGCCGTGGGATCCGAGCGTGAGGAGCTCGTAGTCACGGGTCTCGTCGAGCAGCGCCGCGGCCGAAGGCAGCGGACCCTTCCCCAGCAGGAAACCGATCGTCGTGCGCCAGCGTCTCTGCTCGTCGTGATCGACCTCTTCGAGCCGGATGTCGGTCGGTTCTTCCTCGGCGAACACCTCGGCGATCGCCTGCTCGGCGCGCCGGATCGCCTGCTTCATCCCCGAGCCCTCGACCATCGTCCCACCTCCTGGCGACCGCGGGATGCCCCCCGATACGCTCGCGGGCCGCCTGCGACCCGCGCGCAACATGTTCTGTGATCGGCGTCATCTCTTCGAAACCGAGGGCCGCGCAACATGCCGTCGTCGCGGGCCTTTGGGCCCCACACCTGGGTTCGGAGAGCGGCCATAACGAAGGGCACGCGTCTGTCCCGGCAGCTCAAGGAGCGGCTGATCCTAGCCGGGCTCGTGGGCGGGTCGCTCGCCGTGGCGCTCGCGAGCACCCTGCTCCTGGTCTGAGGCGCCGGGACCCGCCCCTCAGCCGGCCGGCCAGGGTCCGGTGGCCGGCATCGCCTCCTCGGCCCCTGGCCAAGGCGGCATGGTCACGAGCACGATGTCGAGCGGCTCGCTGCCGGTGTTGCGGAATTGGAAGGCCGTGCCGACCGGGATGCTCAGGGCCACCCCGGGACGAAGGGCCACGATCTCCTCGCGTTCGCCCTGCCGGCGCCACATCTCGCCCCGACCGGCGATCACGTACCAGAGTTCGTCCACGGTGCGATGAACCACCGCCTTGGACACCGCACCCGGCGCGAGCCGGGCGTGGACCATGCTGCCGCGCGGAAGCTGCGGCAGGATCCGGATCTCCGAGCCGTCCGGGGCGACCGTGTCGGCCGCCTCCGGTAGGCTGCGCGTCGCGAACGGTGGCGGTTCCATCCGATCCTCGCCCCGAGGCCCGGAGCGAGGATCGTCCGGAAGGCGGGCCTCGAGCAAGCCCCGGCCTCGGGTGGGGCCCGGCTTCAAACGAGGCCCAGGAGCAGGAACAGGACCGCGCAGACGATCCAGCCGGCGAAAGCCTGGCCCGGCCGGTGCACCTGCGGTTCCTCACCTGTCATGACACCCCTCCCGGTAGAAGACGGGCGATCTTGCGGCGGAGGAACGCGCGACGCTGTGTCGCGCATCACCGGCCGGCGGGGGATCGCGGAAGGAGGATCGTCGCGGCGGCTGTGGTCACCAGAGCGAGGCCCGCGAGGTCGGCGGCGGTCGGGCGCTCGCCCAGGACTGCCGTGGCACCGAGCACGCCCACGGCCGGCACGAGCAAAGTCCCGAGCGTGGCCGTCCCGGCCCCGAGGCGCGGCAGCACCGCGAACCAGAGGAGGTAAGCGAGCGCCTGGGCGAGGAGGACGTGCCAGGCGAGGGCCGCGGCGGTGACCGGCCCGACCGGCCCGGGCCAGCGCCCGCCCTCGAACGCGAGCATGCCGAGCCCGGCCGCGGCGGCGCCAACCAGGAGCTGCCACGCCGCCACCGTGATCGCCGGCGCGCCGACCGGCCAGCGCTTGGCGACCACGGTGCCGGCCGCCCAGCTCGTCCCGCCGAGGAGCGCCCAGAGCAGGCCGATCGTGAGCGCGCCCTCGCGCAAGAGCGGCAGGCCCAGCGCGGCGAGCCCGAAGAGGCCCAGGCCGAGGCCGAGGAGGCGCCGCCGATCCGGCCGCTCGCCCAGCACCGGCCAAGCGAGGAGCGCGGTCCAGACCGGCATGGTGAAGGCGACGATCGCCGCCCGCGAGGTGGCGGCATGGAGCTGGGCGAAGGCCAACAGCACGTTGAACGCGGCGAGCGCCAAGAGCCCGCTCGCCGCGAGCCTCGGCCAATGCGCTCGCGGCACGGCGATCGACCGGCCGGTGGCGAGCGCCGCGCCCAACAGACAAAGGCCGGCCGCCGCCATGCCGGTGGTCCGCAACGTCCAGGGCGGGATCTCGACAAGGCAGAGCCGCACGGCCGGCCAGTTGAGCCCCCAGAGGACCGAGAGCAGCGGGACCGCGAGCAGTGCGCCACGCTCGCGGGCGATCGGTCCCGTGATTCTCACGCGGGGCCGGTCCGTGCGCCGGGCTCGTGCGATCACGCCCGGCTCGCGATCGCGTGGCGGATCTCTTCGAGGCGGCGCCGCTGGGTTCCGTCGGGGCCGCAATTCGCGGGGTCGAGCCAGCCGCGGAAAGCGGCGTCGGCGAGCGGCCAGTCGCGATCGAGGAGCGCGAACCAGGCGGTGTCCCGGTTCTCGCCCTTGATCACCATGTGCTGGCGGAAGATGCCTTCGAAGGTGAAGCCCAGCCGGAGCGCGGCACGCCGCGACCGGGCGTTGCGGGTGTCGCATTTCCATTCGAGCCGGCGGTAGCCGAGCTCGTCGAAGGCGCGGCGGGCGAGCAGCCACATCGCCTCGGTCGCGGCCGTCGTCCGCTGCAAGCCGACTCCGAGCCAGATGTGGCCGATCTCGACGACCCCGTGCTGCGGGGTGATCCGCAAGAAGCTCGCCATGCCGCGCGGCACCCCGTCTGGCTCGGTCAGGATCGCGAAGAAGAGCGGATCGTCGGAGGCCGGTAGCGGGTCGAGCCAGCCGCGGAAGGCCGCCTGCGAGCCGAACGGGCCGACCGGCAACCAATCCCACAGGCGCGAGTCGGCCCCGGGTCCTTCGGCCGCCCGGAAGAGGGCCGATCCGTGCCGCTCCGGGTCGAGTGGCTCGAGCCGCACGGTGCGCTCCTGCATGGGCGTGCGCGGCGGCCGGGGCCGCGCCGTCCAGCCCGCGAGATCCTCGGCCATGCCCGCCTCCTCCTCCGTCCACCCGGCCGATGCTGGGCCGCCGCGCCCTGGCCGGGAAGGACCGGTCGACGTGCGGGAAGGGGGCCACCGCGCCGTCGCATCCGTCCGCTTCCGTGCCGGCTCGAGCCGGACCTCCACGGGTCGGTGCGGGCGAGGGCTCGACGAGGGCGTGGTTGCGGATTATATTCAGAGCAACAAGCGCAACTTCCCAGGAGCCTCCGATGCTCGCCGAACCCCGTCCCCGCTCCGAGGCCCAGCGCGAGGCGGCTCGCGCCAACGGCGCCCGCTCGTGCGGCCCCAAGAGCGCCGAGGGCAAGGCCCGCTCGTCGATGAACGCCTTCCGCCACGGCCTCTGCTCGCCCGCGGTCCTCGCCCCGGGCGAGGACCCGGAGGCCTTCGCGGCACTGCTCGGCGCCCTGCGCGCCGAGCACCGTCCGGCCGACGCCACGGCCGATCTCTTGGTCGAGCGGCTCGCCGTCACCCTCTGGAAGCTCGATCGCTGCGACCGCCTCGAGGCGCAGCTCGCGGCCTGCCGGCCGCGCCCGCCGGCCGGCCGGATTTTCATCGACGGCACGCCGCCGCTTCTCACCCGAACCGCCGAGCTCGCGACGCTCTCCGCGCATGCGGCCCGGCTCGAGCGGGCGGTCCACCTGCTGCTCGCCGCGCTCGCCGCCCGTTCCGCACGGGCTCGTGCCGAGGTGCCGGCTGCCGAGGCGACCGGTTCCGAGGTTCCGGCGTCCGGCGCCACCGTGCCCGAGGCCAGCGATCCCGAGGCGGCCGTCCCCGAGGCGAGCGGGCCCGCGCCGGCCGCCGTCCCGGGCTCGTCCGCTGCCGCCGGGGAAAATCGAGGGAACGAACCCGAGCCCTCGTCGCCGCCCGGCACGAAATCGAGCGCGGCGCAGCCCGAGCCGTCGGCCGCGACCGGGCGGGCCGCGGCCGACCCCGAGGCCGTTGTCCTGAGCGGGGCGCGAGCCGATCCCGTCCTCGCCACGGCGATCGCCGAGCAGCTCGCCGGCGAGGGCGAGCTCGCCCGCCTCCAGCGCTTCCTGCGCGCCGAGGGCCGCGAGGTCGCCCGGGCTCTCTTGCGCGATCGGCCCCGAGTTTCCGCCGCCTGAGCCGCGGCGGCCCACCCCGGGGTGTGGCTCAGGCCCGTTCCCGGCGGCGGGCGGGGCGCAGCTCCGGCAGGTGGGGGGCGAGGTAGCGGCCGGTGTGGCTTTCGGGCACCCGGGCCACGAGTTCGGGCGGGCCCTCGGCGACGATCCGCCCGCCGCCGTCACCGCCCTCGGGGCCGAGGTCGAGGATCCAATCCGCGGTCTTGATGACCTCGAGATTGTGCTCGATCACGATCACCGTGTTGCCCTGGTCGACGAGGGCGTGGAGCACCTCGAGGAGCTTCTTGACGTCCTCGAAATGCAGCCCGGTCGTGGGCTCGTCGAGGATGTAGACGGTCTGGCCGGTGGCCCGGCGCGACAGCTCCTTGGCGAGCTTGACCCGCTGCGCTTCGCCGCCCGAAAGCGTCGTGGCCTGTTGGCCGAGGCGGATGTAGCCGAGCCCGACCTTCTGCAGGGTGAGGCATTTGTGGCGGACCGCCGGCACGCCCTCGAAGAACTCGACCGCACTGTCGACGGTCATGTCGAGCACGTCGGCGATCGACTTGCCCCGATAGGTGACTTCGAGGGTCTCGCGGTTGAACCGCTTGCCCTTGCAAACGTCGCAGGTGACGAAGACGTCGGGCAAGAAGTGCATCTCGATCTTGATGACGCCGTCGCCCTGGCAGGCCTCACAGCGCCCGCCCTTGACGTTGAAGCTGAAGCGGCCCGCCTTGTAACCCCGCGCCCGGGCCTCCGGCAGGCCGGTGAACCAGTCGCGGATCGGGGTGAAGGCGCCCGTGTAGGTGGCGGGGTTGGAGCGCGGGGTGCGGCCGATCGGCGACTGGTCGATGTCGACGACCTTGTCGACGAGCTCGATGCCGCGGAGCTCGCGGTGCTCGCCCGGTACGGTGCGCGCGCCCATGAGCCGGCGGGCGAGAGCGGGATAGAGCGTGTCGACCACGAGCGAGGACTTGCCCGAGCCCGAGACCCCGGTCACGCAGACGAACAGACCCAACGGGAAGCGCGCGGTGACGTCCTTCAAATTGTTGGCTCGGCAGCCGACGAGCTCGAGCCAGCGGCCGGGCACCGGCTCGCGCCGGCGGGCGGGCAGCGGCACCTGGCGCCGGCCGGAGAGATATTGGCCGGTGAGGGAAGCGGGCTCGCGCATCACCTCTTCGGGCGTGCCCTGGGCCACGATCATGCCGCCGTGCACGCCGGCCCCCGGCCCCATGTCGATTACGTGGTCGGCGCGGCGGATCGCATCCTCGTCGTGCTCGACCACGATCACCGTGTTGCCGAGATCCCGCAGCCGTTCGAGGGTCGCGAGCAGCCGGTCGTTGTCGCGCTGGTGCAGCCCGATCGAGGGCTCGTCGAGCACGTAGAGCACGCCCGTGAGGCCGCTGCCGATCTGCGAGACGAGCCGGATCCGCTGGCTCTCGCCGCCGGACAGGGTTCCCGAGTCGCGGGCGAGCGTCAGATAATCGAGCCCGACGTCGACCAAGAAGCCGAGCCGCTCGCGGATCTCCTTGAGGATCCGCACCGCGATCTCGTTCTGTTTGGCGGTGAGCTTGGCCGGCAGGGCCGCGAACCAGGCGGCGGCCTCGCGGATCGAAAGCTCGGTGACCTCGCCGATGTGCCGGCCGTCGATCTTGACGCACAGCGCCTCGGGCTTGAGGCGGAATCCCGAGCAGGCCTCGCAGCGGCTCGCCGACATGTAGCGCTCGAGCTCCTCGCGCATCCAAGCCGACTCGGTCTCCCGCCAGCGGCGCTGGAGATTGTTGACGACACCTTCGAACGGCTTGTTGGTCTTGATCGTCCGCAGCCCGTCTTCGAACTCGAGCGGGATCGGCTCCTCGCCCGAGCCGAACAGGATGACGTCGCGGACCCGTTTCGGCAACTTCTTCCAGGGCGTGGTCGGATCGGCGCCGAGATGCCGGCAGATCGAGAGCAGGGCCTGCGGATAGTACATCATGGTCTGCGAGGCCCAGGGCTCGACCGCGCCCTGGGCGATCGACTTCTCGGGGTCGGGGACCACGAGGTCGGGATCGACGCGCAGGAGCTTGCCGAGCCCGTCGCAGGCCGGGCAGGCGCCGTAGGGATTGTTGAAGCTGAAGAGCCGCGGCTCGATTTCGGGCAAAGTGAAGCCCGAGACCGGGCAGGCGAACTTGGCCGAGAGCGTGGTCCGCTCGCCGCTGTCGGCGTTCTCGACGACCGCGATCCCGTCGGCGAGCTCGAGCGCCGTCTCGAGGCTGTCGGCCAAGCGCTGGGCGAGGTCGGGGCCGACCACGAGGCGGTCGACGACCACCTCGATCTCGTGTTTCTTCTTCTTGTCGAGGGCCGGGACCTCCTCGATGTCGAACAGCTCGCCGTCGACCACGACCCGCTCGAAGCCGCGCCGCTGCAGCTCTTGGAGCTCCTTCCGGTATTCGCCCTTGCGGCCGCGGACGATGGGTGCGAGCAGGTAAAGCCGGGTCCCCTCGGGCATCGCGAGGATCCGGTCGACCATCTGCGAGACGGTCTGGGCTTCGATCGGCAGGCCGGTGGCGGGCGAATAGGGGACGCCCACCCGCGCCCACAAGAGCCGCATGTAGTCGTAGATCTCGGTGACCGTGGCGACCGTCGAGCGCGGGTTCCTCGAGGTCGTCTTCTGCTCGATCGAGATCGCCGGGGAGAGTCCGGTGATGAGGTCCACGTCCGGCTTCTGCATGAGCTCGAGGAACTGCCGGGCGTAGGCAGAGAGCGATTCGACGTAGCGGCGCTGGCCCTCGGCGTAGATCGTGTCGAAGGCGAGCGAGGACTTGCCGGAGCCGGAGAGCCCCGTGATCACCACGAGCTTGCGACGCGGGATGTCGACGTCGATGCCCTTGAGATTGTGCTCGCGGGCACCGCGGATGCGGATGAACTCGTCCATGGGTCCCCGGGAGAGCGACGCGCGACCCGCGCCACCGCCGATACGGCTTCATGCGCCGCCCGGATCGCCCGGGCAAGGGGTCAGCCCAGCTGCCCCGCCAGCAGACCCAACGCGGCCAAGGCCTCCCGCAGGTCGGCTTCGAATCGTCGAAACGCGGAAAGGCGCCGCAAGGCGGCCAGATCGACCGTCGCGGCGATCAGTTGGTACGGCAGATCGAGGTTCCGTCGAGGCCGCCCGCGACCACCCAGCGCCCTCCGTTGGGCCTCGCGCAGCGCATTCTTGGGATCCGGCAAGGACTCGACCCCCGCGGGCGCCGTCGGAAGCCCGAGGTCCTTCGCGGTACGCCGTGTGCCGAACACGACGCGGAGGGCGACTCCGTCGGCCAGAAGCCATGCTTCGGTCTCGTGCACCGGGACGACGCCGACGAAACCCTTTCCGACTAAGTCGGTCTCGCCTCTCAACCGTTCGAACACCGGATGCACGCGTTCGCGGAAGGCCCTGTCCGGATCACCCTTCCCGTCGGCGTGCAACAGGAGGAGATCGTGAAACGCCATGGCCTCTTTCGCGGCCGACGTGATCGCCTCGAGGCGTCGGTCCGGGCTCTGGACGATCTCGGGTGTTCCGATTTCGACTTGGTCTCGACCCTCGCGCGTCAAAATCCATTCGGCCACGCGGATGCCGAGCTGCGCAAGGCAGCGATCGGTGCGTCCCTCACCGATGAAACAGGCGGAGAGATACCTCACGCGGCCAATTCGCCGGTCGGGAGTTGCGCGAGGAACTGGTCGATCTGGTGCCGAGCGAGGTTCCCCCGAGCAGGCTCGGAAAAGAGTGCGTCGTGCACCTCGTAACCCTGGATCTTCGTGCGGCGATGCGTCGTCCGGGTCGTCGGGTCCGTCACGGTGGCCATCTCGGCTATGAAGAGCGACCCCTTGATCGCGCGGGCAGCAACCGGCGAGTGCGTATTGCAGATGATCTGGAGAAGCGGCTCGCTCTCCTCGACCTCGCTCGCTTTCGGGTCTGTGCACTGCCTCTCGAGCAGCCGCATGAGCTCCTCGAGGCGGGTCGGGTGGACGCCGTTCTCCGGCTCCTCGAAGCATATGGTGCCTCGCTCGCGAGGATCGTGGAGCAGGGTGAGAAGTGCCAGGATACGAAGCGTTCCGTCCGAGAGGACACCAGATTGGAAGGTCTGGCCATCACGCATCGTGATGTCGAGTCGATACCCTCGGCGCTCTTCGTCGCGTTCGACATGCAGCTTCGTCACGCCCGGGACGAGCCGAGCGAGATCGGCCACGATATCCGGCAACACTCCGTCGGGCCGGTCCTCCGAGCGTGTCTCCTGGACGACACTGTAGAGAACGGCGGCAAGATTGCGCCCGCTCGGTTCCAGTCGATCGGCAGAATCGATGGGTGCCGGCCGTCGCTCGGCGGTCGGGTCCAGTTGGAGGAAGCGCAGCTCGGCGAAGGCCTTGCGGACCGCGTAAAGATGGGGGAACTCTTGCGCGATCGTCGTCGCACCGAGGATCGTCCGTTCGGCCTCGACCGCCGGAACGGAGCGGATCTTACCTTGCCGCTTGTCCTGATGGATTTGGAAAGTACTGCCATCCGGGCTCATGTCCAGGAACGGGGTTTTCCGTACCGTGTACTTGCAGTGCTTCGAACGGAAGCTGTCCGAGGGTGCGCTACCATGAGGCCTCCAATGGTCCTCGGACTTGAGGATCGGCTTCATCCGTTCAGCAACCACGAAGTACCGCTCGACGCCGCCTCGGTCACGCCGCTCGATGGTCACTTCGTAACGGACGCGCGTACAGGTCAGGGTGATCGTCTGACCGTACTCGTCCCGTACGTCGGGTGGGAGAAGAAGCTCAGCCGCGAGGCTGATCCGGTTCGCGATGCCGCCGTCGGGAAGCTTCCGGAACTGGTCGATCGGCTCGCCCCGCAGTCCGCGCAGGGCCGATCGGACGTCGCCGCCGGCGAGGAGGGACAGCAGTTTGAAGGCGTCGAAAAGGTTCGACTTGCCGGATGCGTTAGGGCCGAGGATGACGGCGAACGGCGGCAACGAAAGCGAGAACTGCTCGAAGCTCTTGAAGCCGTCTATCTCGATCTTGGTGATCATCCCCGATCGCCTCTCGCCGTCGCGACCTCAGAGCCGCGAGCCGAAACTCGAGCCTCCGAGCGGCTCACTCCGCCCCTCGGGCCCGTGGGCGAAGGCGATCGAGAGCCGGTTCCAGCCGTCGATCACGACGATCGCGAAGGCGAGTTCGGCGAGCTCCGTGTCGTCGAACACCGCCCGCGCCTCCTGCCAGACGGGCTCGGGCACACCCGCCTCGCCGAGCCGGGTCGTCGCCTCGGCGAAAGCGAGCGCCGCCCGCTCGCGCGGATCGAAGAACGGCGTGTCGCGCCAGACGAGGAGGCAGTCGAGCCGCTCGCTGGTCTCGCCGAGCGCCCGCAGTGCTCGGGCGTGGTGGTCGACGCAGTGGGCGCAGCCGTTGAGCTGCGAGCAACGCAGGAACACGAGCTCGATCAGCTTGCCGGCGAGCCGGCCGCTCTTGAGCCGCTTCGTGATCGCCATGAGCGCCTCGAACGGCTCCGGGGCCGCCAGCCGGTAGTCGAGCCTCGACGCCATGCCGCCCTCCTGCGCTCGTGCCGCTCGAGGCTAGCGAGGGCGGCGCCGAACGACCAGCCGGAGCCGGGCCGGACCCGGCCCGGGCGACGGTGGGCCGTGCGCAGGCCGGCGGCGACCCGCGCGGGTTCCCCGGGCGCCCGACAGGTCGCGCAGGCACGCGTCGCTCGCCGGCTCCCGCCCCGCCGCCCGCTGCGCGGCGAGCAAGGCGTCGAGCCGATCGACGAACGGCGCCAGATGGGCGAAGCGGCTCGACAGGCCGAGGAGCGGCAAGACGTGCCCGCTCTCCAGCCGGACGAGCTCGACCGGCGCGCCGACCTCGCGGAGCATCGCCGCGAGCCGCTCGCTGTTGCGCGGCAGCACGGTCACGTCCCGGCTGCCGTGCACCAGGAGCGTCGCGGGCTCGGGACCGTCCACGTAGCTCACGGGCTGACTCGCCCGGTCCGGCTCGCCCGGCCCGAAGCCCGTGACGAGCACCGGATCGCGCAGCGGCAGGAAGTCGTAAGGCCCGGCGAGACCCAGCCAGGCATCCGGCCGGTCGGGCAGTCGACAAGGGTCGAGGGCCAGCATGCCGGCGATCCAAGCACCCGCCGAATGGCCGGCGAGGATCAACGGCGCCCGGCCCACCGGGTCGAGCGCTGCGCGCGCCCGGCCGACCGCGGCCGCCCCGTCGTCCAGGATCTCGCGCCAGCGGACCTCGGGGAACAGCCGATAATCGGGGATCGCCACGGCATAGCCGCGGGCGGCGAGCCCCTGACCCACGAACCGGTAGAGGGCCCGCTCGCCGCCCTGCCAGCTGCCGCCGTAGAAAAAGACCACGAGCGCGCGATCCTCGCGCGGTCGCTCCGGTCGGTAGAGGTCGAGCCGCTGGCGGGGATGGTCCCCGTAAGCGAGGCCGCTCTCGAGGTGGTAGCCATCGGTGGGCGTGAGCGCATCGAGCAGCTCCGCCCGGGCGCAGCCCGCGAGGAGAAGGAGGAGAGCGAGCCGTCGCAGCCGTCGCATCGGCCGAGCAGATGGTGGCCGGTCCGGGCGGCGGCAAGGCGGGCAGCCGGCCATGGCGCCGGCCGCGCCGGCCGCGTAAGCTCGGGCCGGCAGCGAAGCGGGAGAACCCGGCCATGGCCGGCAGCGTCAACAAGGTGATCCTCGTGGGCAATCTGGGCCGTGACCCGGAGGTCCGCTACACCCAGAACAACCAGAAGATCGTCCATCTCTCGATCGCCACCTCCGAGCGCTGGAAGGACCGGATGTCGGGCGAGACCAAGGAGCGGACCGAGTGGCACCGGGTGGTGATCTTCAACGAGAACCTGGCCGAGGTGGCGGAGCGCTATCTGAGCAAAGGCCGGACGGTCTACATCGAGGGCAGTTTGCAGACCCGCAAATGGACCGATCAAGCCGGCCAGGAGCGCTACGTGACCGAGATCGTCCTGCAGCGGTTCCGAGGCGAGCTCGTGCTTCTGGGCGGCCGCGGCGAGGGGCCCAACGAGCTCGGCCCGGCCGAGGACGTGCCCGAGCTCGAGGTCGAGGATCGCCCAGCGGCTCGACCGGCACCGCCACGCGGCGCGCCGGCCGGGCGTGGACCGGCGGCCACCGGCCCCGGGCGCGGCAAGCCCTCGCTCGCCGAGGAGCTCGACGACGACATCCCGTTCTGACCCGGCCCTGCCGGCCGATCTCTCGGCCGATCCGAACGGTTCGCCCGCGGCCCGTGGTCAGCGCTGCAGCAGCCAGAAGATCGCCGAAAGGAGCAGGCTCACGAGGATCGAGGTCGTGATCGGGAAATAGAAGGAAAAGTTCTCGCGCTCGATCACGATGTCGCCGGGCAGTCGGCCGAGGCCGAGCTTGCCGAGCCAGGGCATGAGAAGGCCGAGCAGGATCAGAACCGCGCCGAGAACGATCAAGAAGCGGCCGATACCGTTCACGGGTCCGGCTCGTCAGTGGATGTCCTCGGCCTCGGCCCAGGCGGCGGCGAGCTTCTCGACGGTGAAGCCCGGCGCGCGGGCGGCCGCCAGGATCGGCGCTTCGCGCCGGCCGCAGAGCTCGATCGCCTCGGGCAGGCGGGAAGCCGCCTCGGCCGGGATCACGACCGCCCCGTGCCGGTCGGCGTGGACGAGATCCCCGTGCCGGACCGTCATGCCGTGCACCTCGACGTCGCAGCCGAAGGCCTCGAGGTGGACCCAGGCGTGGCTCGGCCCGACCGAGCCCGCGAGCAATTGGAACCCGGGTGCGAGGAGGTCGAGGTCGCGGATCGACCCGTTGGTGATGCAGCCGAGGCAGCCCAAGCCCTTGTGGACCGCGCTGTTCACCTCACCCCAGAACGCCCCGAAGCCGGGCGGATCGTCGAGGTCTTGGATCACCGCGACGGTCGGCAGAGCGTCCGCCGCGACGTAGCGATGGTAATCGAGCCGCAGCGCCTTGGCCTCCGCCGGCGCGCGGGAGGAGGGTTCGCGGGCACGGATCGTCGCGGTCCGCGCCAGCCCCACGATCGGAGCGAGCGTCGGAAACGCGACCACGAAGGGCCGGGTCGTGAAGCCCTTGGCGCGTCGTTCGGGGACCACGAGCTCGAGGGCGTTGCAGACCGTGGGCGTGTCGGCCTCGGCGAGCCGCGTAAGGAGCTCGCGGGTGATCGTCATGCGCGCTGCCCTCCGCTTCGCTCAGGCCAGCAACCGATCGATCTCGGCCTGGGAGAGGCCGGTCTTGTGCGCCGCGCCGAGGATGGCACCCCAGGTCTCGGCCGGCAGCGGGATCCCGTTCCGCGTGCGCTCGGCCGCGGTCGCCCGCTCCTTGTCGCCGGGGACCAATACACCGACCTCGGGGTCGATCGGGGCAGCGACGCGGATCCAATCGAGGAAACGGCGGACCTCGGCGAGGAACCCCTCGCCGTGGCCGAGGGCCCGCGGGTCCACGTAGAACGACACCATGCCGTTGTGGAACGGCCCGTCCGGGTCGGCGTTGATGCCCGAGCCGCCGAGCGCGCCCGCGAGCAGCTCGCAGGCCAGCGCCAGCCCCGAGCCTTTGTGCTCGCCGAACGCTCGCATCGCTCCGGGGCCCTTGCGCGGATCGGGATAACCGCCGCCCTCGGAGGGACCGTAGAGCACGCTCGTGTCGCCGGTGAGCCGCCCGTCGGGTCCGACGAGCGCGTCGGCCGGGATCGGCTTGCCGCCCTGGTGGGCGACCAGGCACTTGCCTTCGGCGACCAGTGAGGTCGCGAAATCGAGCACGAACGGCCGGTCGTCGCCGGTCGGCACGCCGATACAGATCGGGTTGGTGGAAAAGCGCCGCTGCCGCGAGCCGAAGGGTGCCACGAGCACCGAATTGTAGGCGTTGACGAAGTGCAGCGAGACGATGCCCGCCTCGATCGCCATCTCGGCGAAATCGCCGATCCGTCCGAGATGGCCGGAGCGGCGGATCGCCACGAGCGCGAGCCCGCTCGCCTTCGCCTTCTCGATGCCGATCCGGCAGGCCTCGGGGCCGATCGTCTGACCGAAGCCGTGCCGACCGTCGACGATCGCGATCGAAGGAGCGTCGAGTACCAACTCGGCATGCTGCCCGGCGCGGACGCGACCCTGCTGCAACCACTCGAGGTAGCGCGGCACCCGGACGACCCCGTGGCTGTCGTGGCCGGTCAGGTTGGCCTTGGTGAGATAAAGGGCTATCCGGCCGGCTTCGTCCGTCGGGCAGCCGGCCCGCTCGAAGCAGGCGCTCACGAGGCGCCGCAAGGGCTCGACTGCGACCCGCATCCTGCCCCCTCCGATCCGCCCGCCGGGCGCGGCGTGCCGATCGCGCTTAGCGGCCGACACCCCCGTCGTCAAAGGTGCGGACCGCGTGGCATGCTTGCGCGAACGGTGACGCCGGCGCACCGATCTCCGCCGGCCGCGACCGCCGCGCTGCGTGCCGGTCGCGGGCGTTTTGGTGTTTCGTTAACCTCGTCGTTCCAGGATGAGGGCGGAGGGCGACCGGTCGCCCGAGGAGAGATCGGCTTGCGGGCCGTGCAGGACGAGCTTCGGGTGACGAGCGCCGCAGCCGGTCGAGCGGCCGAGCGGCCGCTGCGGCCGGCCGAGCTCGCGGTCATCGTGCCGACGTTCAACGAGCGCGCCAACCTGCTCGAGCTCGCGCGCCGGCTGGTCGCCGCCCTCGACGGGATCGCTTTCGAGGTCGTCGTGGTCGACGACGACTCGCCCGACGGTACGGCCGAGCTCGTGCGCGAGCTCGCCTTGCACGATCCGCGCTTCCGCTGCCTGCGGCGGATCGGCCGCCGCGGCCTCGCCTCGGCCTGCGTGGAAGGGATGCTCGCCACGGCCGCACCTTGTCTCGCGGTGATCGACGCCGATCTGCAACACGACGAGCGGTTGCTCGTGCGCATGCTCGAGGTGCTGCGCAGCGGCGGGGCCGACCTCGTCGTCGCGAGCCGCTACCTCGGCGGCACCGCGGTTCCGGGCTGGGCCGAGCAGCGCCGCCTCGCGAGCCGGCTCGCTACCCGGCTCGTGCGCGCGCTGCCGCGGCTGCGCGGCCTCACCGACCCGCTGAGCGGCTTCTTCATGCTCCGCCGCGAGGCCTTCGAAACGTCGGTTCGCGGGCTCTCGGCGATCGGCTTCAAGCTCTTGCTCGACATCCTGCTCTCGGCACCCGAGCCGCTCCGCGTGGTCGAGCTGCCCTACCGGTTCCGCGAGCGCCGCGAGGGCCGTTCGAAGCTCGACGCCCGGGTCGCGGTCGAGTTCCTGACGCTGCTCCTCGACAAGCTCGTGGGGGCCTGGATCCCCGCCCGTTTCTTGATGTTCACGGCGGTCGGCGGCCTCTGGGTCCTGGTCAACCTCGCGGTCTTGGCGCTCCTCCACCGCGCGCTCGGTGTCGAGTTCCTGCCGGCCCAAGCGCTCGCCACGTTCGTCGCGATGACTTTCAATTTCGCGCTCAACAACGAGCTCGCCTACAGCGATCGAAGGTTGCGGGGTGCCCGCTGGCTCGCCGGCTGGGCGAGCTTCTGCCTCGTCTGCTCGGTGGGGGCGCTGGCCAATGTCGGCATCGCCACCGTGCTCTTCCTGCGTGACACCTCTTGGCTCCTCGCCGCGATCGCCGGGATCCTCGTGGGTGCGGTGTGGAACTACGCCGTGACGGGTTTCCTCACCTGGGGGAACTGGGGGCGCGACAGAGCCGCGACCCGCTGACCGGCGACAGAACGGTGGATCCCGCGGCCACCCCCGTAGGGCGAACCGAGCTCCGACCCGGCACGGTGCGGCTCGCGCTCGCAGGGCTCGTGCTGCTCGGTGCCGCGCTCAGGTTCACGGGTCTGGGTGCCGAGCCGCTCTGGCTCGACGAGGCCTTCTCCTGGCGCTGGGCGCATTTGCCGCTCGCCGAGCTGTGGGGTGAGGCGGCCCGGACCGAGACCAATCCGCCCCTCTGGTTCACGCTCGAGCGGTGGGTCCTGCTCACTATGGGCGACGCAGAGGCGGTACTGCGGCTGCCGGCGGCACTCCTGGGCGTGGCCGCGATCCCGCTCGCCTTCCTGGCCGGCCGATCGCTCGCGGGACCCCTGGCCGGGCTCGGCGCGGCGCTGCTGCTCGCCACTGACCCGCTGCTCGTCGCCTACTCCCAGGAGGCCCGCGGCTACAGCCTCTTCGTGGCCGGCACGCTGCTCGTCCTCTGGGGCACGGTGGAGCTCGCGCCCGACCGGCGCGGGTCGGGAGACGTTCCTGCCGGACGAGGCAGGCCGTTGCTCCCCGGTTTCGCCTATGCCTCGGGTGCGACGCTCGCGATCTACGCCCACAACACCGGGGTACTCGTGCCCCTGCTCGCCAATCTGGCGTTCGCCCTCCTCTGGCTCACGAGCGACCGCCGCGATCCGCGGCGTCTCGTTCCTTGGCTCCTGGCCAACCTGCCGCCGCTGCTGCTCGGCCTTTGGTGGCTGCCCGTCCTCCTCGAGCAGAGCACGAGCGCCGTCAACGTCGGCTGGATCGCCCAGCCGAGCGTCCGGCGGGCCCTGTTCTCCTGGACGGCGCTGTTCGGCCCGCACTTCCTGCCCGCTCCACCGTTGCTCGCAGCGCTCCTGGGTCTGCCGGTCCTGCTGCTCGCCGCCCTCGGCGCGCGACGGCTCGGTCGAGCCGCCACGATCCCGCTCATGCTGACGCTCGGGGGACCGCTCCTCCTCTTCCTCCTCGGGCTGTTCATCCGGCCCTTGTGGCTTGAGCGCGTGCTGCTCCCCTACCTCGCTTGCGCGCTCGTCCTGGCCGGCGCCGGCATGGCCCGCATCGAGCGAGCGCGAGCGATCCTCGCGACCCTCCTCCTGCTCGTGCTCGTCCCCCGGACGGCCGACCTCGCGGCCTGGCACGGGCAGCCGCAGAAGCTCGCCTGGCCCGAGGCCGTGGAAGCGGTCCAGAGGGAGGTCCGCGCGGACGATGCGATCGTCATCGTCCCCCATTTTTATCAATGGCTTTGGGCCTACCACGCGGGCCGGGCCGGGCTAACGGTTCCCGTTCTCGGCATCGTGAGCGGTCCGCCGCCCCCGGCCGGGGCACCCTTCGTCGAGCCGGTCGATCGCGGCCTGGAGCTCGTGGCGCCCCAAGAATTGGCCGAGCGGCTCAACGGCCACCCCCGGGCCTGGCTGCTCGCCTACAAGCGGCGCGGCGGCGACCCGGGCGGGCTGCTCGCCCTGCTGTCGCAGCTCGGGCGGCTCGAAGCGCGCGACAAATGGTCCGGTGTTTGGGACAGGGGCGAGCTCGAGCTATTCTTGTTGGTGCGAGCCCGAGACGCACCGGCCCGAGCCGATCCGCCGGGGAGGTGATCGGTCCACGCGGAGCATCCCTGCCGAAGCTGCATCGGAGCGTCATCGAGCGCGCACGGTTTCGTGCCACTCACGAGGTCGGTCACGACGGAGAGGGAGGAGGAGAAAGATGCGACGAGCGATGGCGCCGATCCTGGCGACCTTGATGCTCGGGATCGGGCTCGCGGCGGCGCCGGCCGCGCGCGGCGAGGAGATCGTGCTCAAGATGTGGGCCCGGGCCGACCGCTCGGGGCCCTTGCGCGCCGGCAACGTGGTCGAGGCGGCCAACGCCGTGAACGCCTGGCTCGCTGCCGCCAAGACCGGCAAGACGGTCAAGGTCGAGGTGTTCGAGAGCCCGGCCCCGGGCTTCGACGCCGACGCGCTCGAGCTCTTGAAAGCCTGCGCGGTCGGCCGCTGCCCCGACCTGTTCGTAGCCTCGCACACCTGGATCGGCGAGTTCGCCCGCTCGGGCTACGCGATGGACCTGCACGACTTCGTCGCCCGCCATCCCTGGGCGTTCGCCGACGTCATCCCGGTGTTCTGGGAAGCCACCAAGCTACGCGGCCGGATCCACGCGATCCCGCAGGACTCCGAATCGCGGATGATCTTCTACAACAAGGATCATCTGCGCAAGATCGGCAAGGACGAGGCCTTCATCGAGGGCCTGCCCGAGAAGGTGGCGAAGGGTGAGTTCACCGCTTGGGACTTGTCCAAGCTCGCCCAAGAGGTGGTCCAGAAAGGGGCGGCCCAGTTCGGGCTCTTGCACCGGCCGAACGTCGGCCCCGACTACATCATGACCTTCGCGGCCTTCGGCGTCCGGCTGCTCGACGAGACGACCGGCAAGCTCGCCTTGCCCAAGAAGGAGCTGGGTGCCGCCCTCTCGTGGATCGAGTGGAACGCCAAGAACGGCGTGACGCCGCGCAACAACACCCAGATGTCGTGGGACGAGATCCAGAGCGCCTTCAAGCAAGAGAAGGCGTTCGCCTACCACCACGGCGTGTGGACGCTTCCCGAGTTCCAGCTCGGCGAGGCCAAGGGTGCCACCTGGCCCAAGGACCGGGAGGGCTACTTCAAGAAGATCGGCTGGATCTTGATGCCGGCGGCGGAAAAGGGCGGCAAGCCGGCCAATCTGTCCCATCCGATCGTCTACGTGGTCAACCCGAAGTCGCCCAACGCCGAGCTCGCCGCCCTGTTCGCGGCCCAGGTCACGCTACCCTACTACAACACCAAGCACGCGGTCACGACCGCCCACACCGCGATCCTGCACGGTCAGTCGAGCATGCCCGCTTACCGTGACGCCTGGTACCTCCAAGAGGCGACCAAGCTCCTCCCCTGGTCGAGCTTCCAGCCCGCCCATCCGGATTTCGCCCGCTACAATCAGCTCCTTTTCAAAGCACTGCAGGGTGTGGAGACCGGCCGGCTGAGCGTGCCTCAGGCGCTCGAGTTCCTCGAGGAGGAGGCGAGCCGCGAGCTCAAGGACCAGTTCGTGGTGATCGGTTGATGGTCCCGACGGTGCGGCGGGGCCACGGGCTCCGCCGCACCCGAACGGCGCGGGCATGAACGCTGCCAGCCGCGCACGGCTCGACCGGCTGATCTTCCTCGGGCCGGCGAGCGTGCTCTTGCTGCTCTTCTACGTGTTCCCGGTGATCGTCGACGTGGCGATCGCCTTCACCGACATGGGTCGTAACCTCGAGGTCACCCGTTTCACGACCGAGAACGTCGCTCGGATGTTCGGCGGCGATCGGCGCCTCGCTCAGGTCCTCACCAACACTCTTATCTACGTGCTCTGCACGCTCGCGATCTTTAACGTCGGTTACGGCCTCTTGCTGGCACTCGTGACGACCGCGCTGCCCGAGCGCAGCGGCGCCTTCTTCCGCTCGGTTTGGCTCTTGCCGCGGATGAGCCCGTCGGTGGTCTACGCGCTCCTGTGGACCTGGGTGGTCGCACCCACCGAGTACGGGCTGTTGAACCAGATCGGCGCGGCGCTCGGCCTGCCGCCCCTGGACCCGCGGAGCGACGCGCCGATGCTGGTCGTGATCCTGGCCAACGGCTTCATCGGCGCCTCGTTCGGCATGATCATCTTCACGAGCGCGATCCGTTCGATTCCCGTCCACCTGTTCCACGCCGCGCGGGTCGACGGAGCGAACGGGCTGCAGGTGATCCGCCACGTGACCTTGCCGCAGATCCGCTGGCATCTCTCCTTCGTCACCCTCTACCAGGCACTCTCGCTGCTCGTGAGCTTCGAGTACATTTGGCTCATCACCGACGGCGGGCCGTTCTACGACACCACCGTCTGGGCGCTTTACGTCTATCAGCGGGCCTTCGTGAGCGGCCAGTACGCTTATGGTGCGGCCCTCGCCTTGGCGCTCGTGCTGGTCGGGATCATCGTAGCGCTGCTCCTTTGGCGGTTCTTCGACATGCGCGCGCTCCTCCAACGGCCGCGGATCGAGGTGTCGTGAGTGCGGCCTCGGCCCTGCCGCGGCTCGCCGCGGCACCGTCCGATTGGGAGGCGCTCGCGGCCCGCGCCCGCCGCCGGCGGCGCGCCACCGACCTCCTCCTGTTCGGCTTCCTGGTCGTGGGCTCGCTGCCGATCCTGTTGCCCTATCTCTGGCTCGTGACGGTCGCCTTCTCGGGCCGGACCGGGGCGAGCACGGCGGTGCTCTGGCTCACCTTGGCCGTGCTCTTTCCCGCACTCCTCGGCTGGGCGGCGGTGCGGCTCGCCCTCCCGGAAGGGCGGCCGCAGCGGCGGGCCGAGCTCCTGCTCCTCCTGGCCACGGCGGCCGCGCTCGCGCTCCTCGTCGGGCCGCACCTCCACCTCGACAATTGGCGGTTCCTGTGGAACCCGGACATCGCCGACGCCTTGAAGGGCCGGGCCGGGGTCGGCGGCAAGTTCCCGAGTGCTTGGGCGGCGTTCGCCAACTCGCTCGGGATCGCACTCGCCCAGACGGTGCTCGTCGTCACGGTGGCGACGCTCGCGGGCTATTATCTCTCACGCTTCGACTTCCCCGGCCGCGAGGGCTACCTCAAGGGGCTCATCGTCCTGCACGCCTTCCCGGCGATGACGCTCGTCATCCCGATTTTTCTGCTCGTCTACTGGGCGGGCCTGCTCGACACGCGGGCGAGCGTGGTGCTCGTGATCGTCGCCCTCGAGCTGCCCTTCGCGATCTTCGTCATGAAGGGCTTCTTCGACGCCGTGCCCTGGGACATCGAGATGAGTGCGATGACCGACGGCGCCTCGCGCCGGCGCGCCTTTTTCCTCGTCGTTTTGCCACAAGTTCGGGTCGGTATCCTCGCCGTCGCCGTGTTCGCCTTCCTCCGCGGCTGGGAGGAGTACGTCTTCTCCCGCACCCTCTTGATCGAGAAGACGAACTGGACGATGAGCCTCTATCTTTTCTGGATGCGTGAGGATGTGATGGGGACGGACTATGCGATGGTCTCGGCGATCGGGGTATTCTACGTCTTGCCGAGCGTGATCCTCTACACCTTGACCCAGAAATACCTGACCCAGATGACGATCGGGGGGATCAAGGGATGAGCGCCACCGCCTCCCGTTGCGGGCACGACGGGCGGAGGTGAAGGGTGGCGACGGTCGAGCTCGTGGCCGTCTCGAAGCGGTTCGGCGAGGTCGTGGCGCTCGAGCCCACCGACCTCGTGGTCCGAGACGGCGAGTTCGTGGCGATCCTCGGCCCCTCGGGCTGTGGCAAGTCGACCACGCTCTTCCTTTTGGCCGGCATCTACGCGCCGAGCAGCGGTGAGATCCGCTTCGACGGCGCCCGGATCAACGAGGTCGAGGCCAAGGACCGGAACGTCGGGATCGTCTTCCAATCCTACGCGCTCTACCCGCACATGACGGTGGCGCGGAACATCGGCTTTCCGCTGCGCCTCAAAGGCGTTCCCGAGGCGGAGGCGCGTCGGCGGATCGAGGCGATCGCCCGGCTCGTGCGGGTCGAGGAGCTGCTCGAGCGACGGCCCGCGGAGATGTCCGGCGGCCAGCAGCAGCGGGTGGCGCTTGCCCGGGCGCTCGTCAAGGAGCCGCAGCTCCTCCTCCTCGACGAGCCGCTCTCGAACCTGGATGCCGGCCTCCGGCTCGCCATGCGCGGCGAGATCCGCCGCCTGCAGCGCGAGCTGCGCGTGACCACGATCCTGGTCACCCACGACCAGGTCGAGACGATCACCATGGCCGACCGGATCGTCTGCATGAGCAAGGGGCGGATCGAGCAGATCGGCACCGCCGCCGACCTCTACGAACGGCCGGCGAGCCTGTTCGTGGCGAGCTTCATCGGCTCGCCGCCGATCAACCTCCTGGACGGTCGGGCCGAGGCCGGGGTGATCCGGGTCGGCGAGCGCACCCTCGGGGGACCGGGCGAGGCCGCGGGCTCGGTAGTGGTCGGGATCCGGCCCGAGGCGATCGCCCTCGGTCGCGGCCCGATCCGCGGTCGGGTGGTCGACCGCGAGCCGCACGGCCGCGAGACCCTCTACCTCGTCGAGAGCGACGTCGGGCCGCTGCGCGTGGTCGAGCCGGGTGCCACGGCCCGGCTCGCCCCGGGCGAGACGGTGAGCCTCGGCTGGGAGACGAGCCTCCTCTTCGAGGCCGCGAGCGGGCGCAGGCTCGAGGGTGGCGTCGTGGCCGAGGGCGCATGAGCCGACCCGCGCTGCGCTTCAAATGGCATCGGCTCAAGCGCCGGCGCAGCGATCCGCCTTTCCTGCGTGCCAACCTCGAGGCGGGGCTCGCGGCCGGCGCGCCGCTCGAGGTGGATCTGCGGGCGACCGCCGACGGCCATTGGGTCTGCTTGCACGATGCGACCCTCGAGCGCGAGACCTCGGGGGCGGGCCCGGTCGCCGCGCAGGCGCGGGCCGAACTTGAGCGCTTGCGACAACGCGGCGAGGACGGCCGGCTCCTTCTCGATCCGCCGCTCTTCTTGGACGAGCTCGCGGAGGCCGTCCGCCGCCACGGCACGGCGGAACCCGGCCTGATCCAGCTCGACGTCAAAGAAGCCGGGGCGCGCCTCGACGACCGGCTGCTCACGGCCTTCGCGCGGCCGCTCGCCGACATCGCCCCTGCCTTCACCGTGAGCGGCTGCGATGCGGCCCTCATCGAGACCTTGGCCCGGGCGGTCCCGGGGATCGCCAAGGGCTTCGATCCCTTGGCGATGTACGAGGAGCGGGGCCTGCCGGCTTCGGCCGAGGCTTTCCGCGAGCTGGCCGAGGCGACCTTCACAGCGATGCCCGATGCGGCGATCTTCTATTTGGAAGCGCGGCTCGTGCTCGCCGCGGCCCGCCACGGCGTGACCTTGCCGGCGATCGTGAAGCGAGCCGGGGCATTCGTCGACGCTTGGACCTTGGATGCCGATCGCGCGGACCTCGCTTCGACGCTTCGGGAACTTGCCCGGCTGGGGTGCGATCGGATCACGAGCAACGATCCGCTCGAGCTCGAGGCGCTCTGGGAGGGCCTCCGCTGAGCCCGATCACCACCCGGGTCGCCCGGCTGGAGCCGCCCTCCGCGGCCGACCGTGCGGCGCTGCGCGACGGTCCGACCGACCACGCCACCTTCGCCGCCGCCTTCGCGCGCTTCGACTGCCTCCACGCGGTCGAGCTCGAGGGCCCGCCCGAGCCCGTCCCGCCGCCGCCCGCGAGCCTGCGGATCCTGTTCTGGAACGCCGAACGCCTCAAGTTCTTGGAGGAATCGGCGGCTCTCCTGGCCGCCGCTGGCGCCGACGTCGTGTTGTTGGTCGAGGTCGACGTCGGCATGGCCCGCTCGGGCAACCGGCACACCGTGCGCGACCTCGCCGGCCGGCTCGGCACGGGCTGGTGCTTCGCCGTCGAGTTCGTCGAGCTCGATCTGGGCGATGCGCGGGAGCGGGCCCGGCACGTGGGCTCGAGCAACGATGCGGGGCTGCATGGCGCGGCGATCCTCTCTCGCTTGCCCCTCGAGCGGCCGGCACTGGTGCGGCTCGAGACCTCCGGGCGCTGGTTCGACGGCAGCTTCGGCGAGCGCCGGGTGGGTGGCCGGATGGCGCTCCTGGCCGAGGTGCGGACCTCACGGGGCCCCGTGCTCGTGGCCGCGGTCCACCTCGAGAGCCGCACCGACCCGGCCGACCGGCTGGCCTCGACCCGGTGCCTCCTCGATACGATCGACGCGCACGCGCCGGGCCGGCCGGTGCTGATCGGCGGTGACCTCAACAGCTCGACCTTCGACCGCGAGACCAAGCGGGACGTCGAAGCCGTTGCGTCGGCCCTGACCGCCGACCCCGACCGGCTCGTGCGACCGGAGCCTTACGAGCCCCTTTTCGCCCACGCCGCGGCCCGCGGCTACGCTTGGCGCGACTGCAACCTCGAGGGGGTGGCCACCCAGCGGACCCGCCCCGACGGCACCCCGCGGCCGCCCTTGGGCAAGATCGACTGGCTGCTCGCCCGCGGCCTGCGCTGCCGCGATCCGCGCGTCCTGCCGGCGGTCGACGCGCGGGGGACCGCGATCTCGGACCACGAGGCGCTCGCCGTCACGGTCGAGCCCGAGGGCGGAGGGACCGATCGATGAGGTTCGAGCCGCTCGCCGCTCGGGCCGGCGGCTGCCACGCCTGTGGCCATCGGGGTCATTCGATCGGGGCGCCCGAGAACACGCTGCCGGCGCTCGAGGCCGCGGCCCGGCTCGGTGCCACCTGCTGCGAGGTCGACCTTCTGCTCACCCGCGACGAGCGGATCGTGCTGCGCCACGACGAGCTCCTCGGCCGGTGCGACGACGGCGAGGGTCGGGTTGCCGACCGGAGCCTCGACGAGCTCCGCCGGCTGGATGCCGGGGGATGGATGGACCCGGCGTTCGCCGGCACCCGCATCGCCACACTCGAGGAAGCCCTCGAGGCGGCCGATCGGCTCGGGCTCGGGCTCCTCCTCGAGATCAAGGAGCGCGAGCGGACCGAGCTCTTGATCGAGCGGCTGGGTGAGGCCCTGCGCGCCGCAGACGCGCTCGATCGGGTCCTCGTGATCTCCTTCGACCACCCCTCGCTCGTCCGCGCCCGGGCCCGCATCCCGGGTCTGCGCACCGAGCTCGTCACGCATGCCCGGCACGTCGACCCGGCGGGGCTCGCGCGGCGCGCCGAGGCCGCCTCGATCGCGATCGAGTGGGACATGTTCGCGCTCGAGGACGCCCGGGCGCTGCACGCGGCCGGGGTGGCGGTGCGCGTCACCATCCCCCGGCCGGCGGTGATCGAGCGGCGCCGCCGCCACGGCCTCGATCTCGAGGCGAAGCTCGCCCCCGCGCTCGCCGAGGGGCTGATCGACGTGCTCGCGGGTGACGACGTGGCGTTCGTGCGCGGCTGGGTGGAGCGGCACGGCCGCTGCGCCCCCCGGCCGGTCGTGGGCGCCTAGGGTCGCGGTCCGAAGAGCACGATCGCCGCGCCCGCGATCGCCACGGCCGAGCCCAAGAGGTCGAAGCGGTCGGGCGGCTGGCGTTCGACGACCCAGAGCCAGACCAGCGAGGCGGCGATGTAGATCCCGCCATAGGCCGCGTAGGCGCGGCCGGCGAAGGCCGAGTCCACCCGGGTGAGCGCGATCGCGAAGAGCAGGAGGCAAGCGACGCCGGGCACGAGCCAGGCCGGCGAGGCGCCGCCGCGCAGCCAGGCCCAGAAGGCGAAGCAGCCGGCGATTTCGGCCGCCGCGGCGAAGGTGAACCAGGCGAGGCTGCTCACC